>VFQN01002689.1_pt1 | contig 26826 bp, 32 predicted proteins | sample 3512371 | NCBI WGS metagenome assembly VFQN01 (sample SAMN10412370, study PRJNA504923) | tailings metagenome | isolation source: Replicate 2 from Balatoc abandoned mine | place: Philippines: Itogon, Benguet | collected 2017-08-28
TGTTGTGAGGCTCCACGGGCCCTGTCGCAATTTTATGCCACTCCGCGCGCCTGACCTTCAGCCCATGACACAGTCTGACGGGTGCGCTGTTACCGTAATCCGTTCCCCTTGAACAGGTTGGCTTCTTCGACTTTGTGGTGCTGCCGCTGGTGCACGCGCTGAGGTCGGCGTTCCCCGGGGCGCAGCCCATCATGAACGGCTACCTGGCAAACTTCAACTACTGGTGGGTAGGCATGCTCTCCATCATAGCTGTATCCCCCACCTTAGCACGAAGCCACCGTCTGGGCACCACAGAGCCATGGAGTCGCGCAGCTGTCCCAAATTCATTTGGCTCAACTGTTGCCTGTTGCGCCTCGTTCCCAGGTGACGCCGCATGCGCTAGATCCCTTTACCTGACCCTCGCTGCCATGCCAGCCGCTGACACCACACCACACCGGCCCCGCCACCCAGGCGCTCCATGGAGCCCCCTCCGCCTGTGGAGCGGTCCGGGCCCAGCCACACCAAGCCCGCACTGCCGCAGGTACGGCTGGACCAGGGTCTCCCCTGGACAGGACGTTCCCTTAGCACGTGTAGGCATGAGACACAGCCAGCCTGGTAGTGTTACAGAATGCCGCGACCACGGGCGGTCCCACGTCCCTCGGGCCCTGTGGACACTTTCTCGCTGGCTTGCCCGCCTGCGTGACCTGTGGCGTTATGAGCCGTACCTTTTGGGGCGAACGCCCATCGTGTTGTTTGGTTGTAGGTGAGCCGAAACACCTCAAGAGACGCTGTCAAACGCCCTGCCACTCGCAGGCCTCCTCACGCGGCCGGGACGTGCCTCCGCAGCGCCCGCCCTCGGGTCGCGCGCCCGCCACACCGCCCATCGCAACGCGTCAGCACAGCGGCAGCACAACGCCCCATGCGGCGACGGGGCAGCAAGAGGCAGGGGAGAGCCGCCGGATGCAGTAGCAGCAGGCTGTGAGACTGACTCTCGAATGAAGAAAAGGGGGGTACGAGATTGAGGGGATGCATGTCATGCGGTGTGCAGAAGGCGGGCGTACGGGGCGGGCGCTGCTGCCGGGGTTTTGCACTGTAGGGTGTGTTTTTCAAAGTTTCAGCCGCATACGTACAGCTGTGAGAGCTGGCTGCCTTTGCAAACCACATAGTGGGCGGGTATTTATGGGTAAGGGTGTTGGTGGGTAAGTTGCTTCGGGCGTGCGCGCGGTAGCCAAGGGCGCTTTCAAGCGTGGCTAGGTGCCGAACTGGATTACTGCGACACCGGCGAGTATGGGGTATTTGGGCAGTGGCCTACACTCATAAGGGGTTATGAGTGTAGGCGAGGCCAGGAGAGTACAGGCTGAAACGCCAGGCGTTGGGTCATGCCGTTTTTTATGTTGCGGTGCTGTGTGTGGTGCAGGTTACAGGACAGAGCATACATGCCCGGGCTCACGTTTGTGTACGGCGGTTATCGTGCGGGAGCACATGTTGCTGTAGATGCTCGTCCGTAACTGCTGCTGCGCCAAGCCTGGCGCGCCAAACTCGCTAAGCACTTTCCAATAACGCTGTGCTCGTACTGATTGCGCTGGCGCTGCAAGGGTAAGGCTCTTTGCGTTGCTAGCTTACCTGCATTCTAGACCAGAGTGCGCTAACGCTGTGCAGGCGTTATTCGTGAGCATGCGAGGGTTGTCGAAAGCGCATTTCGAGTGTGGGTCATGAGCAAGCAATGAAGGCCAGAAGAAGTGCAAAACTGGATTGTGTGTTCCAGCGTGCACCTCCATTATTCGTTAGCTGGCTGCTTACGGGAACTCCTTACCTCTGCTGGGTTGACGTGCAGGCTCTGCCGCTTGTTGCCGGTGTGCAGCTGTGCTACGCTGAACGACTCTGTGAAACGTGTCTTAGCCCGCTGGATCAGGCGCAAGATATCATTACTACGCTGCTACTGCTGTCCTTTCGTACGATGTGGGAGATAATCCCGTTGTGCACCTTTCGACGTCCGCGTGTCTTCAAGCTCGGTGAGGGCACAAGGTGGCAGTATCGAGGTAGCCTTTATACGGCTGCGGTGGGCTGGGCGTGGGGCGGCCACAGGAGGTCCGTCCTCCCCTGCTTGATCTACTGGGGCAAACTTCGTTTTGCGGCGGTGTGCGTGAGCAGGGGAAAACCCATGTGCTTGAGTGGCCCCTCCACAGCATAGCACCTGCCTTTAGTGCAGCGCGTGGTCATGCAACATTCGTCTGCCTACAGTATGCACGGACTGTTGATGTTGTCAGTGAGCCGTCCATCCACAGTTTATGGAAATGCAAACAGATGCAACTGCAAGTCGAGGGCCCACTGTTCCTGCACCGTCGTGCGCGTGTGCATGGTACGTGCGTGAACCCCATGTGTGTGAACTCGGCCTATTTCAGGGCGGTCCGGACGTCCGGTGCGATGATAGCTAGCCGGCCGTTAACCTATCTTCATGTGCGACCTCGAAGGTTCTTACGTACTCTGCACCTTGCTGCAATAATGCATGCGTGGGGTTCGAGAGCTCCGCCTGGCTTTGTGGACTTCTGTAGTGGAATGGAGAGTGACGATGCACGGATGCGCGGCTGACGGGTGTACCGTACGTGCCGCACGATGGCCCAGTGCTTCTGCCAGGGGTGCGGCATTCCAGTCGCCAAGTCCAAGTGGCTTATTTGCGCGAGTACGCCACTGCCTTGTTGCTTACACGTGCTGTGCCGTGCGTATCTTGCTGGCGTCGGTGCGCCCCACTTGTGTTTCTACAGCAGGCAGTCTGTGCTAGCAATTCCTCCCTCATTATTTGAGATGTGTGCTGTTACAGACGTACCGGTACTGGATGCATGTAACGGGCCAGCACATAGCAGGGGTAGGCCCCCGCGTGATGTGTATACCGGTACCGGTACCATCAAACATCAAACCGTTCCATGCTCACAGTACAGATACACCGCATGGTACGGTAGGGCTGCTCTGTTGTACTTCGCTACCCCAGCACCGCAAACCATAACACGTCTACGGTCTACTCCTCACAAGTGCGCCCAGCCGAAACTGAGCACTCACAGCCGCTTACACAGCATCCAATGCTCATCCTCTACTTGCAACTGCACTCACCTGGCCTCCCTCAAACCAGTCAGGACGACGCAATTTGTAAGGCCACAAGCCATCCAGCTCTGCATCGCCTCATCAGCAGGACGACAGTAGGAGGACACGTGCCATCGCTACTCACCCAACGGACCGCCGTACTTTTGCGGCCGCGTGCTACAACTCGGACGTCGACTCACCGCCACCGTTGCACTTTGTATAGCCGCACCCACTCAGAATCAACACAATGCATGACAGTTTCTTTAAACATGCTGTACCGTACGGTACTTGCATCCCTATCTTTCAACTCCATTATCCCGAACGCTGCTCATGCTCTTCACTGCCCCTGCCCCCACCGCGTGGTCCTCCACCCCAGCTCCTTCGCCTCCTGCTCCCTCCGAAACCGAGCGTGCGCCGTACGGCACTCCCTGCTGCAGTACAACAAGCCGCCGCATCCCTCACCTTCTCCCTCGCCCCCTTCTCCCTCGGCCCCGCCTCCCCACGCCCGCAGCTCCATCCCCGCCTCGCTGTCCCCCGCCAGGTTGGTGCACAGCGGGTGGCAGCAGGTGGGCAGCAGCAGAACAGCGTCGCACGAGGGAGGCAGCAGGTGATATGGCAGTTTCAGGCCACCACCTGGCATCCAGCCCATGCGATACCGCGCCCCTAGCTTTCCTCCCTGCTGCTCATTTACCTGTTGCTGCTCGTGCTCCTGAAACCCAACCTGCTCCTGATCCGCCCCCTGCTGCTGCAGATCGCTGGCGGAGCCATGCCTTCCCTGAACGTGGTCCGACACACTGCTTGCGGCATCTCCACCTTGCTGAGCGCTGCCGACATCTGGCTCCGCCTCTGCCCCACACTCTTGCCGCTTTGCCTTCTGCTGATCCTGCCCACGTGGCCCCACGGCCTGCCCCGGGCTCCACCCCCTGTCGCACCACCGCGTCTCCCGCCTAGCCATATCTGCAGCCCGCTCGTCCACCCACCTGTACGACCCACTGTCGTACAGCAGCTGCCGCCAGCTTCCCAGCGCCCGCCTGTCGCCCGCCTCGTGCGCAGCGTCGCACGCATGCAGCACGCGGTCGATGCCTGCTCGCAAGGCCACAGGCAGGGGACCCGTTGGATCGTCTGCCGTGCTCTGTTGCTGCTCCTCTTGCTGCAGCCCCTGCTGCTGCTGCTGCTTCTCCCTGTCCTGTTGCTGCTGCTGCTGCCGTTGTCGGCACATGTCAGCCATGTGCGCACACAGTGGCAGCCAGCGGCACAAGGCCAAGCTTGTCAGTGCCAGCGTCACCTCCCCGCACCCTCCCGGTCTAGCTGACGACGGCGCACAGCTGCCGTCGCCCTGTGCGCCCGTCGCCCCGCTTCCTCCCCCTGCCCCGTCGCCGCTATGCGGTGTTTCGCACGGCATCGCCGCAGCCGCCGCCCCTTCCACCGAATCGTGGCATGATGTCGCATCGCCGCCGCCTGACCCGCTCCGGGCCGCCTCAGCGCATCGCGTGACCCCTTGGTCCGCCTCCCTCACAATCTGCAGCAGGCACGATGACGCCAAGATCGACACGCTGCTCATTTCTGCGGCAGTACATTTGCTGCTGCCGGGGCCCTGGGCTTTGGCGCCCGCTGCATCCGCCGCCGCCCCTGGCACCGCCACCGCCCCTCCCTCCTCACGCCCGTCACCCATCGCCACCCGTGCCAGCCGAAGCGTCGCCTTGGCCAGAGTTGTTGCCAGGGCAGCCACCTGTCGCGCATCACCGTGGGTTAGCAGCTGCTGCAGCAGCAGCTTGCTCCCGCTGAAATCGTACATAGCGGCGTCCAGCGCGGCCACGGAGCGGCTGTATAGTCCGTACATACGGCGCAGTACGGCCTCGATGCAGGGGACGTACCCGGCGTCCGGGGCCGCGGGGACACGTGTCTCCTCCAAGATGCTGCAGCCTGTGCGTGACATACGGTGTGCATGCAGACTGACTACAGCCGGTCTCTTGTCGGGAATATGTCACGTATGCTTCCGCGCTATGCTGCAATATGTAGCTGCTCAAGCAAGTGACAACACTGCCGGCCGGCCGCATGTGGCCAGTGTAACAGTCCTGCAGCGGCCGAGAAACACCACGCCTGAGCTTCTACGGTACGGCAGTAAGCGAGCACTGTTGCACACGTGTGTAAGGCACGCGGGGCTAACGCGCCTGTGGACACAGGAGCGCGGCAACATCCTTGCTAACTATGCCACGGCCATCTGAAGCAGGCAACCAGGGTAAGTACCGGCAGCCAGGTGTAAGCACACATACCTGCATAAACCTCCTCCTCCTCCCCTTCCTCCTCTTCCTCCTCCTCCTCCACGTCAAAGCCCGCCTGCAGCAGCTCCATGCAGTTGCTAACGCGCCACCACGTCTCCCCCTCGCCTTGACGCTGCTGCTGCTGCTCCCGCAGGTCAGCCCGCACAGTCGCCACCGCCAGGCGCCACCACTCCGCAGCAAAGGCGGGGTCGCGCAGCAGGTCCAGCAGGGGAGGGCCCCCAGCACCGCACCCGCCACCGTCGCCCCCTGCCCTGCTGCCGCCGCCGCTACAGCTCTCAGGCAGCAGCTCCGCGGCGAGCTGCATGGCGTTGCAGGCCAACTGCAGGCTCTGGTCAGCTGGGAGCAGCTGCCGGAGCTCTGCGGGCCCACAACCGAACAGCGAGCTGCTGCCCGTGCTGCCTCCACGTGGACGGCACCCCAACGACCGGCCAGCGGCTGGCTCGGGGTCCCTACCCTGCTGATCCCTATCCTGCTCACAGTCCTGCTCTCCCAGTTTCTCCTGCTGCTGCTGCTGCTCCTGCTGCTGCTGCTGCTGTGGCTGCTGTCCCCCCTGCTGCTGCAGCCGCCCCGGCCCCAGCACCGCAGCCGCCGCCTCCCCTCCCAGCGACCCCAGTGCCGCCCTGGCGGTCCGCAGGCACAGCGCCAGCAGGTGCCGGGGGCGCAGGGGGCGCAGCGACACGGGCGGATCGCACGACAGGCACGTGTCCCAAAAGCTCACGGCGGAGCTGAGGCTTGATGCGGACAGCAGCCGCCTCTGCCGCCCGTGCCCCGGCTGCCCCTCGAATGCGGCAGGCAGCAGCGCGTCGTACGGCAGTCCGTACAGCGGCCCGCCATCCGCGGCATGCAGCTGCGACACGGCCTGGGCAGCCACAAAGTACTGCAGGCGGCGGCCGGAAAGCACGTGTCGTGCCGCGGCAGCTGCTGCCAGGCTGGGGGCTGGCGGCGCGACGTACAGCTTCAGGCGAACAGGTAGGAACTCAACGGCCGACAGCAGCTGGGAAAGGTTCTGCTGGTAGTCCGTGCCGCCACTGCCAGCTCCTGCCCTCCGTCCTGGCGCTGTTGCCGCCGCCTCTGCGCCCCGCAGCGTGTGTGCAGCCCAATGGTCGAGCACCTGGCTGCCGGCAAGGCCGTCCAGCACCGCCCGGCACAGGGGAGACTCCCAGTCTTCTCGGCGGCGTAGCACAGTGCACGCACCCATGCTCACAAGGAACAGGAACGCCAGCAGCTCTTTTTCGTCCATGTCCGTCAGGAGCCTGGCGCCGGCGCTGCGGTTCCGCTCCGAGGCGAGAAGGCGGCTCACGCCGGCCAGCACTTCGCAGCGGAGGAGCGCCAGGAAGGTGACACTGGATGCTGAAACACAGCTCACCTCGAGCCCAGAGACGACGTCAGGCGGCGTCTTGAAAGCGGCTCCCAGGTAGCGGGAAAGCACTTGTGCGCAGGCTGTGAGGATGCCCAGGAGGCGCTGTGGCGAGGGACCCGTGGGTCGGCCTGTCCGGGGGCTCCCGAGGGCCGGCGAGGAGGACGAGGGACCGCACGCGCCTGTTGGGTTGCTGCGGTTGCTCCTTTCTTGGGCATGCCTGCCGGTTTCTGCTTTGTCGGCTTCCGGCTTGGCGTCATCGGGAGAAACAAGGTGCAGGGCCGAGGAGAAGAGCTGCACCAGCGCTACGCGGGCAGCCGGAGAAGCTTCCAGCGCAGCTAGAGTCTCGTGCACATCGTAGCGCCTTGTGCTGCTGAGAAGGCCTTTTAGCGGGTTCAGCGCCAGCTCGAGCTCCACTGTTTGCCGGGGCGTCGCTGCCGCGAGGCCGCAGCTGCCCTGGGCGAGACCGATTGAGGATACAAGCCGCACAACATCTTGCACTAGCTGATTCGGTGTCCGGACGTCCTTCTTGCGGCTAAGCAGCGGTGGCATTTCGTCGCGGATGCTCGGAAGCGCTGTCGGAACTTAACCGTGTATGCCGTGGCGTAGCAACTGATTCATAAATCCATGGTGCAAATATTAGCAACACTTGGCGCATAGGAAGGTGGTGAACCCTGGAGTGTGGCATGTATGTAGGTGGTCACCGACGAGCATGTAAGAGCAGGGGAGGCTGGGGCGAAAGGATGCACATTGGCCCAAAGCCTTGGACGGTCACAGCTGTTTGAACGTTGAGCCTGATTGAGCCCCTTGGAAAGGTCGTGGCGTGATCTATGGTATTTTTTAGCGTTGTAAGGGCACGCCATGTTCCCCAAAATGCCCGGCCAGCCAGCAGCGCCGGCCCACCTGACCAAGTCTCTGAAGTCCAAATACCAAGCCTCCACCACTAACCATGCACTCTTTTCCTGACTGCAACGCCTATGTACCATCCGTGCGCTGTGCAGTATTGCGTTACATACATCAGCGGCTCACATACGGTACTGGCAGCATGCTGGTTGGCCGTGCTGGTTTCACTACGGGAGGTCCTCGACCGCCAAGCTGGGATACTATAGCTCAAAGCTGCAAGCGGCGGGACTCGCACCCATGTCGTACTCAAATGAGTCTTCCAAACTTGCAATCGACAACGCCTGATGCTCAGGCAGGCATAGCAGGCTCAGCAGCTTGTCGAATGAATCAGATGCAGTCGCATACGTACGGCACACGAAGCAAGCGCAGACGTGTGCAGCCAAATCGGGCAACCACGGCACATGACCAGGACCAGAAGCACTACACAGCGTCACTGCCACTGGCGGGGACACACGCACAACAGGAGCTGGGGAAGCATCAACGGCGCCTAGGAACAAGCACTCCTGCTGCTCCCAGAGTTCATGCCTTGCCCACAAGCCCAGCCTGCACAAGCCCGTGTCAACACAGGTGCCACTTACCAAGGTGTCCATGACCCACTGGCGTACATGTGCGACCTGCATCAACCCACTGATTAAGTACTGCCCGCTGCCTGCAACAGCGCCATTATCCTGGATGGAACCTCAACAGGCATACCTGGCATACCGGTGCACCAAGGCGCCGTGGTGATACCCTTGCTGCTTACGTTTCCTGCCCCCACCTCTGCACCCTCCATCCCAGCTCCTTGGCCTCCTGCTCCCTCCGAAACCGGGCGTGCGCCGTACGGCACTCGCTGCTGCAGTACAGCGAGCCGCTGCTGCCCTCCCCGCCTCCCCCGCCGCCTCCCCACGCCCGCAGCTCCATCCCCGCCTCGCTGTTCCCCGCCAGGTTGGTGCACAGCGGGTGGCAGCAGGTGGGCAGCAGCAGCCCCGCGTCGCACGGGGGAGGGAGCGCGCCGCAAACAAGGCCCTGCACTCGCTCCTGCTGCTGCTCCTGTCGCTCCTGCGTCAAACCTTCTTCCCGCTGCTCCTGCTGCTGATGGCGATGCACGGTAGGCCCCACTGCCTGCCCCGGGACCCATTCCCTGTCGCACCACCGCGTTTCCCGCCTAGACATTCCCACATCCCGCTCGTCCACCCACCTGTACGACCCCATGTCGTACAGTAGCTGCCGCCAGCTTCCCAGCGCCCGCGCGTCGTCCGCCTCGTGCGCGGCAGTGCACGCGTCCAGCACGAGCCCAATACCCCCGCGCAAGGCCCTCCTCAGGGAATAGCCCAGCTCATGCGGCAATGGCGATTGCTGCTGCTGATGGTTGTCCTGCGGCTGCTCCAGTTGCTGCTGCTGCTCCTGCTGCTGCTGCTGCTGGTTCCCCTGCTGCCGCTGCTGCTCCTGCGGCTGCTCCGCCTTATCCCGCTGGTCCTGTTGTGGCCGGATGCACGTGTCCGCTAGGTGCGCACACAACGGCAGCCAACGCGGCAGGGCAAAGCCCACCAGGCGCAACAGCCGCTCTCCGCGGGCCCGCGAGGGCGACCCCGGTGCCGCCGCCTCGCTCCGCGCCCCTGTTGCACTGTCGTCCCCCGCATTCGTGCTGCCCATCCCTGCTGCCGCCACCGGGGCCTGTTGCATCATGCCCGGCCCAGCGGAGCTGCCGCACCGTGCCCCGCCGCCGCCACCACTATCCTGCGCAAGGAACCGCTGCACCTTGTCCGCTTCGCTGATGAAGAACAACGGGAAAAGGGTCACGCAGCACTCCAGAACTGTCAGTTCCTCAGTGCTGCCGTTGCTGCTGCTGATGGCGCTGGTGCTGGCGCTGCTACGTCCCCCGCCGCTGCCCTGCCGGCTGTTGCACTGGCCCGTTGCGCCTCCCCGGCTCCCGCCGCCCCATGCTTCCGCGTACAGGAGCATCACCTTGGCTACTGTGGTGGTCAGAGACGCCATCTGCCTTGATTCGCCGTGGGTTAGCAGCATCGGCAGCAGCAGCTTGTGGTTGCCAAAGGCGACTAACCTCAGGTTACTGGTTGAGAACCGGGGGTCCGCGTGCCGCTGTGCGCTGCCTCCTGGCCCCGGGCTGCTGTCAGCAGAGCTGTCGTACAACAGACGTATCGTTGCATCCGCGCAGGAGACGTAACCAGCTGCCAGGGCCGCTGCGAGGGCCGTGGGAGCACGAGCGCACGCCAGAGGGCCGCTCCCTGAATTTGAGGGGCAAAGCGCGGCGGCACCATGCATGCAGGTTGGTATGTAAAGCGAGGCGCTGACGCGGCGGTGGAACAGGTCTGCATGCGCGAGACACACGTGTAAAACGTCCAATATCGGTACTCAGTGCCCTTTAAGCAACCAGTCAAGAGCACACGGCAGCGAGGCGCAGCGCGACCTGCGCGTCCCCAGGTGGCCATCCAGATAGGCCGGGCACCAAGTGCCTGATGCACGCTCTTGGTGACAACAGCAAACAGGTTCCTGCACGATCTCCTAAAGGTACTGGAGGGACACGATACCCGGTCGCCCTTCGCCCACGCACCGCTGTATCGCGCCATGTCCGCCCTATGGGCCAGGCCGCAGTGCAGCAGGTCCAGGCACTGGCTGTTGCACAGCGGTGCCGTGGATGGCACCGGCTGCTGCTGCTGCTGCTGCTGCACCGCCTGCCGCAGCTGCTGCCACCTGTCGTACCGCTCAGTGGCCCGCACGGTCGCAACCGCCAGCCGCCACCACTCGTAGGCGAAAGCGGGATCGCTCAGCAAAGGCGCGTTCCTGGACCCATGGCTGCTCCCTTGCCCTGAGGAACCCCCTGCAGCCCCGTCCAGCCCCAGTCCCCGCACGCACGCAGCAGCCCCTCCGGCTGCACTGCACTCAGAGCCGCTGCCTCTGCCGCCCAAGCCACCACTGCTGCCCTCGGGATAACGCCGCTCGCTGCCGTCACCGCCGCTTACACTGCCGCCGCCACCACTCACGGCGTTGTTGCTGCTGCTACTGCCGTTCGCCGCCCCATCTACGGCAGCTCTGCACACGCCAGGGCTGCCAGCACCAACGGTAGGCTGCCCCTGCTGCTCCTGCTGCTCCTGCTGCTCCTGCATCATTCCCATGTGGCTCCCACCGGAGCTGCAGCTGTGCAGCAGCAGCGTCGCCAGCGTCATGGCCCTCAGCGCCAACTGCTTGCAATTGTCAGCTTCCAGCAGCTGCCGCAGCTGCCCACAGCCTGCGTCGTACAGCCAGGTGGAGCTGCCACTATTGCTGCCCTGCCTACCTCCAGAGCCCTCGGCAGTTGGCTCTGCCATTGCCTCCTCCCCCTGCCCCTCGCCGTGCTGCTGCCCCCGTTCCCACCGCTGTGCTTGCCGCTGTTGTTCCCCCTGCTGCTGCAGCCGCCCCGGCCCCAGCACCGCGGCCGCCGCCTCCCCTCCTAGCGAACCCAGAGCCACCCTGGCGGTCCGCAGGCACAGCGCCAGCAGGTGCCGGGGGCGCAGCGGGTGCAGCGGAATCGGCGGGTCGTACGACAGGCACGTATTCCAAAAGCTCACGGCGCAGCCGAGGCTTGCAGCGGAAAGCGGCTTACGACGCTGTCCCTGCCTTGCGGGCGCGAGTACGGCAGGCCTCAGGGCGTCGTACGGCAGTCCGTACAGCGGCCCGCCGTCAGCGGCGTGCAGCTGCGACACGGCTTGTACGGTAAGGAAGTGCTGCAAGCAGCGCCCCGACAGGAGCTGCCGTGCGGCGGTGGCGGCGGAGGGAGCTGCGGCGGCGGGGCCGACGGTGGCGGCGGCGGCGCGGCTGGAGGTGATTAGCCTCGCTTCCTTGACCTCCGCAAAGAGCAGCTGCAGCATCCAGGAGTCGAAACGGGCCTGTCCGTTCGCACCGGCTGCTGCTGCCGCCGATGCTGGGCTGCGTAGGGTGTGCGCTGCCCACTGCTCGAGCGCGTGGCTGTGGGTGAGGCAGCGGAGCGCCGCCAAGCACAGGGGACACTCATGCGGGTCCGCGCGGCTGCGCAGGATGTTAGCGGCGAACCAGCAAATTTTGGTGAGGAACTGCGACATCCTGCTCTCATGCGCATCCGTCAGCAGCCTGGCGCGGGCGCTGCGGTTCCGCTCTACGGCGAGAAGGCGGCTCACGCCGGCCAACGCATCGCAGCTGAGGAGCGTCAGAAAGGTAATGGTCGAATAATTGGCACTGGATTGCCAGTGACCGGGAGCGTTTTGGTGGCCGCTTTCGCCCCCGGTGAGGTAGCGGGTCAGCAGGTGCGCGGTGGCTGTGAGGATGCCGCGGAAGCGCTGTGGCGAGGGACCCGTGGGTCGGCCTGAGGCGGCCAGCCGCGGGGAGGAGGTTGAGGAGGAGGCGGCACCGGCAGTGTTGCCGCCGGGCCTTTGCGGAGGAGAAAGTGCTCCATTGTGTTCATTATTGCTAATGATGCTGTTCTGGCTGCTGGTCGGTGCGCCTCCAGCTTCTGCTAAGGAGTCATCTGCTACAAGGCGCAGGGCCGAGGAGAAGAGCTGCACCAGCGCCGCGTGAAGAGGCGTCCAGCGCAACGAGCGTCTCTTGTGCTTCGTACTCGCTGGCGCTGTCTACCTGCTGTATTAATACGTTAAGGAGGCGCTCCAGCTCCAGCAGCTGTCGGGTTGCTGCGTCGGCGAGGCCAACAAAGCCACCGAGAAGATTAAGAGCGGATAAGAGATTATTAAAGCGGATCAAGTCTATCAGCAGCTGCTCGGCCGTCCGGACGCCTTGTCTGCGGCTGAGCAGTGGCGGCATCGCGACAAGTTGTGTTGTCTTTCATGAACTGCTTGTGTAGGCTGTAGGGGCAGTCGTAAGAACAGGTACCCCCTGCAAACAGCGAGGAAGGAGTGTCATCAGGAGTGATGGAAAAACTATGCGTGAAGCGTCAAATAAAGGCGGTGACTTAAATGCGAGGAGTCGCTGAAGCATCGATTGCGTGTGATAGAGAGCGCAAGCCCTGTAGAGTATGCAACGACTCACTAAGATTAAATGGACTTCCAGGCAACTTTGAGAAGTTCTGCTTGGACTGTGCGCTGATCCTTCAACGAGCACCACCAGGGGAGACCCCTCGGCGGTCCCCACAGGACGTCACACGCATGCTCACGAGTCCCCATTCCCCAACGCATCTAGTGGAGCCAGGGGAGTGGAGCACCTCTCACCGTCACGATGTGCTAAGGCTCACAGGAAGGATTTTGGCTTGGGTGCGTTGAGTTCACCGCCCACGCGCCCAGTTACGTGGACCCATTCTGCTGCTATGGTTCCTGCCGATTCGCTGCCTTGGGCCGCCGCGTGGCGCGTGCCCGCCCTGTCCTGCACGCCGCATCCTCACTCGCCGCGCTCCCCTGAGCTGCTCCACATATAAAATCATTGCCTGTGCTGTCCCACATCCTGCCCGACTGACAACGCCTGCTAAATCGCCTGATAATTGGCGGGTCATGCAACTGCCTGTGATAGCGCCACCAGCTCGTTGCCAGCACCACACTGCGTCATACCCTCTTACGCACTTTATCAGCACCGCCAACACTCCATCAATCCACCATCAACAAGTCTTGTACCGGTCTTGCTTTTGCGCCAATGTTACCTGGCTTGGTTGGCACCTTGCACCTGGCATGCCACAGGCACCCGACGAACGGAGCTCATGTTCACGGTGCTTGTGATCCCTGCCCCCACCTCCGCACCCTCCACCCCAGCTCCTTCGCCTCCTGCTCCTTCCGAAACCGGGCGTGCGCCGTACGGCACTCCCTGCTGCAGTACAACGAGCCGCTGCTGCCCTCCCCGCCTCCCTTGGCCCCGCCTCCCCACGCCCGCAGCTCCATCCCCGCCTCGCTGTCCCCCGCCAGGTTGGTGCACAGCGGGTGGCAGCAGGTGGGCAGCAGCAGCCCAGCGTCGCAGGGGGGAGGGAGCATGAAATGCAGTCTGAGGCCGTCACCCACCGGCCAGCTTCCACAATGCGCCTCCTGCTCATCCTGCTCTTGCTCCTGCTCTTCGCCTTGCCCCGTTCCTTCCTGCTCCTGCCCCTGGCCCCGCGACTCTTGCGGTTGCAGCTGTTGCTGCTCCTCATCCAGCCAGGGCTCCTCCAGGTGCTCAGTCTCACCCTCCTCCTGGTCCGTCCCCTGCTGCTGCAGACCGCTCACGTGGCTGGGGCTGGCCCGAGTGCTTTCCGCCACGCTATCAGCAGCGCCGCCATTGCGCTGGCCTTGCTCAACATCCGGCTCTGCCTGCGTCCCACGCTCTTGCTGCTGCTGCTCCCGCTGCCGCTGTGACTCCGGTTCCTGCTGCTGCTGCTGCTGCTCGGTAGGCCCCACTGCCTGCCCCGGGACCCACCCCCTGTCGCACCACCGCGTTTCCCGCCCAGCCATCTCCGCATCCCGCTCGTCCACCCACCTGTACGACCCACTGTCGTACAGCAGCTGCCGCCAGCTTCCAAGCGCCCGCCAGTCGCCCGCCTCGTGCGCGGCAGTGCACGCGTCCAGCACCAGCCCAATGCCCCCGCGCAGGGCAGTCAATATCGCCCTACACATGGCATCCTTCTGCTGCTGTTGCTGCTGCTGCTGCTGCTGCTGCTGTTGCTCCTCTTGGTCCTCCTGCAGCTGCCCCTGCCGCTCACCCTGCTCCTCCTCCTGCACTGGGCCGCACGCGTCCGCAAGGTGCGCACACAGCGGCAGCCAGCGCGGCAGGGCGAAGCCCACCAGCTGCAGGGCCGGCTCGCTGAGACTCTGCAGCAGGCGCGGCGGAGGCGGCCGGCTGCCATCGCCATCCAGCCGCTCCAGTGCCTCGTTCTCCGTCCCTGCCATGGCGCTGCCCCTCCCACCTGTATCTGACCCTGCTGCCGCCGCAACAGGACCCTCTGCGTTGCTGCCCCAGCACCTGGCCGCCTCGCCGCTCTCTGAAAGGCGAATCATGGCAATGCCAGCTTCACGGACCAAGGCAGCTAGGCACCGCGTCGCGTATCCAGCGACCGTGCTAGGGGCGCTGGTGGTGCTGCTACTTCGGGTACTGCTGCTGGTGAGTCCGCTCCCTTGGCTGCGAGTGGTGGCGCCAGCGGCTGCTGCTGCCTCCTGCGCACCGCTGCACCGCACCAGCACCTTGGCCAGGGTGGACATCAGGGCAGCAGCCTGACGTGCGTGGCTGCTGGGGGCCCGCAGCAGCCGCGACATCAGCACCAGGTCGGGGGAGCTGGAGGCTGCTAACATGGCGTTGAGGTCCGTCACAGGGGCGCCGTACCTGCCGTACATGTGACGGAGTACGGCCTCCATGCAGGGGATGTACCCCGCGTCCAGGGCCGCGGCGGGGGCCACCGGGGGAGGAGAACCGTCGCCGTCCCACGGGTCGCTTCCTGCGCCAGGGGAGCAAGATTTACGACTATATTGGTGGAATTGAGGCGACAGCGACTGCGTACAACATGGTCACAAATTATACCTACAGCTCCCCCAAGGGCATGTTCTTAAGGGGCATGAGGGGCGTGTCTGTGGCACGCAAAGCCAGGTGCTGTTGAGACACGTGCGAGTATATGGCTTGCGCGCACGTACTGTAACCAACAAGTCTCTAGCCAAGCCAAGTAAACCAATTACAGAACTGTGCTGTACGGCGTTCCTCACACAAATGGCCACCGCGGGCAGGGCGCAGCGGTGCATCATACCGGCAGGGTGGGCGCGCCCGAAGCAACGCACCTTCGTCCCCTGCGTCTTCCGCCACGCCCAAGCCCGCCTGCAGCAGCTTCAGACACTCGTTTGCGGCTAGCCGGCTCACGCCTGCTCGCTGCTGCTGCTGCCGCTCCCCGTATCGCAGGGTGGCCCGCACGGTCCCCACGGCCAGGCGCCACCACTCAGCCGCAAAAGCGGGGTCGTGCAGCAGGTCCAGGAGAGGGCGCCCAGCACCGCAGCCGGCGCCTTGCCTGCGGGCATGGGACGCATTGCCAGCGACGGCAGCGGCGGCGGGACATGCAGCAGGACTGGCCTCTGCATTGCCGCTGTCGCTCGCGCCCCCGGAAGGGTCCGTGGCGGCCCCAGCAGGGACCACGTCCCATTCCTCACACCTGCCCTGCCCACTCCGGTTACAGCCGGTGTAGCTGTTGCCGCAAGTGCGCCTGGGCAGCAGCGTTGTTGTGAGCGTCATGGCACTCAGCGCCAGCTGCGGGCACCTGCCGGGGTCCAGAACCTGCCGTAACCCCCCGCGCCCTCCGCCGTACACCCATGCCAGCTCGGTTCCGCCTCCGCCATCCCGCTGCTGCACCTCCCTCTGCCGCCGCGCCTGCCTCTTTCCTTGCATCACCAGCTTCCTGTCGCCCTGCTGCTGCTGCTGCTCCTGGTCCATGAGACCCAGCGCCGCGGCCACCGCCTCCCCTCCTGCAGACCCCTGCTCCAGCGACCCCAGCGCAGCCCTAGCGGTCCGCAGGCACAGCGCCAGCAGGTGCCGGGGGCGCAGGGGGCGCAGCGACACGGGTGGGCGCTGGGACAGGCACGCACACCACATGTTCACTGCGCAAGAGAGTGGGGCGAACGACAGCAGCCTGCGAGACTGCCCTTTCTTCGCACTGGTCGGTACGGCAGGCAGCAGCGCGTCGTACGGCAAGCCGTACAGGGGGCCGCCGTCCACGGCGTGCAGCTGTGACACGGCCTGTACGGCCATGCAGTACTGCAGGCAGGGCCCGGAGAGCAGCTGCCGTACAGTAGCGGCAGCAGCGGTTGCATTGGATATGTACCGTCCCACGTCCCTGCACTCGAGGAATGTCAGCTCCAGTGTCCACATGTCGATGTGATCTTGCCCGTTCGCACCGGCTGCTGCTGCCGCCGATGCTGGGCGGCGGAGGGTGTGCGCTGCCCACTGCTCGAGCACGTGGCTGTGGCTGAGCCCGCGGATCGCCGCCAGGCACAGGGGCGACTCCCAATCGCCTTCGCTGCATATCGCGCCGGCTGCGTCCCTGATTACCTGCAGCAGCAACTCCTTTATTGCGCCTTCGTGCGTACCCGTCAGCAGCCTGGCGCCGGCGCTGCGGTTCCGCTCCACAGCGAGGAGGCGGCTGAGGCCTTCCAGCGCATCGCAGCGCAGGAGCGCCAGCAGCGTCGTAGTGGACTCTTGAACTAGAGAGCACTCATTGCCGAACGCGTCCTTTTGCAGTGTGGTAGCCGCTTCAAGGTATTTGATTAGCAGGTGCGCGGTGGCTGTGAGGATGCCCAGGAGGCGCTGTGGCGAGGGACCCGTGGGTCGCGCCGAGGCGGCCGGGGAGGAGGTTGAGGAGGAGGCACCGGCAGTGCTTCCGCCGGGCCTCGGTGGAGAGGGTCCTCCAGGGCCCACCGCGCTGCTGCTGCTGCTGCTGTGGCTCTGGCTGCTGGTCGGTGCGCCTCCAGCTTCTGCTGAGGAGTCATCTGAAAGGCGCAGTGCCGAGGAGAAAAGCTGCACCAGCGCCGCGCGGGCAGCCGGAGAGGCCTCCAGCGCGGCTAGAGTGTCGTGTGTGACATTGACGTTATTCCGCTTGGCGAGGACAGAACCGCCGGGATGCTGCGTTAACAAGTTCAACGGGCGCTCCAGCTCCAGCAGCTGTCGGCTGGTCGCGGCCGCGAGGTCGCCGATGCCCCGCGAAGGGTCACAAGCAGCAGCAGAGCGTACAAGCTCTGCAAGTAGCTGCTGTGGCGTCCGGGTGTCCTTCTTGCGGGAGAGCAGCTTTGGCATTACGCTTCTTCACTGAGGCGCAGTATGCGTCGTGTTCTCGACTACGGTATACAAATTACGTAAACAGATTCATATCAGTGCGCTAGCATCACTTGCCTACGTGAGCATGGGTTTCCAAAATCCCATGGGGCTCAGCATTAAGAAGGCGGGGTGAAGAATGAGATACCCAGCCCTGTAAAATGCAACACCTGCCCCTATACTACGAGACCCTGGTATAGTCGATGTTGCAACGGTCTCCAGGGAAGTTTGCTGGGAAAAAAGCAGCGCCATGGGCGATGGGGCTTCGCGCCGCCGAACACGTGTGCTTCCGCCCCGCAGCCCCTGGCCCTGTCCTGCCCCGATGTACTTGACCCGCAACCTTTCCCCATGCCGCTTGTTTAGTTCCTACCGTCTTCGTTCCTGTTTCCCTGCCTGTCCGTTCGCCCTGAACGTGTGGTGGGGGATACGGCTGTAACACCGCTGCAATAAGTCTGTCGTCCAACGCCTAGCGCTCTCCGACGAGGCTGCCGGTCGTACAGTCATTTACGGTAATCCAGGTTAAAAGTCACTACCATGGACTATGTCATGAAAGGCAACACAAACCTTGCGTCACTGTGCCTGGAGAGCCACGGATGCTGTTCGGAAGCCCTTCGTTTCTCCCACCAGTTGCGGCAAGGGCAGTACGGCAACGAGTGCGTTTCTCTGTACACCCGCACCACAACACGACCTTGCCCCACATCAGTCCCGAAGCATGCCCACCATGTCTTCCGCCTAGTCCACTATCAGGGGTCTCACCAGCCCGTCCTCTAGCGCGCCAGCCTGATTCGCTGCACTCCAACGTCTCCAAGGAGTGCAGCATGTGCGCTGCAGCACTTGCGGCTGCAGTACACCAGGCGCCCGCCAGCTAGCGTACCTGCAGTGCTCACCGCACTCTGCCCCATGCCATTGCTCTTGCCCTTGCCCTGCAACCCCATTCGTGCTGCCAAACCACTGCTGACGCCGCCCCGCACGCGCACCCGCTCGCTCCGCCCCCCTCCCTCGCCTCCGCCTCCCCCACCCGCAGCTCTATCCCCGTCTCACTCTTAACAGGCGTCTGGGAGTAACGGGGGAGAAAGCCTGTGCACCAACAGTATAGGGCGATCACCAACGCACCACGCACCGCTCATGGCTCGTCTCCCACCGCTCACCTCCCCCACGCCCCCCAAAGCCACCATCCCGCCTAGCCCACCCTGCCCCAACCACTCTCCTGCACCCAACATCTCACATGCCACACACCCCACCTCTTAACCCTCGCCTGCCCTGCTCGCCTCCTCCCGTAGCGCCCTATCCCAGCACCACTGTCGCCCGCCGCCGCCGCCGTGAGTGCCCTGGGGCCACGTGCCCAGTCCCTCAGCGCTCGGTCCGCCCGCCGCCACGGCAGCGGCTGCCGGCCCATAGATATTGCTCTAGAGGCGTGCTCAGTCCCGCAGCGCCCTACACCTATTCCACCTCGAGTGTTCTGCCACCGCCGCCGCGCACCCCGTGCAGCCGCGTGCCCAGCCCCGCAATACACTACTGCTCCTCCGCCTCCGGCACCGCGGCTGTCGCTGCCGCTGCTGCTTACGCTCTGGAACCACGTGCTCAACTCCCCAGCGCTCCACCCCTCCTCCTCCCCAGGCACCTTCGCCGCGTGTTTGCTGCAGCTGCATGTCCCATTCCCCAGCACCCGACCACGCTACCACCCCGGGCACCACCGCCGCCGCCGCCACCACGTACGTCCTGCCCCAGCCGCTTCCGTCCCCACCGTCCTACCCCTCATCCGCGCCAGGCACCTCGGCCGCCGCCGTCGCGTACGCCCTTGAGCCACGTGCCCAGTCCCTCAGCGCGCGGTCCGCGCGCCGCCACGGCAGCGGCCGCAGCAGCCCCGCCGCCGCCGCCGCCTCGGTCGTGGACGAGGTGTGGGGGTGCGGCAGCAAATGCAGCAGGGGCACGTAGCCGCCACGTCGCTGGAGCTCAGACTCGGCGTAGGCGGGCGTGGAGCGGTCAGGGGTGTTGCCGCCGCCTGGTGACGGTCAATGACACAGCGGGGAGGCTCGTACGGGGGCACACATGACGGCGTGGCCGTGGTGAGTGACGGATTCCTACCGCCCTACCATCCTTACCAGAGCTTGGACCCATGGGCGCATGGCCAACGGGCATGCCACCGCTGTGAAACACTGAACCCCACCGAATGCGCGCTTCGCAGTGCATAAGTCGCTGGCGCCACCCACCCGGCTCGAATCGCTCCGGCCCCAGGCCCAGCAGGCGCACCATGTCCCGCACCGCCGGCCACTTCTGGCGCAGGATGAGGTCGGCCAGGCCAGGGTCGGAGTGCTCCACCTGCGGTCGGAAGAACAAAGCTTGACATCATGATGCAGTTGCTCGGAAAAATCAACAAGGTTAGTAGCTGGTGACATGGCGGCTGGCTGCTACAGCATGCAGCTGACGTGGCAGATGGACAGGGGTCGGCAAGGCCCGGGTCAGAGTGCTCCACCTGGAGGGGATGAGGCGGCACAGAAGATTAAGGTAACAACTTCAATAATGCACATACGGCTTGTTAGCATCTGCTTTAACGGTGGCTTGCTGTGGCAAGTCATAGCCTCACCTTCATTGAGGGTGTTGCATTCACCTCCAGCAGCCATGGCCTGCCATCAGGGGAAGCAACACAGCGTTCATCGTTCGTCGTTAAGAAACCATTGGTATACCGGCGCTGCTACCCATAAGGTCAATACCCCATTTTCCAACCATTATCCAGCGACGAGCGGTGTGAGAGGGTACCAAATCAACCCGACCGCTTGCCTGCGCTGCTCATCCAGCAGGAAGTCCAGCCCAAAGAACTGGAAGCAGGCGTGGGCCGGGGGGCGCACGTCGGCCATGACCTCGGCGCAGCGCGGCAGGGCGGCGGCGAAGGCGGCGGCGGCGGAGCGGCAGATGGAGGCCCACAGCTGGGGGCAGGAAACGCCAATGGCGCAAAGCGCAAACACGTGGTGACAACGCGTGGATATGTGGTATTGCTTGTACAGTAGCAGTCCACGGTGTTGGTGCGGGTGTATCGCCATGGCTCCGTCGTGCCGTACCTTGCCAAACGCTTGTGGCCCCATGTGGTGCGCTAGTTGGTCGAGGCTCCACACGTCCCCTGGGAATGGGCAGGGTGTTGACATTGTGCAAATGAGCAGGACGTGCAAGAAGAGGTGTGACACGTGAGAGATGGCTACGGCGAGTCAGCACCAGCTTTGGCGCGGTTTGCATGCGTCCAGTGTGCCAGTGTGCCTGCCCAAAGCCGCAAGGTTACCCTTTAACTATCTCATGCTGGCCGGCTATCAGTGACATAAACGCAGCTGGCGGAGCAAACGGAGCAGCTACGCCCACCGTTTTCGTTCTGGGCATAGTTGGTCACATGCCCTGGTGCGACGGAGCCGACGGGGTCGCTCCCTGCCGCCGCTCCTGCTCCACCTGCTGCTGTGGTGGCAGCCGAACCGTCGCCCACGGCAAGCAGCTCGGCGTCATACCTGCATATCAAGGATAGGGAAAAACGGTTTGAAGCTTACTGATACAGGCACGCAGGTCACCAAGTCAAGGATGACACATTACGGATGGGGCGACGTGCTGCCCATTTTGCCACAGCAGCAGGGCATGCATGGGCCCAAGGCACTAGGACGATAACAGCGACCGCCGTGTAGGGAGACACCCACGCCTTTCGACGTTATCACACGGTCACAGCGGCACGGCTTGCGTGCTGCTGTGCACTAACATCGTTCTGTGACATGCGGTACCTGCGTACCGTATCGTGCAGTATGACAGCAGCTCACCGCCCACCTGTGCGACGAGAAGAGCACCAGGCCCCGCTTGTGGATGAAAATGCGGAAGGGCGCCACATCCGGCACCAGCACCCACACGCGGATGCCGAACTTGCGACCCTCTGCATTTACCAAAGCCGGCCGACAAGGTGGGGTTAGCATTCAGTGCGAGGGAAGAGGGGACCGGGAAGGGAGTATGAGGCCGCAGGCGCGGCGAAGAAATGGCCTCGCAGCGCTTCTGCCATGAAGAGCTTGGCCCATGTGCTCAGCTGCTCAGCTGCACGCACAGGTACGGCCGTTACCTATGAGCATGGGCCGTGCGATGTACTGCTGCGCCAGGTACCAGCGGTACAGCCGCACGCCGGGCGGCAGGTCGGGGCGCGACACGGTCTCGAAGCAGGCGGAGAAGGCCTCGGAGGTGCGCACCAGCCGCAGCCCCGTGCCGCGCTGCATGGGGTGCATCGGAGTGCGTGGGGCCACGTGGGCGCACGTGGGGGCACATGGGGGTGCATCGGGGTGCACTGTACTTGTGTTTGACCCGGCCGGTGCTTAGTTCGCAGGTGAACTGACACCCTGCAAATGCCACGGTGGCAGCCATATGCCCTGCCGCGCTGCACGGGGCTGCATGGCATGTGTAGCACGTGGGATGCGACTTGAGACAGTGGGTTGTTTGCAGAGACCGCTATGAGGACCGCAGTTGCGTACGGGACCGGTACTACCGTACAAGCGGACCAGGTTTGGCCTGCTACCTCGGCGTTTCGCGGATGACGAGAGCGCAGCGGATCCCCATGTCCCACGTGTGCACGCCAGCCACAGCCTAGGGCGAGCCCGAGGCTTTACCCCTGTACGGCTGCGCCGCACCACACGCATCCACCGCACCAGTGCCCACCTGCTTGTTGTTCTTGAGCATCCACAGCCCCGTGTCGCGGTCGGGGTGCGCCGCCACCCAGCGGCCCCACTCGTCCAGCTCGTCGGGCAGCTTGAAGGACCTGGGGTCGCATGAGGGATTTCGAACAATACCGCTAAGGGAGGTCCATGCAGTATCAACACCACGCCAGGTGACAGAGGCCAGATTGAGTTTATGGGGCAGCTTTACGGACCTGGGAGTGCGTCTGGAGACAAGGAAAGCCCGCTGTCATTCCGTGCACTACGCCAAGGGACCGACCCACAGACCCACACGCTGGTCAGGGCTCAAGCATCCACGGCCCACAACCCGCAGCGTCCCATGCACATGCCACACTTCCACATGCACCTTGCCACCTGCGCGGCGCGCCCCCCCACTGCACACAGCGTCAAAGTGTCGACATCCAAACTTGCCTGGCCTTGCTTTGCCGCACCCCACCCCATCCAGCCCTGCACGGCGGTCGCACCTGGGCACCATTCCTGAGACCTCAATACTCCCCCTGCAACACTCCACCCTGCACACACCAAAGCTACACCTGGCCCCCAAAACCCAATTAACACCTCGCTGCACCGCATTTCCACTCCAACTCGCCCCGCACCTTCGGCGCCGCGCCCCACGCCGCCTCCCCAGTTGCCACCTAGTCCACCTCGTCCCGGCCCCCACACAATGGCCGCACCTGGGCACCACGCCCCACGCCGCCTCCCCGAACATGTCCCGCAGGCTGCGGACCAGCGTGGTCTTGCGGCTGACCTGGGTGCAGGGAGGAGCAATCAAGGTAGTACACAGGGTTGCATGCAAAAGCGGGAGGTGGACTGGCGGCATGGTGACATTTGGCGCACGCGGACACACAGCGGTGTCCTGCACGTGGCTCTGTGCTCATTAACCAAGGCCAGGGCGGGCAACACGGGTTGGTAAGTGGACGGTGAAAATTGAATGTCCTCCCACAAGCCAGGCAAGGCTCTGCGGTACAGCCCGTTGACAAGGCTGGTGCGATGGTCAAACATTCAAGCGCCTGCCTGCCTTCCGAGCACAAGGTATCCCGCCGGCCCAGGACAGCAAGCTTACGTGGCCAGCCAGTGCACCAAAGTGCAGCACGTGTTTGGCTTTGCCCGCGCCACGTGCCTTACCGCCAGCAGGCCCGACATATGCAATGGCCGCCATCCGGTGTTGCCCAAGCGTCGGCGACCGGGTGCAACGTGCTTTAAATTATAACAATTATGGTACATGCAGCATTGTAGCATTCTAGTATGCCTCACCGCCAGCAGCCCCGGCACGATGGCCACCATCTGGTGCGGCCGCAGCAGGTCCGCCGCCAGCGCCGCCTTGGCCGTGACGCTCCACAGCAGGTCCCAGCTGTCCATATGCATGTAGCCGTACACGCCTGCCGCACGAGGTACGACAGAACCAGGCCGTACGGTATTTGCACCCGACTCCCGCAAGTATTGACACCACTGTTTTACGCGCGATTGGAAACCCCGCCGCACCGTCATCGCGCTTGTCCCCTGTGGCTGCGTCCGTCTTGGGCGGCCCCCCCGTGCGCACACCCCCCGCCTGGCGCAGGGCCTGCTCAATGAGCGTCGCGGAGCCGGTGCTGCTGAACGCCTGAGGCAGCGCGAATGATGACAAGGCAACTGAGCGTCAGTTGGAGCACTCGTACTGTGAGGAGTGGCCAAGTTAAGTACGTGATGGATGAGCATACCGGGAGGGGGGAAGATGTGCGGGGATCACGTGCGACAGTTGGCCTGAAGTTGGGGCACACCGGGCGCTTAGGTAGTTTGGGTTTTGCGGGGAAGGCCAAAGAGCATTGGTGGTCCGGAGCAGTAAGGATCGTGTGCCCACACCACCTGGAATAGAAGGTATAATGTCAAAGAAAATTGGCGCCGCTGGCTTGTGCGTTTGCTGCCTTCATCGAGGGTGCAGTCAGGGAGCACACCGTGCATGGGTTTTCGCAAGGCTGCCGTGCGGAGGGCTGGAGTGCTGCCACTGTGGGAGGGCTGGATGCTGCCCCGTAAAAGGGATGGAGTGCTGCCCTGTATGAGGGCTAGAATGCCACCGTGTGGAGGCCCCATGTGTGTCGGTTTCATAGCTCGCCACTGGGTCATACGCTTTGGGCACGCTCAGCAAATCAAAACATAGCCTTTGCCCACCGCCCCAGGCCCTATCTCGTCAAGCCATTGCAGTGCGTGCATGCCTGCAAGCTCGTGCGTGAGCCCAAGGAACTGTATGCGTTGATGTAGGAATCAGCGGACCCGCAAGCTGCCCTACCTGGTAGTCTATCCAGAACCGGAAGGTCCTGCCGGCGCTACCCCCCGCCCCACCACGGCGCGGCAGTTGGGCCACCCGAGCACCTGCTTCAGCCACATGACATGAATACGAATGCTCAGAGGACTGTGGGACGCCCAAGTAGGCATGTCAACAGTGCGTGGGTTCGCTGTGTTCCTGGATACGTGTGTTAGCTGCGCCAACTGGCACGCCGAGAGTCCAAAGGAAAGGGCGCAGGCGCTGCAGGCGTGCACGTTTCGCCCCCTGCTGCACCATGCATACTACGGCCCACCTGGGTCGTCTCCAGCGTCATGGTTGTCGTTGCCACCGCCGGTCCCTTTGCGCGCCGGGCAGGTTACGAGGTTGCGCGGAGTCTGCCTTTGAGACCTGAGCCCCCTACCGCCTTCGCAGGCGGTCTCGGAGCGGAGCAGTACAAACGGCGCTGTTGCAGGAGCAACGGTACGGTTGTGGGCGCCATACGGCTGCACGCTGGCCAGGCCACTTATTCCGTGGACTGGAGTTTCCATGCAGGGCTGTCAGCCCTGGATGGCTGTCGGTGTCGGCGCGTGTGCAGCTCGGAAAAGCATTGTCAACCTTAAGCTGTGGGAAGGCTTTATTTGTTCAAGTCTAAGTAGGAAGTGTGCATGCATACTCAAGCGTGGGAGCTCTCCCTTGCCTCCTTCATTTCAACGGACAAGCCCTTTCGCGTTCGCAGCCATTTCGAATGAGTAAAGCACTGGAACGCGCAAGAGTAAGCCATGACACGTTCAGCAATACGTGTTGTGCAACCCGAAAACCGTAAACCGTTTTCTGAACGACCGCGCCTACCTGACCAGCGCACTGCGCCCCGTAATGCCTTTGCTCTGTCATCAATTACTCAGCCTATCGCACAACATACTAGGACAACTCTTCCCTGTCCTAGACGCTAGACCCAGCACATTGATAACTCTGTTGATAACTCCGATTTTAGGCGCAACAGCATCCAGTACGCGAATCACCAGAGGGTTTACCCCTTAGACTATCATGGAACGATACGGCCGTAGTGGTGCATCGCACCTACCGTGGCTACACAAATAGACATTCCATTAATTCATTCCACGTCGACGTCACCCCAACGTGCCCTCGCTCACAAAGAGTCGTTTTATTCGTTGTTTATGGCCACTTCACGGATAACCCATAGACGCCAAGGCTCCGACGGGCCTGCACAAGGCGCGGCGGGAGTTTCCCTCGTCGCTCTAGACGGTCGAGTGTTGGAGGAGCCCGCGGCGCGGAAAGCAAAAGATGAAGTGCAGACGCACAATCAAAAAGCACCAAGCAAGCCTGCAGTGGTGGGTTCTGTGCCCCAGGGCCGCAGTAAGGTTCCTCTCCAGGGACATGTCCGCCTGTCTCCATGCCCGCACTGGCCGGAATCCTCCCAGCTGTCTCGGTACCGCTCTGCCCTACCAGTCCCACAGTACCTTTTGTGCCACGCCATGCGCCCCCAAACCGTCGTGACCGCACCGCGCACAAGCCCATTGCCCACCAGCTCACTTGTCGCCTCCACCTGTCCCACAGGCCCGGCCGGGCCCCAGGCACCACCCTTCCGTCTCCGACAGGCCCCCGATGACCCCACCGCGTGTAGCCGGCTTCAGCCTGGCGCCAGCCCCTGATCCAGATCACGCACTCGCGGCTGGGCCGGTGGGCGCAGGGCTGGGCGGTGGGCAAGCCGGAGCAGCAGGGAGCGGAGTCACGGGGCCGGGCGAACGCGGCAGGGTACTGCACGGGAGGGCTGGCTCGCAGAGCCACATGTTCGTGGGCGTGGCGGGGGGCAAGGGCCCAGGGGGCGAGCATGGGGCCAAGGGGCAGGGGGCAGGGGCTGGGAATGGTGCGCCTGCTGCGGTTGCAAACCTGGTCGCGGAGGGGCGAGGCATCCCGCGCTACTCGCCGGCGCCCCTGCCCCTGCCGGGCCTGCGCGTGAGCGGCACCGGGGACCCTGAGGTGCAGGGCACCGGGGGTGACGAGTACGACGAGGCGACGTACGACCAGGAGCGGTTGGAGGACCCTCGCATCACGGCTTTCAGGGACATCAACGGCAGCCTGGGGGGAGCCGACTCGTGCTGCTCCACGCCCCCCGCTCTCAGCATCAACGTGCTCACCCGGCCAGACACGGCGGACGAGGGACCGCTGGGACCGCTGACGCCCTGCCCTCTGTCACCGTCGATTCTGACGCTGTGCGCTCCAGGGGGAGAGGACAATTTCCAGTTTGGGGCGCCGCCGGTTGGGAAGGGAGCCAAGAGCGGGAAGGCGTGGGGAGCTGGGTCGGTGGCGGAGGGGCTGATGGACATGCGGCTGTGCGACTCGCTGAGGTTGCCGCACTGAAGTGGGTCAATGACCCAGGTTGCTGTTTGGATGCGAGCTGCTCCTAATTGCTGATATGTGAATTGCGGACGCTAATAAGTATGAGGCCAAGGAGGATAACGGGGAAGGGAGGCATGGAGAAAGGACGAGAGCGGATGGCGACCGTAAGTGTTACAGGTTCGTCTTTAGGAGAGTACGGCCCTTGGTGCACTACGAGTGCACAAGGCAAAGCGTAGAGCGGCTAGCTCAGTC
>VFQN01002690.1_pt1 | contig 26826 bp, 31 predicted proteins | sample 3512371 | NCBI WGS metagenome assembly VFQN01 (sample SAMN10412370, study PRJNA504923) | tailings metagenome | isolation source: Replicate 2 from Balatoc abandoned mine | place: Philippines: Itogon, Benguet | collected 2017-08-28
CTTCAACGAGAACCTGGCGCTGTTCCAGCAGGGCAATTGCGGCATGTGGATCGACGCCACGGTTGCCGCCTCCTTCGTCTCTAACCCCAAGGAATCGACGGTCGCCGACAAGGTCGGTTATGCGCTCGCTCCCGATACGGGTCTCGGCAAGCGCGGCAACTGGCTCTGGGCCTGGAACCTCGCCATCCCGGCCGGCTCGCAGAAGACCGCGGCGGCGGAAAAGTTCATCGCCTGGGCGACCAGCAAGGACTACACCAAGCTCGTCGCCGAAAAGGAAGGCTGGGCGAACGTTCCTCCGGGCACGCGCTCCTCGCTCTATGCAAATGCCGAGTATGAGAAGGCCGCGCCCTTCGCCAAGATGACGCTCGACTCGATCAATGCTGCCGACCCGAAGAACCCGGCCGTCAAGCCGGTGCCCTATGTCGGCGTGCAGTTCGTCGCCATCCCGGAATTCCAGGGTCTCGGCACGACGGTCGGCCAGCTCTTCTCGGCCGCGCTTGCCGGCCAGATGTCGGTTGACGACGCGCTCGCCCAGGCCCAGCAGGTCACCACCCGCGAAATGACCCGCGCCGGCTACATCAAGTAATACCTCCTCCCCAAGGACAGGCTGCCCGGACGTGCTCCGGGCAGCCGATAGACGGGGTGTTGTTTCCGGCGCTTGCCCCTCACTTGCCTGCCGGCATCCACTCCCCGCAAGTGGGGAGAGGAACGATGGGCGCTCCATTCTGCCCCTTCTCCGTGTTTGCGGGGAGAAGGTCCGGGTAGGGGGATGAGGGGCGGCTCCGCCCTGGAATGATGTCGTGACTGCACAGGCCGGCCGGACCGGCTCTCGGGAGGAAATCATGGCGACGGAGAACACGCGCGGGCTGGCGCGTCTGATGTTGGCGCCCTCTGTGGGGCTGCTTCTGCTCTGGATGATCGTGCCGCTGGCGATGACGCTGTGGTTCTCGTTCCAGAACTACAACCTCCTGAACCCGGCCAATGTCAGCTGGGCGGGGCTGTTCAACTATCAGTACTTCTACACCGACCCGGCCTTCTTCCAGTCGATCTGGAATACGCTCGTGATCGTCGTCGGCGTGCTCTTCATCACCGTCATCGGCGGCATTGCCATCGCGCTTCTGCTCGACCAGCCGATGTGGGGGCAGGGCATCGTGCGCATCATGATCATCTCGCCCTTCTTCGTCATGCCGCCGGTGGCAGCGCTCGTGTGGAAGAACATGATCATGCATCCGGGCTACGGGGTGCTGGCGGATATCAACCGCGCCGTCGGCCTGCAGCCTGTCGACTGGTTCGCGCAATATCCACTGTTCTCGATCATCATCATCGTCGCCTGGCAGTGGCTGCCCTTTGCGACCCTCATCCTGCTCACCGCGCTGCAATCGCTCGACGGCGAGCAGAAGGAGGCGGCGGAAATGGACGGCGCGGGTTTCGTGTCGCGTTTCATCTACCTGACGCTGCCGCATCTCGCCCGCTCGATCACCGTCGTCATCCTGATCCAGACGATCTTCCTGCTCGGCGTCTACGCGGAAATCCTCGTCACCACCAATGGCGGTCCGGGTTATGCCTCGACCAACCTGCCGTTCCTGATCTACCGCACCGCGCTCCTCGGCTACGACGTCGGCGGCGCCTCGGCCGGTGGCATCATCGCCGTCATCCTCGCCAACATCGTCGCCTTCTTCCTGATGCGCGCCGTTGGCAAGAACCTGGACAAGTGAGAGAGGGACAAGACCATGGCTAGAGCCGTCTCAACAAGAAGAACCGTCGTCTTCACCATCGCCGCCTGGATCATCGCGCTGATCATCTTCTTCCCGATCCTCTATACGATCATCACCTCGTTCAAGTCCGAGACCGAGGCAATCCAGGGCTTCAACCTTCTGCCTTCGGGCACGGTCGAGAGCTATGCGGCCGTGCAGGCGCAGAGCAACTATTTCAAGTTCTTCCTGAACTCGGTCATTCTGTCGCTCGGCTCGACGCTCCTGGCGCTGTTGATCGCCGTACCGGCCGCCTGGTCGATGGCTTTCTCGCCGACGGCGAAGACCAAGGACATCCTGATGTGGATGCTCTCGACCAAGATGATGCCTGCCGTTGCCGTGCTGGTCCCGATCTACCTGATCTTCCGCGACACGGGCCTGCTCGACAGCCGTATCGGCCTCACCGTGATGCTGACGATGATCAACCTGCCGATCGTCATCTGGATGCTCTACACCTATTTCCGGGAAATCCCTGGCGAGATCCTGGAGGCCGCGCGCATGGATGGGGCCTCGCTCTGGGGCGAGATCGTCTACGTGCTCACCCCGATGGCGGTGCCGGGCATAGCCTCGACCATGCTGCTCAACATCATCCTCGCCTGGAATGAAGCCTTTTGGACGATCCGGCTGACGACGACGAACGCCGCGCCGCTGACCGCCTTCATCGCCTCGTTCTCGAGCCCTCAGGGTCTTTTCTGGGCCAAGCTCTCGGCGGCCTCGACGCTCGCCATCGCCCCGATCCTGATCATGGGCTGGTTCAGCCAGAAACAGCTTGTCCGCGGCCTCACCTTCGGCGCCGTGAAGTAACGAACAGACCTCGGGGAGGGACCATCATGGGCAAGATCATCCTGAAGAAAGTCAACAAGTCCTTCGGCACGACGCAGGTCATCCCGGGTATCGACCTTGCCATCGAAGACGGCGAGTTCGTCGTCTTCGTCGGCCCGTCGGGCTGCGGCAAGTCCACGCTGCTGCGCCTCATCGCGGGCCTTGAGGATACCACCAGCGGCACCATCGAGATCGACGGCAAGGACGTGACGTCGGCGGCGCCGGCCAAGCGCGGGCTTGCCATGGTGTTCCAGTCCTATGCGCTCTATCCGCATATGACGGTGCGCAACAACATCGCCTTCCCCTTGAAGATGGCGAAGACCGATCCTGCCATCATCGACAAGAAGGTGACGGAAGCCGCACGCGTGCTCAACCTCACCAACTACCTGGAGCGGCGGCCCGGGCAACTGTCCGGCGGTCAGCGCCAGCGCGTGGCCATCGGCCGGGCGATCGTGCGCGAGCCGTCGGCCTTTCTCTTCGACGAGCCGCTGTCGAACCTCGATGCGGCGCTGCGCGGCACGATGCGGCTTGAAATCAGCGAACTGCATCATCAGCTGAAGACGACGATGATCTATGTCACGCACGACCAGGTGGAAGCCATGACCATGGCCGACAAGATCGTCGTGCTGAACGCCGGCAATATCGAGCAGGTCGGCTCGCCGCTCGATCTCTACAACAAGCCCGACAATCTCTTCGTTGCCGGCTTCATCGGCTCGCCGCGCATGAACTTCGTCAAGGGTGAGGCGGCCAAGCCGTACAATGCGCCCACCGTCGGCATCCGCCCCGAGCATATCCGCCTCTCCAAGGAGAGCGGGACGTGGAAAGGCGTGGTCGGCGTTGCCGAACATCTCGGCTCGGACACGTTCCTGCATGTCAATACCGACGGCATCGGCATGATGACCGTGCGCGCCGGCGGTGACTTCCCCGTCACCCACGGCGACAGCGTCTTCCTCACGCCCGACACAACGCGCCTCCATCGCTTTGACGACGCCGGGAAGGCGATCCGATGAAACGGCTGGAGGGTAAAAGCGCGCTGATCACGGGATCGGCGCGCGGCATCGGCCGCAGTTTCGCGGAAGCCTATGTGCGGGAGGGTGCGCGCGTCGCCATCGCCGACATCGCTATCGAGCGGGCGCAGGCGACGGCCAACGAAATCGGACCGGCGGCCTATGCCGTGGAGATGGACGTGACGCGGCAGGCTTCCATCGACGCCGCCATCGCTACCTGCGTGAAGGAGGCCGGCGGCCTCGACATCCTCGTCAACAATGCCGCGCTGTTCGATCTGGCGCCGATCGTCGAGATCACGCGTGAAAGCTACGAAAAGCTGTTCTCGATCAATGTCGCCGGCACGCTCTTCACCCTTCAGGCGGCGGCAAAGCAGATGATTGTGCAGGGGCGCGGCGGCAAGATCATCAATATGGCAAGTCAGGCCGGGCGGCGCGGCGAAGCGCTGGTCGGTGTCTATTGCGCCACCAAGGCGGCGGTGATCAGCCTCACCCAGTCTGCGGGGCTGAACCTCATCAAACACGGCATCAACGTCAATGCCATCGCGCCCGGTGTGGTCGATGGCGAGCACTGGGACGGTGTCGATGCGCTCTTCGCCAAATACGAGAACCGGCCGCGCGGCGAGAAGAAGCGCCTGGTCGGTGCGGAAGTGCCCTTCGGCCGTATGGGCACCGCCGAGGATCTGACGGGCATGGCGATCTTCCTGGCCTCCCAGGAGAGCAACTACATCGTCGCGCAAACCTACAATGTCGACGGCGGCAACTGGATGAGCTGAGGCCCGCACCGCGCGGACCTTGCCAGCAGACGAGACCGGAAGGAACGGACCATGACCACGAAACTGTCGCTCGCCACCCTCAAAGAGGTTGCCAGGACGGCTGCCGTTCCGGCCTATGAGCGCTCGGCCCTGAAGGCGGGCATCGTGCATTTCGGCGTCGGCAATTTCCACCGGGCGCACCAGGTGATCTATCTCGACGACCTGTTCAACCTCGGCCATGACCATGACTGGGCGATCATCGGGGCCGGTGTGCTGCCGTCCGACGCCGCCATGCGCGAAAAACTCGCCGGGCAGGATTTTTTGACGACGGTCGTCGAGCAGGACAACAACCGTTCCGGCGCGCGTGTCACCGGCGCCATGATCGGCTATCTCGCGCCCGGCAATGCTGCGGCGACCATCGCACAGCTTGCCAATCCCGCCATCCGCATCGTCTCGCTGACCATCACCGAGGGCGGCTATTTCATCAATCCGGCCTCCGGCGTCTTCGATCCCGGCCATCCGGCGATCGCCGCCGACGCCGCCAACCCCGCTGATCCCAAAACCGTGTTCGGGCTCATCCTCGCCGGTCTCAAGGCGCGCAAGGATGCCGGCCTCGCGCCTTACACCGTCATGTCCTGCGACAACATTCCCGGCAACGGCGAAGTCACGCACGCCGCCATTTCCGGCCTCGCGCGCCTCTCCGATCCCGCGCTTGCCGACTGGATCGACACCAACGTCGCCTTCCCGAATGGCATGGTCGACCGCATCACGCCGGCGACGGGGCCACGCGAGATCGGTATCGTCGCCGACGAATACGATATCGATGATGCCTGGCCGGTCTTCTGTGAAGAGTTCAAGCAATGGGTGCTGGAGGATCACTTCCCGCAGGGGCGCCCGGCGCTGGAGAAGGCCGGCGTGCAGTTCGTGCCTGATGTCGCGCCCTACGAACACATGAAGATCCGCATCCTTAACGGCGGCCATGCGGCGATCGCCTATCCGGCCGCGCTGCTCGACATCCATTTCGTCCATGAGGCGATGGAGGATGTCGACATCCGCGCCTTTCTCGCCAAGCTGGAGCGGGAGGAAATCATCCCCGTCATCCCGCCCGTGCCGGATACCGACCTCAACGACTACTATGCGCTGATCGAGCGGCGCTTCTCCAATCCGAAGATCGCCGATACGATCCCGCGCCTTGCGCAGGACGGCTCCAACCGCCAGCCGAAATTCATCCTGCCGTCCACTGCCGATCGGCTGGCGCGCGGCGAGGACGTCATCGGCCTGTCGCTCGTCTCGGCGCTCTGGTGCCACTACCTTGCCGGCAAGACGGACAGCGGCAAGGACATCGCCTTCAACGACCCCAATATCGACCGCATCCGTGCCGCGGCGACGTCGGCCAAGAACGATCCGAACGCCTTCCTCGCCCTGAAGGATATCTTTGGCACGGTCGCTGTGTCCGACCGCTTCACCCGGCGGTTTGCCAATGCGCTTGCGTCCCTCCAGCAGAAGGGGACACGCGCAACGCTGAAGGACTATCTGGGCGACAGGCTCGTGAATTGAGGAAATCCTTACAAATCCGGGGCTTTCCAACGAGGGGAGCAGACAGTACCACGGGGGCCTGACAATGGAACGGGACGTCATGGCCGCCAAACAGACAGAACTGGTGATCTTCGATTGCGATGGTGTGCTCGTCGACAGCGAGCCGATCTCGCTTGCGGTTCTCGTCGAGGCCCTGGCGACGGCGGGTGTGGCCATGAGCGCGGAGGAGGCGCATGAGCGATTTCTCGGCCGCAGCCTGAAAAGCATGTCGGAAATCCTGCATGCCGACTATGGGCTCGCAATCGACGCCGCCTTCCTGGAAGCGATGCGCAAGGTGCTCTATGAGCGCTTTCGTGCCGAGTTGCAGCCCATCAACGGTATTGCCGAAACGGTGGACCGGCTCGGCATCGCCCATTGCGTGGCTTCTTCCAGCCAGCTCGAACGCATCCGCCTGTCGCTTTCCGTCACGGGCCTCATCGACCGGTTCGAGCCGAACATCTTCAGTGCGAGCATGGTCGCGCGCGGCAAGCCAGCGCCCGATCTTTTCCTCCATGCCAGCGCCGTCATGGGTGTCGCGCCCGGGCATTGCGTGGTCGTGGAGGATAGCCCGGCCGGCATCACGGCGGCGAAATCGGCGGGCATGCGGGTGGTCGCCTTCACCGGTGGCTCCCATGCGCGCTCGCCGCGCCATCGCGAGGTGCTGCTCAGCCTCAACCCCGATGCCCTGTTTGACGACATGCGGGAATTGTTACAGTTTGTCCGCAAGGAAGAGGACGGCGGGAAAGAGCATTGATGCGCGATCTGATCGTTGCGGTGGACATCGGCACGGGCAGTGCCCGGGCCGGTGTATTCGACCGGAACGGCGCTCTGCTGGGACGCTCCGAGCACCCGATCGCCCTGCGCCGACCCAGCGTGAACCACGCCGAGCACGATTCGGAGAATATCTGGCAGGCGGCCTGTGTGGCCGTCAGGGCGGCGCGTGCGCTTGCGGGCGTCGCGGCGGACCGTATCGCCGCGCTCGGTATCGATGCGACCTGCTCGCTCGTGGTCCGGGACACGGAAGGACGACCGCTGGCGGTCTCCGGCGGCGCGGAGGCGCGCTGGGACACGATCGCCTGGTTCGATCACCGTGCCCTGGAGGAGGCCGACCTTTGCACGGCGATGGATCATCCGGTCCTCGCTCATTCCGGCCGGGTCATGTCGCCGGAAATGGAAATGCCCAAGCTGATGTGGCTGAAGCGCCACCATCCGGAACAGTGGGCGAAGACGGGCCATGTTTTCGACCTCGCCGATTTCATGACCTGGCGGGCGACGGGGACGAATGCCCGGTCGCGCTGCACGATGACGGCGAAATGGAACTACCTTTCCCACGAGAAACAGCCTTGGAATGCCGGCTTCCTGACGGCGATCGGCCTTGAGGATCTGCGTGAACGCGGTGCGCTGCCGCAGGAGACGCTGGCAGTCGGCACGGCTGTCGGCCCTCTTGCGCCGGAAGCGGCCACGGAGCTCGGCCTCGACACAGGCTGTGTCGCTGCGACCGGCCTCATCGATGCCTATGCCGGCGCGCTCGGCGTGCTCGGGCCTTTCGCGGGCACGCCGGAGATGCTGGAGCGGCAACTTGCCCTGATCGGCGGGACCTCGAGCTGTATCGTCGCCTTTTCCCGCGACAAGCGGTTCGGTTTCGGGATGTGGGGTCCCTACTACGAGGTGGTGCTGCCGGGGTGGTGGCTGGTCGAGGGCGGCCAGTCGGCGACGGGCGCGCTGCTCGACCATATCGTGCGTGCGCACAGCGCCGGCGGCGAACCTTCGGCGGCGAACCATGCCCGCATCGCCGCGCGCATCCGCGAGATGCAGGCGGAGGAGGGCGAGGCTTTTGCCGCGCGGCTGCATGTGCTGCCGGATTTTCACGGCAATCGCTCGCCGCTGGCCGATCCTCACGCACTCGGCGTGATCAGCGGCCTCTCGCTGGATGCCTCCTTCGACGGGCTCTGCCGCCTCTATTGGCGGACCTCCGTCGCCATTGCGCTTGGCATTCGCCATATCCTCGAAAAGCTTGGCGCGGGCGGTTATCCGCTCGACACGCTGCATGTCGCCGGCGGCCATGTCCGCAACCCGCTGCTGATGGAGCTCTACCGGGACGTCACTGGTTGCCGCGTCGTCGTGCCGGAGACCAGCGATGCGGTGCTGCTCGGGACGGCGATGATGGCGGCGGTTGCCGGCGGGCTGCACGCCGATCTGGCGGCTGCAGGCCGTGAGATGTACCCGGGAAGCCGGGTTTTCCTTCCCGACCCCGCCCGCAAGGCCGGCTACGACCGGGACTACCGTCGCTTCCTCGCGCTTTACCGGCACCGGGCCGAGCTGGAAGCAATCGACTGACGGTTGAAAAAAATCTTCAGGGGGCTGGAACCAAATCCTGTGTCGGGGGTTTCTCTGGCGTCACTGGTCAGCGCATGTCCCCCAAATGCGAGGCCCTCGACCGGTGATCGACCACGATACCGTGTCCCCCTCCGGTCCGTGGATACTCAAGCAGCCAGTGTCTCCCAGACGCTGGCTGTTTTCCTTTGTGGCATTGCCGGAATATTGAGAATGGCCGTGGATAGCCTCCTGCCACTCGGATTGCGGACAAAATAAAGACGGCGGTGGGCGTGCCTCCCACCGCCGCCAGCCGCGCCGCCGCTGCGGCCGTCCGGGAGCGAGATCAGGCCGCGGCGCGCGCTTGCGGGGTGAAGAGAAGGGCCTGGTTGATGAGCACCTTCACCTGCTCCGGATTGAACGGTTTGGACACGAGGAAGGCCGGCTCGGGACGCTCACCGGTGAGCAGCCGCTCCGGATAGGCGGTGATGAAGATCACGGGGATGTCCGTGCGGGCGAGAATGGAATTCACCGCGTCGATGCCCGAGCTTCCATCGGCGAGCCGCACGTCGGCAAGGACGAGGCCGGGCCGGCTGTCGCTCCAGAGCATTTCGGCCTCGGCCTGCGTGCGGGCGATCCCGGTGACGCGATGGCCCATGCCGTTGACCATATGGGCGAGGTCGAGCGCGATCAGCGGCTCGTCCTCGATGATCATGATGCCCGTTTCGGCCTGCGCAGCGATCTCCGCGAAGGCGGCGTCCAGAAGGGTGCGGATGCTGCTGGTCTCGGCATCGAGGATGTCGGCCGTCTTCTCGACGGTAAAGCCTTCGACCGTCGCCAGCAGCAGTGCCTGCCGGCCGAGCGGGGGAACGCCGGAAAGGTCGAACGGGGCCTCTGCGCCGGGCGAAATGGCGCCGGCGCCACGGCTCACGGATACGGGGAGGGAGGAGATGATACGGCTGAGCAGGCCGAAAAGCCTGGCTTTGTCGTCCTCGCCTTCGGGCATCACGGAGGGATCGATGAGGATGGTCTCAAGGGTCGCTGCAACATAGGCATCGCCCGAGGGCTGCGTTCCGGTGAGGGCGCGTGCGTAACGGCGGAGCGCGGGAAGGTGCGGCCCGATGCGGTCGGAAATCGGCATGATGGTCCCCTGTTCTCAAATTGCTGCAATCGCAGTTGACGGTTTGAACGCGGAAGCCAAATTAAGGTTCCGGCGAAGGGAACTTTTTTTGATGCCGGGCATTTCCACGCCGAATTCGTCACAAGGCGCAGATGAAAGATGAGAGTGGCACTGTGAAAAGCGTGGACAAGAAAAGAAGCGGGCAACGATCACCCGCGAGCGAAGACCCCAATGCGCAGATTGCGATGAAGCTTCGCGCCTTCTACCATCAGGTACAGGACGAGGCACTTCCCCAAAGATTCCTGGATCTTCTCGAGAAACTGGATGCCGTGGAAAGCCGCATCCAACGGGCCGAGTGAGGGTAGGATGGATCAGGAACAGACGACGTTCAAGCGGGAACTGCTGGCCGTTCTTCCGAGCCTGCGCGCTTTCGCCATCTCGCTGATCGGCCGGCACGACCAGGCCGACGATCTCGTGCAGGACACGATCATGAAGGCCTGGGCCAAGCAGGAGCAGTTCGAGATGGGCACGAACATGAAGGCCTGGCTCTTCACGATCCTGCGTAACGAACTCTACAGTAAGATGCGCAAGCGCGGCCGCGAGGTGCAGGATTCCGACGGTCTCTTCACGGAGAACATGGCGCAGCATCCCTCGCAATACGGTTCGCTCGACATGCAGGACTTCAAGAAGGCGCTGGAAAAGCTGCCGGACGAGCAGCGCGAGGCGATCATCCTTGTCGGCGCCTCGGGCTTTTCCTATGAGGAGGCGGCCGAAATCTGCGGCTGTGCGCTCGGCACCATCAAGAGCCGCGTCAACCGCGCCCGCCAGCGCCTGCAGGAACTCTTGCAGGTCAGTGGCGAAAGCGACTATGGCCCGGATGCGGTTTCTGCGCCGATTACGTCGCGCGCCTTTGCATCGTAGGGAAAAGCAACAAGCGCCGCCCGCGCGCTGCGGGCGGCGGATAATTTAGGGGGAGCGGGGCGAAGAGCGTCGTCAGGCGAAAGCCAAGGGTGAAACCGGGCGCGGAATCGCATACCAGAGGCGTATGAAGGACAATGTTCTGACAGTATCGTCCGATATTGCAGCGGTTCTGGATGCGCCAGACCGTCTGGCGGCGCTTGACGCCGCGATGCCGGTGTTTCTCGGTCCAGATCCTGATTTCGACGATATTGCGGGCCTTGCGGCTGGACTCTTCTCCGCGCCGATTGCCCTTGTGACCATTCTCGGCCGCACGGATCAATGGTTTCTTGCTCGGCAGGGGACGCCGGAAATCCGGGCGCCGTCGGCAGATTCCTTCTGCGCGCGGATGATCGCCGAAAGCGGCGGTGAGCCGTTGATCATTCCTGATGCCTGCAAGGATGAGCGTTTTGCCGGCCTGCCAAGCGTCACTGCACAACCGCACCTTCGCTTCTATGCCGGGGCGCCGATCATGGTGGACGGTCAGCCGATCGGCACGGTCTGCGTCTTCGACGTCAAACCGCATGCGCGCACCGTGCCGGACCTTGTTCCGCGGCTGCGACAGCTTGCGTCGCTCGCCGCCTCGCTCATCAAGCTGAAGGACGAGGCCCGGCGGCGCATGCTGGCTGCCGAGGTACTTTCCCGCGACGAGAAGCGCCATGCCCTGGCGCTTGATGCCGCCAATGTCGCAAGCTGGTTGTGGGACCTGTCGACGGGCATGGTTTCCGGCAACGAGACCTTCTATCGCATGCTGGGCGTTAAGCCGGTCAAGCCCATGCGGGCGCGCAAGTTCTTCACTTCGGTCCATCCGGCGGACCGCAAGGTCACCATCGGGCGCCTGCGGGATGCGCTCGCCTCAGGCAAGGAATATGACGGCCTCTTCCGGGCGGCGAAATCCGGCCGCTGGTTGCTCGGGCGCGGGCGCGTGCACGAATGGGATGCGGAAGGGCGGCCGACGGTCTTCCTCGGCATCAATGTCGATGTCACCGATGGGCAACTCGCCTCCGAGCGCACGCGGCTCCTCCTGCGCGAGCTCAATCACCGGGTCAAGAACACGCTGGCCATGCTGCAGTCGCTTGCCCGGCAGACCCTTCGCCAGACGAGCGATCCAGTCGAATTCATGGACGCGTTCGCCGGCCGCCTGCAATCGCTGTCCGAGGCGCATGGCCTGCTCAGCGATCACGAATGGGGTGTGATCCACCTGAAGATGCTGCTGCAGAAGCAGATCATGCCCTATGCGATCGACTTCGACAGCCAGATCGAGATCCACAAGGACGAGGTGGAGCTGGGGCCGGACCAGGCGGTCGGCCTTGGTCTCGTGCTGCACGAGCTTGCCACCAATGCCCGCAAATACGGAGCGCTGTCGGTACGTTCGGGCAAGGTGGTGATCACCGCCCGCGTGGTGAAGGAAGACGATCAAAACGTGCTCAACATGACCTGGCACGAGGTCGGCGGGCCGCCGGTCAACCCGGACGGCCGGCGCGGTTTCGGCTCGGTGTTGATCGAGCGCAGTCTCGACAAGATCCTCGGCAGCAGCGTGCATGTCGAATATCTGCCCAAGGGCGTGACGGCGGTCATTCGCATGCCGCTCTGAGCGGCGTGCAGTCGGCGGACATCGGAAATCAGTCGTCGTCGCGACGGGATTTCGGCGCGAGCAGGAAGCCGAGGGCGAGCGCGACAGCGGTTGCCGCGAACGGCTTTTTCACCGCGGCGGTGGCGGCTGCGGCCATCAGGTCACGGCGTGCGGCCAGTTGCCGGCGGCGGATGCGGCGCCGTTCCCGCTCCCGCCTGTTGCGCATGGCGACAACGGCCAGCACGATGAGAGCAAGCAGCAGGAAACCCCCGGCAAGGCCGAAGAGCGCCGGCACGGTGCCGTAGTGCTGCGACAGCAGCACGGCGGTCGCAATGATGCCGAGACCGTAGGCCGTGACCAGCAGAAGCCCGATCACGGCGCCGGCGATCGCATTGCGCTTGGCGACGTCCATCGTCTCGTCCACCCGGTCGCTGACGCGGGTCACGAGATTTTGCAGGAGAATGGCTCCCAGTGAAAGCATGCCTTTGACGCTCCGCATAGGAGGGACGCCGGTTGGCGTCCCGGATCGTGCGAGGAAGGGATCAGCGCCGCAGGAGGGCGGCGATCAGGAAGCCGGCGGCGGCGGCGACGCCGAGGGTCGCAAGCGGATGGTCCTTCACGGCCTTGCGGGCGCGGCGGCCGGAATCGCGGTAGCGCTCCTGGAAATCGGCAAGAATGTCCTCGCCTGCCGCAATCATGTCACGGATATCGCCTTCGGCGCGATCCTTCAGGTCATGCGCGGCTTCGCTTGCCTGCACCCTTGCTGCACGGGCCTTCTTGCGAATGCCACTCGCGCCGCTGGAGGCATCGTCCGCAAGCAGCTTGGCGAGGGAGGCGATCTCCGCGCGCAGGTCCGCGATTTGTTCTTCGACGGCCTGGGCTTCGTCGTGAATCCCGTTGCGAAGGCTCTTGCTGCGCGATGAAAACAGTCCGTTGGCCATGCCGTTTCTCCTTTTTCGGTTGCCCGCAAACCTGCGGGCCGAACAGCGCTCCACCTTCCTGGCAGAACGGTTTTTCCGGTCAGACAACGGGTATGGGGGCAAAAGGTTCCGTAAGGTGCTGGAAAATCAGGCCGAAGCGGTGTGCGGCAGCACGAAGGGAACGCTGGTTGCAGGCACACCATTGATGCGCATGCGGCAGCCGAACACCGCCTCCATCGCATCGTCGGTCATCACATCGGCGGGTGGACCGGCGCGCTCGATGCGGCCACTCCGCATCATCACCATGTGGTCGGCGAACATGGCGGTGAGGTTGAGGTCGTGCATGACGGCGATCACGCCTCCGCCGCTTTCACAGTAGCGGCGCGCCAGCGTCATGATGGTCAGCTGGTGGCGGATGTCGAGTGCGGAGACCGGCTCGTCCAGCATCAGGAAGCATGGCTCGCCGTCGAGCACCGGTTCCCAGATCTGCGAGAGCACGCGGGCAAGCTGCACGCGCTGTTGCTCGCCGCCGGAAAGCTCCTGGTAGAAACGGCCGGCAAAGCCCGCGAGGTCTACGGCGGCGAGCGCTTCCGCGGTGATCGCATCGATGCGCTCGGCGTGACGGTTCGGGCCGACGGTGAGGCCGAGGCGGACGATCTCACGCACGGTGAAGGGGAAGGCGATGGTGGCGGCCTGCGGCAGCACGGCGCGCTTGACGGCAAGCTGCCAGGGTTCAAGTGCGGCAAGCGCATGGCCGTTGATGGTGATTTCGCCCTTGCTGGGCAGTTCGCCTGCGACCGCTTTCATCATGGTCGTCTTGCCGGAGCCGTTCGGGCCCACGATAGCGGTCAGCTGGCCGGCCTTGGCCTCCAGCGACACGCCGTGCACGATGGTCTTGCCGGAAAGGCTGACCGAGAGGTTTCTCGCGGTGATCATAGTCTCTTACCAGCCGTTGCGTGTGCGGTCGCGCAGCAGCACCCAGAGGAAGAACGGGGCGCCGGCGAGCGCCGTGATGATGCCGATGGGCAACTCTGCGGGCGCCACGATGGTACGGGCCAGCATGTCGGCGCCGAGCATCAGCACGCCGCCGAAGAGCGCCGAGGCCGGCAGCAGGTAGCGGTGGTCCGGGCCGATGACGATGCGCAGGAGGTGCGGCACGACGATGCCGACGAAGCCGATGCCGCCGCTGACGGCGACCGAGGCGCCGACCGCGCCGGCGACGGAAACGACGGCGATGTATTTCAGCCGCTGTACCTTGACGCCCATGTGGAAGGCTGTGGCCTCGCCGAGGGTGATCGCGTTGAGGCCGCGTGACAGGAAGGGAACGACGACAAGCGCGAGCAGGATGATCGGCCCGGCGGCGAAGAGCTTTGCCCAGGTCATACCGGAGAGCGAGCCGAGGCTCCAGAAGGTGATGTCGCGCAGCTGCTTGTCGTCGGCCATGTAGATGAGGATGCCGGTGATGGCAGCGGCGAGCGCGGAAATCGCGATGCCGGCGAGCAGCATGGTGGCAACGGAGGTCTGCCCCCCGCGCGTAGCGATACGATAGAGCAGCAGCGTCGTCAGGAGGCCGCCGATGAAGGCGGCGAGCGGCAGGGCGAAGGCGCCGAGCGCGATCATCACGCCCGCCGGGAGGCTTGCACCCAGCACGATCATCAGCACCGCGCCGAGGGCGGAGCCGGAGGAAATGCCGACGAGGGCGGGATCGGCGAGCGGATTGCGGAAGAGGCCCTGCATGACCGCACCGGACATGGCGAGCGCTGCGCCGATCAGAAAACCGAGCAGGGCGCGCGGCATGCGGATGTCGAAGACGATGATGCGATCGCGCATGCTGAGCGCGGTGTCCTCCGCGCCGCTGAAGAGCGCGCCGATGACATTGAGGGCGGAGGCGTCCGAGGCACCGGTCGCGATCGACAGGGCGAGTGCGACGGCCGAGATGGCGACGAGGGCAGCGAGCGTCAGGCGTGCAATCGCCGTCCGGTCGCCCGCCGCCCGGGACTGGGCGGAGCGCATCAAGAAGGAACCGCGTGCGCCATCGCCGCGCACGGCATCATTGAGAGACATTGCCGTAGAGTTCTTTGTTCAGGTCGCGGATGGCCGAGGCAGTGCGCGGGCCGAAGCCGAGCAGGTGCAGGCTGTTCATGCGCAGGATCGCCTTGCTGGCGGCAGCGGGTGTCACCGAGATCGCCGGATGGGCGAGGATTTCCGCGTCGCTGCTGCCGGCGCCGGGGCGGCTCATGACCATGATGACGTCCGGCTTGGCCTTGATGATCGCCTCGTCGGTGAGTGGCTTGTAGCCTGCGAAAGCCCCCTCCGTCGCGTTGATCGCGCCGGCAAGCCCGATAATGCTGTCGGCTGCGGTGTGGCCGCCGGCCGCCATGACCTTTCCGTTCTGGAAGGAGAGGATGAACAGCACGCGCTTGCGCTCGCTTTCCGGCCGCTTGGCGGCGTCGGCAATGGCCGCATCGAGATCGGCCGCGACTGCCGTCTCCAGCTCCTTTGCCTTGTCCGGCACGCCGAGGAACGTGCCGACGACGTCGATCTTCTTGAGGATGGCGGCGCGATCAAAACCTTCCGGTACGGTCTCGAAGGGGATGCCGGCGCTTTTGAGAACCGCGAGCGCATCGGGCGGGCCGCTGCCCTCGACAGCGAGGATCGCGGTCGGGTTCACGGCGATCACGCCCTCTGGCGAAAGCTGGCGCATATAGCCGACATCGGGAAGCTTCAGCGCCTCCTCGGGGAAGGTGCTGGTCGAATCGCGGGCGACGAGACGGCTGCCTTCGCCGATCGCATAGACGATCTCCGTCACAGCGCCGCCGATCGCCACCAGCTTCGAGCTGTCGACCTGCTGCATCTCCTGTGCGACGGCCTTGCGGATGAAGCCGCCCTGGCCCGTGGCCGCAAGCGGCAGGAGCAGCGGGGCGGAGAGGGCGAAGACGGTGAGGGCCACTTCCCACGGGTGGGCGCGGCGGAAATCGAAGCTCTTGCTCATGATCGTGGTCCTTCGCAGGTAACCGGCGCGCTGCCCAAATGCGAAAACGCGCTATTCGTCTTTCGGTACGGCGGTTCAGGCCGCAACGCTGTCGGGGCGCGGCAGGCTGTCGAGGATCTCGCGCCAGTCGGTGCGCTCCGTCATGCCTTCCTTCCGCTTGCCGAAGAACTGGATTATCATCTCGCCGCTGCCGTCATAGGCTTCCAGCGAGGTGACATGGCCGTCGACGGTCGGCTTGCGCACCACCCAGCATTCGGCGATGTGGTCCATGCGCAGGTGCATGTGGAAGGTCGGGTCCATCACGTTGAGCCAGGGCCCCATCGGCTGGATGTTCTTCACCGGGCCGGTATGGATCTGGATTGTGCCGTGGTTGCCGACGAAGCACATGATGTCGCTCTCGCGCTCGGCGGCAGCCCACATCAGGTGGCCGACGGCGTCGGCCGCAACCTGGTGGGCGAAGTCCTCGCCGACGCTGCGCACGGCGTCCTGGCGGCCGATCTTCAGCTTGCGCAGCAAACCGAAGAACTGGTGGGTGTCGGTCATCGCCGCCCAGTTTTCGCGCAGTGCAGCGACATCGACGGGACCGGTTTCCTCGACCTTTTCCGATACGACCTCGACGAAGTCCTGCGACTGGTCGTCCAGGCGGAAGTCGGCGACGATGGCCTCGTAGGCTTCGAGATTGGACGCGGGGCGCAGGTGCACCTTGTGCACGGCAATACCTGCCTTGTCGAAGAACTGCAGGCTGCGGCGAACCTGCTCCCCATCCGTCTTGGTCACGGCAAAACCGTGCGCCCAGGTGCCGGGGAAGATCCGCAGGTCGATGTTCTCGCCGAGCACGATCGAGGCGTGCTTGCCGGTATTGATTTTCTCGAAGACGCCGATCTTCTCGTGGACCACGCTCTCGTTGCGGGTCAGCGCCATGACCTCGCCGAGGGCTTCCGAGCGCTCGAGGAAGCGATTGGCATCGCCGTCGATGCGCACCGCCGTCAAGCCCACCTCGGCCGCGACGAGCGCGGCTTCCGAAATGCCGAGCTGTGCGGCAATGTCGCGCTCGCGCATCTTCGGGTTCTCTGCGCGAAAGGCGCGGATTTCGGCGGTGGTCGGGCGGGTCGTGTTGCTCATGGGCGCGGCCTTGATCGAATTTCCTGTCGTCCAGTCCCGTCCCGGTAAATTTTGTTGGCGGAACAGGGGTTTGACGCGGAATTTGCGTTTACTATCTTGACTTCATTACTCATATTTATCTATGCACGCAATACCGGTGCGATAAAGTCATGTTAATTCTGGCGTTCACCGGATAGACTGACCGCGGCCGTCGCTCTCGGCCGACGGAAAACCGACAGCGAGACAGGCGAGCCCATGACCGTACGCACCCTTCTTCTTTCCGCGATGCTTTCTGCTGCCACCATCACCGGTGCCGCTGCCCAGGAGGCCGCAGCGCCCAAGGGGCTGGATGTGGAGCTGAATGCGCTCGCCGGCTCGCAGAAGGGCTGCGTCTTCACCTTCGTTGCGGCCAATGGTTTTGAGCAGAACGTCTCCAAGGTCTCTTTCGAATTCGTCATCTTCAACGACAAGGGAACGGTCGAGCGCCTGGCACTGCTCGATTTCCGCGACCTGCCGGCGGGCAAGTCCAAGGTGCGCCAGTTCGACGTGCCGGGCATCAAGTGCGAGACGGTGAAGAACCTTCTGATCAACGACGCGCCGGTCTGCGAAGGCGAGGGTCTCGCCAAGGGGCGCTGCATGGACGGTATCGTGACGCGCAGCAAGGCGGCGGCAGGCCTGGAAGGCTGAGTATCGGGTGCGCGGCACATGAGGCGCCGCGATGCATGAAACGCAATGACGGGTGATATCATGTCTGGAAGCAAGTGGCTCTGGCTCGGCGCGGGCACCCTTTCCCTGCTGGCGCATGCCACCGCAGCGGCCATTCTCACCATGGCGCCGGCGCCGGAAGAAGAGCAGGCGCTGGTTGCCGGCGGCGTCGTCGCCGAGGTGGCGATGCTTGGAAACGGTGCTTTCGAGGCCGTGGAGTCCGGCAATCCCGAAGACACGATCACGCCCGAAACCATCCAGCCTGACGTTACCGAGCCGGTGCCGCAGGAAGTGGCGGAAATCCAGCCGACCGAAATCGAACCCGAAGTGACCGAGGTGATGACGCCGACGGATCCGATCGTCTCCGAGCCGGTCGAGGAGCTCGTCGTGCCTTCCGCAGAGGTGGAGATCGCCGCGGTTCCGGTTCCCGAGATCAAGCCGGAGATCCGGCCGGAAGAAGAGATCAAGCCGGTTCCCGAGGTGAAGAAGGAAGAGCCGGTCAAGAAGGTCGAGCGCAAGAAGCCGAAGGAAAAGCCCGTCCGGAAGGCGGGCGAGAAGGGCAAGGCCAAGCAGAACGCGACGCGCGGCGAGGTCGATGGCTCGGCGGATGTGAAGACGGCGGCGGTGGGCGGCCAGAAGAAGGGCAATTCCTCGACCGCCGGCAACGCGGCCGTCACCAACTACCCGGGCAAGGTGCGCAACAAGATCAACCGCGCGAAGCGACGGGTTTCGGGTGGGGATCGCGGCAGCGTGGTGGTGAGCTTTACCATCAGCGCCAGCGGTGCGGCGAGCGGCATTCGCATCGCGCGCAGTTCCGGGGTTGCCGCGCTCGACAAGGCAGCCCTCGATTCGGTGCAGCGGGCGGCGCCCTTTGCGAAGATTCCGGAGGGCGCCGGCAAATCGTCCTGGGCCTTCAACGTGCCGATCGTCTTCAACTGAGACGTGTTTTCCCGCCGTGCTTCCGCCGGCGGGAATTTTTTGCGCGAAAATATGACTTTGCTAGTCATGTTTATACTTTACTCTGAAACTCAAGTTTTGTAGGTTGCCCCCCGAACTGAGGCTCCGCCCATGCGGAGTGCCAAAGGGGAAGCGTGCATGAACTACGTGACTGCAGGCCGCGCGGAAGCGGTCTTGAAATCGATGATCGCTGAACGCGACCGGCGCATTGCGGATTTGGAGCGCCAGCTCGCCGCACTCAGAAAGCAGATCGCAACCCCGCAGGAGACGGTCGCGGCAGCAGCGGCGCCGGCAGTTGCCCCGCGGGTCGAGGTAAGGGCGCCGCAGGCGCCCCGCAGCGTGGAAGTCACCAAGGTCAAGCGCCGGACGGGCGAAGCGGAGAGGAAGGCGATGCGCGAGAAGCACAGGCAGCAGCAGCAGGCCCGCCAGCAGACGGAAACGGCGGACAAGGCGGATGGCAAGGCAGGCCTCGAGGGCCGCAGCTTCCTCTATGTCGGCGGCCGGGACTGCCAGGTGGCGCATCTGCGTCAGATCGCCAGCTCCTACGGCGCCAATCTCATTCACCATGACGGCGGCCTGCGCGAGGCGGTTTCCCGCATCGACAACGTCCTGCCCTCGGTCGACTGCGTCTTCTGCCCCATCGACTGTATCAGCCATGATGCCTGCATCCGCGTGAAGACGGGCTGCAAGAAGTGGGAGAAGGCCTTCGTGCCGCTGCGCAACGGCAGCAAATCCTCCTTCGAGCGCGCCCTGCAGAGCATGAGCCAGGGAGACACCACCCAGTGAATGACGAAAGACCCGATGCCTTCATGATGATCGGACTGCACAAGCTGGCTGCCCAGAACGGCGACGGCCTCGTGCCGGAACTCTATGCCCTTCTGACGCGCCGTGCCGACATGCTGGAAAGTGAGAATGTCACGGAGTTCCCGCTGGCGAGCGCCCGTCCACCGGCGCGCGCTGCAAGCTTCGAGGGCATGCAAGCTCTTGAAGCGCGCAACGACAATGTCGTAGCCTTCCCGCAGCCGCGTCGCCTGCGGCGGGATTCGCTCTGACAGGACAGGTCTTCGATGTTCTTCGCCATGAACCGTTTCCGGATCGCCATCGGCCACGAAGAGGCCTTCGAGGCGATCTGGAAAGGACGTAATTCCAGCCTCAGCGAGATGCCGGGCTTCCAGTCCTTTCATCTGCTCAGGGGCGACACAAATGCCGAGGAGGGCTTCACCCTCTTCGCCTCTCATTCGATCTGGGCGAGCAAGGACGATTTCATCGCCTGGACCAAGTCGGAGAACTTCCGGCAGGCGCACAAGAATGCCGCAGCCGACAAGGGCATCTATCTCGGACCGCCGAAATTCGAGGGCTTCAGCGTCGTCGAGGGCGCATGAGCGTGTATGACGATCCTGATCGTATCGAAGTGTTGCCGGTCCTGCCGTCGCTCGACATCGGCGAGACGCAGGATTTCTACGCCACGCAGCTCGGCTTCAGCGAGGTCGTCTACCGGGCGGATGATTATCTGATCCTCCGTCGCTGCCAGGGCATGGAGCTGCATTTCCGGCTCACCGACGACCGGACGCTCTGCGAGCGTACCTCCGTGTATCTGCGCGGCGGCGGCATCGGCGACCTCCACCGCGAGTTCAGCGACAGGGCTGTGCCGACGCTGTCACCGATGGAGGTGCGGCCGTGGAACATGGAGGAGTTCTATATCCATGATCCGCACGGCAATCTCTTGCGTTTCGCTCGTATTCCGCAGCGCTGATCTCAGCCTTCCCGGCGCGGCAGGAAAGCCCCGAGCGCCACGGCCAGCCAGCCAGCCATCATGGTGATGCCGCCCATCGGGGCCGACATCGGAAAGAGCCCGTGTCCGGCGAAGTGGCGCAGGACGAGGTCGCCGGCAAAGAGCGCGGTACCGAGCGCAAGCAGCAGGAAGGCGAGCGCCGCCGTACGCAGGCTCGGCCAGGCTGCATAAAGCGCCACCAGCGCCGGCGCATGGGCAAGGCACATGGCGGAGGCGCCGGCCATCAGGCGCGGATCGCTGCCGTGCGATGCCGCGGCGGCAGTGACGACGCCCGTCACCCCCATCAGGCCGGCAACGAGGAGGCTTGCGGAGCGGAGCGAAAACGACATCGGGCTATTCCTGGTTCTGCATATGGTGGGCGAGCCGCGTGACGGGCTCCAGGATGACGGCGCGCAGGCCCTCGCTCGATACGGTCTCCTCCAGTGCGCGGATGAAACAGAGCAGCCATTCGTCACGCTCGGCCGGGCCGATCGGGGCGACGAAATGGCGACGCCGCAGCATGGGGTGGCCGCGTTTTTCCGTGTAGAGCGGTGGCCCGCCGAGCCAGCCTGTCAGGTATTCGTAGAGCTTTTCCTCGCTGCCGGAGAGATCCGGCGGGTGGATTGCGCGGCAGCGCGCGGCTTCCGGCAATGTATCCATCAGCACATAGAAGCGGTGCGTCAGCGTCCTGACGGCGGCATCGCCGCCGATCGCCTCGTAAAGCGTGATCGTCTCGCTTTGGCCGTTCCCGTTGTCGGTCGTGTCCGTCATGGGCTCTTTCCCGTTTCCCCGGTCTTAGCGCCCGCATCGGCGGCAGGCAATGCCGGCCATTTGCCTGCGACGAAGCGCGCCGCCATGTCGGAGTTTTGGTCGAATTGACAAGAAACCGTCCAGACGGTATGTTTATGTATGAGCAAAGCCCACCACCGCAAGAAACATCCCGAAGCCGTCCGCCAGCAATTGCTGGAGGTCGCGGCAAAGCTGTCGCTGGAGAAAGGCCCTGCGAGCGTGACGCTCGACGCGGTCTCGCAGGCGGCGGGTGTCAGCAAGGGCGGCCTCCTGCATCATTTCCCGAACAAGCTGTCGCTGCTCGACGGGCTGTTTGCCGACCTTACGGAGAAATTCGACCGGGCGCTCGCCGACAGGATGCGTGACGACCCGGAGCCGAAGGGGCGCTTTACCCGGGCCTATATCTCGGTCTTCTTCCTGCCGGAAGGGATTGCCGACGGCGAAAAGTGGAAGGTGCTGACCGTCGCCCTCATTTCCGAGCCGCACCTGCGCGAGCGCTGGCGACAATGGGTGGAGCGGTACCTTGCGGAGAATGTCGGCACCGATTCCGCGCTCGACGCCATGCTGGTGCGCTACGCCGTCGATGGGCTTTGGCTTGCCGATCTTCTCGGCTCGCCGACCATGGATGCGCAAACCCGTGCCGCCATGCTGGACCGGTTGCTGGCGCTGACGCGTGCCTGATCCCTGATGATGATTTGCGCCAGAAGGCGCCAGAGAAACACCATGAACCTCACCGTCGTCTACGCCGTCCTCGTCGTCGCCATCGTCTTCGAAGTGCTGGGCACATCGGCCATGCAGGCCGCGCAGCACTTTACCCGGCTCGTGCCGACCGCCATGATGGTGGTCTGTTATGCCATTGCCTTCTTCTTCCTCTCCTGGAGCCTGCGCTACGTACCCGTCGGCATCGCCTATGCCATCTGGAGCGGGCTCGGCATCGTGCTGATCTCGGCCGTCGGCTATTTCGTCTTCGGCCAGAAACTTGATCTTGCGGCCCTTGTCGGCCTCGGCCTCATCATTGCCGGCGTGCTCGTGCTGAACCTTTTCTCCAAATCGACATTCCACTGAAAAACGACCGGAATCCTGGAGGCCCCCGCTTGCCAAGAATCGGGTCTGCCTCTATCGATTCCGACAAATTGAAAGCGGTTTCAATTTTCGGCCTCAGAGGAACGCTACATGGCAATACGCACCATCGTATGGGGTGAGAACATCCACGAGCAGACGAACGAGATCGTGCGCTCGATCTATCCGGACGGCATGCACACCACCATCGCCGAGGCGCTGAACCGGGATCCGGCGATCAGCGCCACCACCGCGACCCTGCAGGAGGCTGATCACGGCCTCACCGAAGCGCGGCTTGCCGAGACGGACGTGCTCGTCTGGTGGGGCCACAAGGACCATGGCGCCGTCAGCGACGAGGTCGTCGAGCGCGTGGCAAGGCGTGTCTGGGAGGGCATGGGTCTGCTGGTCCTCCATTCCGGCCATTTCTCGAAGATCTTCAAGCGGCTGATGGGGACGCCCTGCGCCTTGAAATGGCGCGAGGCCGGCGAGCGTGAGCGGCTGTGGGTGATCAACCCGCGCCATCCGATCGCCGAGGGGCTCGGCGAGAACTTCGTGCTGGAGCACGAGGAGATGTATGGCGAGCAGTTTTCCGTGCCGGAGCCTCTGGAAACGGTGTTCATCTCCTGGTTCGCGGGCGGCGAGGTTTTTCGCTCCGGCATGACCTGGCGCCGCGGTGCCGGCAACATCTTCTATTTCCGCCCGGGCCACGAGACCTACCCCACCTATCACGACGCCATCGTGCAGAAGGTGCTCGCCAATGGCGTGAAGTGGGCTTTCAACCCGCAGGGCACCTATGGCGCGATCCACGACGCGCCGAACGTGCCGGTCGAAGCGGCCCTGGAGCCGATTGTCGAGCGCGGCCCGAAACTGCATGAAGCCGGCGAAGCCGGATATCGCTGAGGACACCATGCGCCTGCTTGTTCTTGGAACCGGCGGCATGGCCAACACCCATGCCCAGCACTTTGCCGCGATCGACGGCGTCGACCTTGTCGGCGCCGTCGATGTGGACCCTTCGCGCGCCAAGGCCTTTGCCGATACGCACGGCATTCCCAACGTCTTCACCTCGCTGGAGGACGCCATCGCCTGGAATGGCTTCGACGCCGCCACCAACGTGACGCCCGACCGCGCTCACCACCCGACCACCCTGGCGCTGCTTGCCGCGGGCAAGCATGTGATGTGCGAAAAGCCGCTTGCAGAAAACTACGTCAAGGCGGACGAGATGGCGCGGGCCGCCGAGGCGCCCGGCCTCGTTACCATGGTGAACCTCACCTATCGCAACGTGGCGCCGCTACAGAAGGCGCGGGCGATGGTGCTGGCCGGTGAACTCGGTCACGTGCGCCATGTCGAGGCCTCCTATCTGCAGAGCTGGCTCGTCTCCAAGGCCTGGGGCAACTGGGCGACGGAAAGCCAGTGGCTCTGGCGGCTTTCCACCCGGCATGGCTCGAACGGCGTGCTCGGCGACGTCGGCATCCATATCCTCGATTTTGCCAGCTATGGCGCGGCGAGCGAGGTGGAGCATGTCTTTGCGCGGCTGCGGGCCTTCGACAAGGTGCCGGACAACCGCATCGGCGAGTATGACCTCGACGCCAACGACAGTTTCACCATGACCGTGGACTTTTCCAACGGCGCGCTCGGCGTCATCCACGCAAGCCGCTGGGCGACCGGCCATCTCAACGAACTGCGCCTGCGCATGCATGGCGACCGCGGCGCGCTGGAGGTCATCCACACGACCGAGGGGTCTCGCCTGCGCGGTTGTCTCGGCGAGGATGTCGAGCAGGCGGTCTGGCGCGAGCTCGATGCCGGCACGGTGCCGACCAACTACGAGCGTTTTGCTGCTGCGGTGACGAGGGGAGAGCCCGTCGAGCCCGGCTTCCGCCATGCCGCGGAGCTGCAGAAGGTTCTCGATCTCGCGATCGAGACCGAAAAGGAGCGCTGTGAGCTGAAGGTCTGAGTTCAGACGGGCGCAGGACCTGTGGAGCCGCGAATGCGGAAATCGACGGGCCAGACCTCCTGCAGCGCCTCCGGCGGCTCGCCCTGCAGCCGCCGCAGGACCATGTCGCCGATCCGTTCGCCCGCTGCGCGGATCGGTGATTGCGTCGTGGTGACCGAAGGAACGAGATTGTCGGGGCTGAGATAGGGGAAGACGTCGTCATGCGCGATGAGCGAGACGTCTTCTCCCACGGCAAGCCCCGCGATGCGGATGGCCCGCATGGCGCCGAGCGCCGACATCATGGAGCCGGCAATGACCGCGGTCGGCGGGGCAGGAAGAGCGAGGAAGGCCTGCATCAGCCGGAAACCGGTTTCGTCCGTGAACGCGCCCCGGCCGATGAGGGCGGGATCGGCGGCCAGCCCGCGGGCTTTGAGCATCGTGTGGTAGCCACTATCGCGGTCCGCGGCAAAGGTGCTGACCGTGTCGCCATTGATGAGCGCGATGCGCCGATGGCCGAGGTCGGCAAGATAGCCCGTCGCCATCTCGATCGCCCCGAAATTGTCGATGTCGAGAAAGGCGAAGGGCCTGTCCGCCGTGCTGCGCCCATGCACGATGAAGGGCAGGTCCAGCGCCTGGAGGAGCGCAATACGGGCGTCCGTGCGGCCCGGCGTGTGCACGACCACCGCATCCACCCGCTTGCTGGCGGCGAGCCTTCGGTAGGCGGCCGCCTCGTCCGCTTCCGTTTCGACGGTCGCGACCAGAATGTCGATGCCGTCCTCCTGCAGCCGCGTGGAGAGCCCGCCCATGAATTCGCTGGAATGCGGCCCGAAGCGCCCGCCGCCCTGGAAGACGATGCCGATCGCACCGGCCCGGCCGGTCGCCAGCCGCTGGGCGCTGATGTTCGGCCGGTAGCCGAGCCTCTCCGCCGCATCCAGCACGCGCCGGCGTGTTTCGGGCCGCACTTCCGGATAGCCGCTCATCGCCCGGCTGACGGTGGTCTGTGAAAGGCCTATGCGGGCTGCAAATTCCTTGAGGTTCATCCTGCGTCCCTGGCGCGGCCGGTCTGGTGCGGCCCTTTATGAACCGTCCGGTCCGGGGCGGCAAGCCGGTGGTGCGCGCGGTGGGCAGGGGGCAATCTTCGGAAGGCGAGCGGTACCGGAGACCGTCTGTTCTGGTTGCAATATCCGACTTGAAATCCACAAATAACACGCTAAGGTAAAAATATTAACGATAAGGTTGTGCCGGGATCGCATATCGCGCCCGTTGAATCGATGTTTCCGACGTGGTGGCCGGCAACGGGCCGTCTCCGCTGCGTTTCCTCCCAGGTGGGTACGGCCTGGACCATATCTGGTGATGATTTCCGGGGGAATGTCATGCAGGCGGACTTGCCGGCTGCGGCGGGTTCGTCTGCGCGATTGGATCTGCAGCCTCAAAATCTTGGTGCACAGGCGCGCGGCTGGCTGTGGCGGACGCGGCGCATGCGGCCCAGGGGGCGAGTGGATGGGCCGCTCGTCTATTCCAGGGGGGAGGCCGGCCGCAGGGCCTGTTATCTGCGTGTCCTGGAGCGCCTGTTCGGCGCGCGCCGGGCCAGCTTGCGCGAGGTGATTTTTTCCCGTGCGCCCGTCCTGTTCCTGATGGTGGAGGAGGCTTTCCTGCTCTATGTCGCGGTCGGCCTCCTGCGTGCGCTCCTTGGACGGCGGACGGCTGGACTGCTGCTGCGGCCGATGCCGCTTTCGGCCTCCGCCCGTTGCTCCTGCCGCTGGAAACGGAGCATCCTCGGCTGGCTGAAGCGCTTTCGCTCCATTCACACTTTGACCATCCTTCCCTTCAGCGTGTTCCCGGCCTTTTCCACGATCGCGAAGGGCTGGATCTACGATTTCCAGCTTTGGGACCTGACGGATGAAGAGCGGGAGGCGGTGGAGCTGCTGCGCAGCGAGCGACAACCGGGCGAGCGCCTGGTCCTGACGGCGATCGGCACGCAGAACCGCCGCAAGGGGTTCGACCTCTTCACCGACAGCTATGTGCGCAGCACCGCCCTCCGGGAGCGGTTCCAGTTCATTTCCTGCGGCAGGATCGAACCTAGGATCGACGCCTATGCAGCGGTCTTCCGCGAGGCGGGCGGGGTTTGCGTGAACCGCAGTGTTACGGATGCCGAACTGCTCGGGGCCTATGCGGCGAGCGATGCGGTCTGGTGCTTCTACCCGCCCTTCGGCGATCACGCCTCGGGGGTTCTCGGTCGGGCGGCGCAGCTCGGCATCCCGGCTGTCGTGCGCTATGGTTCGGTCGCGCATCGCCTTTGCATTGTCGAAAACATCCCGCATGTGGCGGCAACGCCGGATGGCATTGCCGAGCAGCTGGCCGGCCCGCTGCCCCCAAGGGACGAAGCCCGCGGCCGCATCGCCGCCAGCCGTTTCGCCGGGCAGAGCGAGGCAACGCTCCGCACGGCCCTCGGCCTTGCGGGCCCGGCCGCATCTGACCGTGCCCCGCCGCCGTGACTCTCTAGCGAAAGGCTTTTTCCGTTGCGGATCGCCGAGGGGTGTTGCGGGCTATTGTTGTTCCACTTGCTCGATCAAGGCGCGGCAGGGCGAGACAGGCTGCGCGGCCGGACGATCCCGATGGACGACAAGCTGGATGGCCTGATCCAAGCCATCTGGGGATCGGCTACAACAGCTGCAGCGCCTCGTGACCATTCTCGACCGTCGCCAAAAAAGCACAATTCGGTCAGAAATTTA
>VFQN01002691.1_pt1 | contig 26826 bp, 20 predicted proteins | sample 3512371 | NCBI WGS metagenome assembly VFQN01 (sample SAMN10412370, study PRJNA504923) | tailings metagenome | isolation source: Replicate 2 from Balatoc abandoned mine | place: Philippines: Itogon, Benguet | collected 2017-08-28
GAACTCGTCGCAGCCAGGACCGGAGAGAAGGTACGCTATGTCACGACCGGGACCCAATAGTCCCGGCAGACGGGTGATGATGAGAACGACATGTCCGTCGTACTCCCAGGAGGCCTTCCGCCTTTCGCGGTAATGGAGGCAAGGGCTAAATCACCGAAGCCGTGGGCGTCGAAGTGCAGGGCGTCACTCGGGTAAGCCGGTCCGCACCACGACGCAGGAAGGGGCCGCTCCGAGCGCCGGCAACATGCGGCTAAACCCTGAACGGTCCGCCCAGATCAGGTACTCCGTGATGAAGTGTCACTCCCCGAGTGGGGTCGATACTTCACGGCCGCAAGTATGATCCTGGTCAGTTCGTTGGCCATCTCCGTCGGTGATAGCCTGCCATCCTTGCGATACCAGACATAGGCCCAACTCACCATGCCGCCGATCGCCAATGCCGCCACATGGGGGTCGGAGATGGCGAATTCGCCCGTCTCCACGCCGTCACGCAGCAGCGCTGTAAGCTTGCGGTCGAAATCGCTGCGCATTCCGTTGATGCGGTCGAAATCCTCCGGGCGGAGGTTTTTCTCCTCGCGCGAGAAGATGGCTATGTAGATTTGCGTTTCCAGAACCGCGGTCACGAAGCCCTTTCCCAAGGCTTCCAGTTTCACGCCGGGAGACGCTTTCAAAGACAGCGCGGCGTCCATGGCCTCAAGCGAGGAGGCAATGCCGCGCGCGCAGATATCGGACAGCAAATCCTGCTTCGAACTGAAATGCGCGTAGATGAACGGTTTGCTGACGCCGAGACGCTCGGCGACCGCGTCGAGCGTGGTGTTCTCATAGCCTTTCTCGTAGAACAGATCGGCGGCAGCCGCGAGTATCCTGGACCGTTTCAACGCGGCGATCTCGTCGCGTATTCCCATCTGTGCTGTCGACATGCGCCTCGAAGACTTTCTGGCGATGGAGGCCTGCCTCGTTCGGTTACCGACCAGCGGCTAGGCGCGATGCTCTGGCGGCTCTTGTCAATCGCATTCGAACCAGAAGTCAAGCATGTCGCCCTTGCGCTGCTCGGCAAACTTCGTGGTGACGCGCGTACCTACCTTCAGCCGCTCGGCGGCCTTTGCCGGATCGGTTAGGTCCAACCCCTTGAAGAAGCCGCCAATGCCGGTGTCGGCGCCGTCGAGCATCACATAGCCGAAGGCATAGGGCGGCGGCGGCAGGTTCTGGAACTCCTCGTAGACGATGGTGAACGTCTCGATCCGGCCGCCGGGACCCACCTCGACCCACTCCGTCGTTGGTTCCAGCGTCTGGTCGGAGAATGCGCGCGGCGGGACCAGGACGCGACCTGTCTTCCCGCATCGCCTGCCATAGATTTTGGCGTTGTTGCGTATCTGCACGTAGAACCAGCTGGCGGTCTCGCCGAGCGCATGATTGTACGTGATGTTCCATGCCTCGCGGCGCTTGAGAAGTTCCATGACTTTGTTTTCCTGGGTTCGATGAGATCGAGTGGTGGGTGCCTGGCCTCAGGCCTCGACCACCATGGTGCCGAAGAACTGATGGTCGCCGCCGTTGCCGCTCGCGATACCGAGCTTGGCGCCCTTGACCTGGTGGGCGCCCGCACGGCCCGAGACTTGAAGCGCGATCTCGGCCACGCGGATCATCGCGGTCACGGCTATGGCGTTGGTGCAGAGCGTTCCGCCCGAGGGGTTGACGGGTAGTTCCCCGCCGATCGAGAAGCGGCCCTCATTGACGCCCGCCACCGCTTTGCCGGGGCCGGCCAGGCCTGCAGCCTCGATGGAATGGTATTCGGTATTGCTGAACGGCGCATAGAGTTCCGCGACGTCCACCTGCCTTTGCGGATCGGTGATGCCGGCCATCTTGTAGGCGCGGGCGAAGGAGTGCTCGAGCGCATAGGCGTCGGCATGGTCGGCGGTGAAGCCGCGCCCCATCCGGTCGCCGAGATAATAGGTTTCGGAGCAGTGGCCGACGCCGGTGATCCATACCGCATCCAGCCGGTTCTGCTTGATATATTTCTCCGACGCCAACACCATGGCGCCGCCGCCGCTGGATTGCGGACAGCAATCCATCAGCTTGACCGGCCAGGAGATGTAACGCGAGGCCATCACGTCCTCGACCGTCACCTCCTTGCGCAGATGGGCGTTGGGATTGAGCGCTGCGTGTTTCCTGTTCTTCACCACGACGCGGGCCATGTCCTCTTCGGTCATGCCGTACTTGTCGGCGTAGCGAACGCCCGACATGGCCAGCATGGTGATGGTGCCCAGCGGGAGCGGCCGTTCATAGGTCGGATCCCAGATCTTGTTCAGTACGGTCTGCGAATCCCCGCATTCGCCGACCTTGTCGGCGCCGGCCGTCATGACGACGTCGCAAGCTCCGGCGGCGACGTGGTAATAGGCTGCGGCGACGCTCGATATTCCGGTTGCGCCGCCCGTGTTGATGCGCAGAAAACGCTTGTTGCGCCCGCCGACGGCATCAACGCCGAGCCGCTCGGCATTGCCGATACCCACCATGGCATCCGGCGACAGCGAGTAGACGATCGCCTCGATGTCGTCGAGCTCGAGCTCGGCGCCGGTCAGCGCCTGCTTGACGGCTTCACGGACCAGATCGGGATAGCTGGCGTCGTCGCGCCGTGCCTTGAAGGCCGACTGGCCGATCGCGATAATTCCAACCCTGGGCATGCTCATGCGGCCACTCCATCCTTGCTCTTGGCCAGGACGACGACGGCCTGGTACATCATGGCGAACCCGCTCGCCGCATGCCCGAGCGCGGCGCGGACATTGTCGATCTGGTGGCGGCCCGCCTTGCCCTGGACCTGGCGCGACGCCTCGGCGATGCGGATCAGGCCGGTGCAGAACGGCGGATTGATCGTCGCCACGCCGCCCGACGGATTGACGGGCAGGTCTCCCTGACGATCGAAAGCGCCGGACAGGATGTCGTCCTGCCATCTGCTCCTGTCGGACAGGCCGAGCGCTTCATAAGCGAGCAGTTCCTGATAGGGCGTGGCGTCGGTCAGTTCCGCCAGGTCGAGCGCCGTGCGCGGGTCGTCCAGCTCCGCTTCGGCGTAGGCGCGGCGGGCCGCTTCGACGAGGGCCGGCGCGGCGGCCAGATCGCGATCGCCGAGGAAGCCCGCCTCCGTCGCCCAGCCCATGCCGCGCACCCAGGCTACGTCATTGAGTTTGTTGCGGGCTACATAATCCTCCGACGCGATCACCATCGCGACGGCGCCGAGAACCGGCCGCGCAACCATCCCTTCGGCGAGCGGCCAGCGCTGCGGCGAAGATGCCGCCTCCGCGTCTCGGGCCGCATCGGGATAGGCGATTTTGCCATTGGCGCGATTGCGCGCGAGCAGGCGGGCGGCGAGGTCTGCCGCGTCCGGGTTCGAGGCCAGTATTGCGGAAGCCTGAAGCGCGGCGCCCGACAGTTCGTCCAGTGGCAATGCCCGGTGGAAATAGGGGTCGGCACCGAGGCGTTGCGCTTCCGACAATGACGAGGCCTCGGTCGGGCTCCACGACACGATGAGATGTGTCTCATATTGGCCGGAGGCGATGCGCAGCACCCCCATGACGAAAGCGTGCTCGCTCGCCGACGGAGTCGACAGGATATCGCGGTCGACGCCGCCGACGGAACCCGATGCGGCCATCACCGAGATCGCACGGCCGTCGAACTGGTCGTTGGAGGCCACCACGATGCCGTCGATGTCGTCCGCGGTGAGCCCGGCGTCCCGCATCGCGGCCTGCGAGACGTCGAAAAGAAGTTCCTCGAGGGATCGTCTTTCATCGGCGACCGGAGCCATGATCGCGGTGCCGATCACCGCAGTGCGTCTATTCAAGGCCATGCAAGGGCACCTTTTCGTCATCAGAGCTTGGGGAGGATGCGGCAGCCATACCGTTCCAGTAGGACAGCGGTCGGCGCGGCGCGGGAGGGCGGCCGTCGAGCCAGGCGGGAAACAGCGCCTGGAGGTCGCCTTCGGCATTCCTGCGGACGAGCCGGCGTTCGATGATCTGCGGCTCCGACAGCGCTTCGCCGAGATCGTTGACCAGGGAGATGCAGCAGTCGACGTCCTGGAAACGATCCAGGATTTCGGTGCTGGACAGGGCGGAGAAGTAGGTCGAAACCTCCGCCTGAAGGGCATGCTGCGGCAGTGGTTCCGAGTGACGCTCGACCCAGTCCGGACGTCCTGCGGCCCCGCAGAACGCCTGCCAGAATTTCGGCTCCAGGGCCCCCAGCGCCATGTGACGGCCGTCACGGGTCCGGTAGATCTGATAATAGGCGCCGCCGCCGTTAAGATAGGTCTCGCCGCGCCCCGGGACCGTTCCGTTTGCGCCGAAGGCCGCGACTTGTATGGCCTGCAGGGGCATCGCGGTGTCGGCCAGCGCCAGATCAATGGTGCAGCCCTTGCCGGTGCGGATGCGGCCGTGCAAGGCGCCGACGATCGAAAGCGCGGCAAAAAGCGAGCCCGCAACGTCGGAAACCGGCGGGTCGAAGAAGGTCGGCCGGTCTGTTCCGTTGCGGTCGAGCATACCGGCCAGAGCGAGGTAGTTGGAATCGTGTCCGGCCTTCGCCGCGTGGCTGCCGCCCGTGCCGTATCCACTGATCGAGCACAGCACGATCTTCGGGTTGGCTGCCCTCAAGACCTGGTAGCCGATGCCGAGACGGTCCATGACGCCGGGGCGGAAGCCCTCCACGACGACGTCTGCCGACCGGACCAGTTCCAGGAACTCGGACCGCTCGCCGCTGTCCTTGAGATCCATGTAGCGGACGGTCTTTCCGGCATTGAGGCAATTGTAGAAGATCGGCCGGCCCTGCGCATCGCGAGGGCCAAGGGTGCGCATTTCGTCGCCCCTCGGCGGCTCGATCTTGACGACTTCGGCGCCCATGTCGGACAGGAACAGCGTCGCCAGCGGCCCCGGAAGATACTGGGACAGATCCAGGATCCGGACACCCGCCAGGAACGTCGGAAGAGGCGAGCCGGGCGACGGCTCGCTCTGAGGGAAACCACCGCTCATAGGATCGCCACCGGATTGATCGGACTGCCGGTCGCGCCTCGGATCGGCAATGCGGCGGCCACGAAGAGAAATTCCGAGGCGCCCTCGGCGGCGAGCGGCGACAGCACCAGGCCTTCGAGCAGCGGGATGCCATAATCCCGGATCAGGCGCTGGTGGACGGGAAAGACCGTGCCTTCGGGAAAGGGCAGGACTTCGATCGCGAAGTTGTCGGCGCCGATGAGCGAGACGCCGGCGTCGGCGAGAAAGATACCCGCCTCGACATCGAGGCCGGGCTCGTTGTCGAAATCCACGGGCGCACCCGCACTCGAGCGTTCCTGCCAGCCGGTCCGCAAGAGCACGGCGTCCCCGGCCCGAAGGGCGATGCCGGTCCGCGCCATTGCGGCTCGCACCATGTCGAGACCGATCGCACGGCCGTCCTCGAGGGGAGACCCAACGAGCGCGACAAAGTCGAGCAGCACCCCTCTGGTCACGATCGGGCCGATGCTGTCGGCGCCGAGCTTCGATGAACCGTTGCTCCGGACTTCGGTGGCCGCAAACCCGTTGTAGAGCCTGTCGTCGTACCAGCAATGGCACAGCGCATCGAGATGCGTCCCCGAGTGGAGCGGCATCAGGATGGTGTCGTCGGCGAACTGGAAGCCTCCGGGCCGCCTTCGGCCGGCCGCGTAGTCGCCGCCATCGCGATTCATGAAGTGCATCACACCCGGCCTGCTTTTCGGCGTGGCCATGGCTGCCGACACTGGCTGTGCGAGGCTGATCGCCCTGCCGCTGCGCACCAGTTGCGCAGCGCTCCGCACCGTCGCCCCATCGATGAGATTGAGGGCGCCGCGCTCGTCGGCATCGCCCCACCGGCCCCAGGCTTCCTTCATGCCGACGCCGCCTCCGACAGGAGAGCCGCCGCCCTTGACTTCAGTTCCTTGCGCTGCAGCTTGCCCGTTGCCGTCAGCGGCAGCGTATCGGTGACCTCGATGCGATCCGGCAGCTTGTATTTGGAAAGCAGACCACGGCAGTGCTCGAAGAGACGCGCCGGCACGATCGTCGCGCCACTTCTTGCGATCACATAGGCGACGACCAGTTCGCCGCGCTCCGCATCCGGCACGCCAACCACAGCCGCCTGCAGGACGCCTTCGAAGCCGATCATCGCATCTTCGATCTCGGCCGGCGATATGTTGATGCCGGCGCGCTTGATCATGTCGGAGTCGCGGCCGACGAAGACGAAACAGCCGTCGGAGTCCAAGAAACCCATGTCGCCGGTCCGATAGAAGCCGTCCTCCGTGAAGATCTCGGGATTGAGAGCCGCGCTCGCGCCCGAATAGCCCGCGGCCACATAGCCCGAGATCTCGACCAACCCCGGTTGACCGGGCGGCAGGAGGTCGCCGGTCTCAGCGTCGCGGAAGCGCAAGGACTGGCCGGGCAACGGTTCGCCCTGGCAATGCGCTCGTCGTTCGACGGGCCAGTCATGCCGGGTCACCGCGCAGTTGCCGTAGGTCTCGGTCGCGCCATAGACGTTGCACAGTTCCGGTACGCCGAGCTCATGCGCGGCCGCGAGAAAGTCCTTCGGGCTGCCAATGGTGAGGCCGGTTCGCAGCGTTTTTGTCCGGCTGCTATGGAAATCGGGATGACGCAGCATTGCGCTGGTGATGGCCGGCAGCGTGTAGAGTGCGGTGGAGCCGGTCCGCTCGATCATCGACAATGCCGCCGCGGCTTCGAACCTGCTCGGCAGGATGAGGCATGCGCCATGGCTGAAGGTTGCCGGCATGGCATTGGCCGAGCCATAGGACCAGAACAGCGGCGTCGGGAGGAAAACCCGGTCCCCTGGGCGAAGCCCCTGTCGCTCCCCGATGTTGAAGCCGTTTTCGATGATCCCGAAATGCTTGAGGCGTACGCCCTTCGGCCGGCTTGTCGACCCCGACGTGTAGAGAACGACGGCGTCGTCCGTCGCACTCGGGCCTTCCCCAGGCGGCAGCAGAAAGCCGGTGGCCTGAGTTTCACGAAAGTTCTCGATGCTTTCGAAGCCGTTCGCGGCTGACGTCGCCAGCACGACGATCTTCTTCAGGGCGTCTCTTCTGCCGAAAGGGGCAAGCTCAGCAAGGTCTTCTTCGAAATTCCGGTCCAGGAAACGAGGCTGGGCGAAGAGCACGCAGATTCCCGAATCGTCGATCAGGAATTCGAGTTCCGATTTCGTGGACCACGTGCTGAACGGCACGGCGACGGCCCCCGCCATGGACGCGCCGAAGAAGATCTCCAGCCACTCAGTGCCGTTTGCGAGAAGCATGCCGACGCGGCTGCCGCGCCGCACGCCCTCGCGCCTCAACGCCGCGGCAATTCGCTCGGCGCGTTTCTGCAGTTCCTGGAAAGTCAGCTCTTTGTCGTCGCCGATCGCGGCGAGTGCTGCGGGGTGCAGCAAGGCCTGTTCCCGCAAGAGATCGGGCAATGTGCGTGCCAGCGGCGGCGTCCCACGCGCCGCGACGTCTTCCTTAGCCTGCACGTCGCCTCTCAAACTAATTGGTACCACTATATACTGATCAGTATTCCATGGTTCTAATGAGTAGGCAAGCCGGGTCCCATCGCTTTTTCGAACTGGCTGCGCGGGCCCGTCGAAGGCTAGACCCGCCTCACGCCTTGCCAGCGGCCTGCATCGACGAGATCCTCTACGACGTCGACCAGCACGGATTCGATGGCTTCGACGGGTCCCGAGGCGGGCGAAGCGGTCGGCAGGCACAGCACGACGGTTCGTTCGATCGTCGGCTCGACGATATCGCTTATGCGCAGTGCTCCCGCATTCGATGCCATGGCGGAGCGCGGCAGGATCGTGGCGGACAATCCCTCCTCGGCGGCTGCGCGCAGGCTCGAAAGGGAGTCGATTTCCGCAACGATCGACGGCTTCAGGCCATGCCGGGAAAACGCGGTATCGACCAGTGCGCGCAACCCGTTCGAATGACTGGGCAAGACCAGGGGCACGTCGGCGAGGGCGTGCACGGAAACGGTGTCTCCATGTCCGTTGGTCTCGGCCAGCGTTTTGCGGCTGACGAGACATAGCCGCTCGATCAGCAGCGGCCGTCGTGTCAATCCCTCGCTGCCATGAGCCCCATAGAGGAGCGCCATATCCAGCCTGTTGTTGAGCATCAGTTCGCCGAGCAGCCCGCTCAGGTTCTCCGAGATCTGCAGCAGGACCTGAGGGAAGTTCTCGCGGACCGAACGCAGCAGCGGGATCGCCATGATGGAGGCGCAGCTCACGGGCAGGCCGACCGAAACGTGGCCCGATACGAAGTCGCCGGCCGACTTCACATCGGACTCGAGCTGCTTCAGCTGGCGAAGCATCGTCTGCGCGTTCCGGTAGAGCGCACGCCCCGCTGGTGTCACGGTGATCCCTTGTCGGCCACGCAGGACGAGGGTCTTTCCGTAGGTCGCTTCGAGGCCCGCCAGTTGCTGGCTCAGCGCCGGCTGCGCGACATGCAGCCTCTCGGCCGCCCGCGTGAGGCTGCCGCAATCGACGATGGCGATGAAGTTGGCGAGGCGTCGGGTTTCCATCGGATCCATCCCCTTCCGGCTTCCATAAGGGAAATGAATACGATCATCCAAAACCAGTATTATCCATAAGTTTTTCCGACAGGATAGAAACGAAAAAGCGATCGCTCCGGCCCGCCGGGCGATCGCGGCCCGCAACGACGTTGCGCGGCAAAGGGAGGATTTCTCGGCTGTCGACCGCGCAGGCGGAAGACTTCGCCGCGCTCGAAAGAAGCGCGGAAACGGCCGCCATGCGTGTCGACTTGCTATGGGAGGAAAGGGAATGAGCTACTACGCCTCGTCCGATATCGGAGGAACCTTCACCGATACCGCGGTCCTCGATCCGCGCGGACAACTCCGCCGCTACAAGGCGAGTACCGTCCCCGACAATCCGGTGCAGGGCATCCTCGCGACGCTCGCGCTGGCTGCCGCCGATGACGGTATCGAACTTCGTGACCTGCTGTCGCGGATCTCCGTCTTCTCGCACGGGACGACGATCGCTACGAATGCCGCACTCACCCGAAAGGGCGCGCGTATCGGTCTTCTGCAGACGGCCGGTTTCGGCGACACGGTCTTCATCAATCGTGGATACAAGGCGACAGGCCTCGACGAGGCGACCAGCAAGAATTTCCGCCTGCTGACCAAGCCGGTACCGTTCGTCGATCGCAGGCTTGTCCGCGAGATCAACGAGCGCGTCGATTATCAGGGACGTGTCCTGGCGCAGCTCGACGAGAAGCAGGCACGCCAGGCCATCCGCGAACTGCTCTCGGAGAAGGTCGAGTCCATAGCGGTCTCGCTGCTGTGGGCCTTCAAGGTACCGGATCACGAGCGCCGCCTGCGTGACATCATCAAGGAAGAGGCCCCGGATGTCTTCGTGACGATCTCCAGCGACCTGCTGCCGCGCCTGGGTGAACTCGCGCGCACCCAAACCGCGGTGATGAACGCGTTTCTCGGTCCCAAGGTGAAGGGCGCCATGCGGTCGCTGGTCGACAGCCTGAGCTCGGAGGGGCTGCCGCGGGAGCCGTTGCTGATGCGGTCGAACGGCGGTCTTTCGGCTGCCCGCAATGCCGCCGACGAAGCTGTCGGCATTCTCCTGTCCGGTCCCGTCGGCGGCGTGGTCGGCGCGCGGCTCGTCGGCGAGCAGATCGGCTCGAAGAACGTCATCTCCACCGATATGGGCGGCACCAGCTTCGATGTCGGCCTGATCATCGACGATCGGCCGATGATCCAGCGCGAGACCTTCATCGAGCGTCAGGTCGTCGCCGTGCCTTCCGTGGCGATCGACACGATTGGTGCCGGCGGCGGAAGCATCGCCTCGGTGCAGAACGGCAGGCTGAGGGTAGGGCCCGAGAGCGCGGGAGCGGTGCCCGGGCCGGCCTGCTACGGCGCCGGCGGCACTGAGCCCACCGTGACGGATGCCGATGTCGTGCTCGGCCTCGTCAATCCCGACAATTTTCTCGGCGGCCGCATCAGGCTCGATGCGCAACTCGCCCGCAAGGCGATCGAAGAGAAGGTCGCGAAGCCTCTCGGCCTCAGCGTGGAGGACGCCGCCGAGGGCATCAAGCGCATCGTCGACAGCCAGATGTCGGATCTTGTCCGGCAGGCGACGGTCCATCGGGGATATGATCCGCGCGATTTCATCCTGGTCGCTTACGGCGGCGCCGGTCCGGTGCATGCCAGCAGCTACGGTGCCGATCTCGGCGTCGACAAGATCGTCGTGCCGCGCACGGCCTCGATCCTTTCGGCGCACGGCATCCTGCTGTCGGACCTTGTCGTCACGCGCGAACAGGCGAGTTCATTGATTTGCCCCGCGGGCACCGACGCATTTTCCGATCACATCAAGGCGGAAGAGCTCAATAGGGTTTTCGGCGAACTCCAGGACTCCGCGCTTCAGGCTCTTCATGCGCAGGGCGTGGACATCACCGCCGTCGAATATGAACGTTATGTCGACGTCCGCTTCAGGCCACAGATCTTCGACATGTCTGTCGATGTCTCGCGATATCCGTTCGCGAAGGCCGATGTCGACACGCTGATCGAACATTTCATCACGTCCTACGAAGCCAGGTTCGGAACGGGGTCGGCTTTCCGCGCAGCCGGTATCGAGATCAGTGCGTTCCGCATCGTGGCACGGGCGCGACTCGAGCGTTCGGCCAGTTCCGAGGCTGTCGGCGCGAAGCACGATGCGTCGAGCGCCGGCACGCGCCGCGTCTATTCCGGCGGTGCCTGGCGCGAAGCGGCCGTCTACGGGGAGGGGGCGATCCGTCCAGGCTTCGCGTTCGAAGGTCCGGCAATCGTCGAGTTCGACGACACCACGCTCGTGGTCGGTGACGGCCAGCGCGCTGAGGTCGACCGGTTTCTCAATGTGACCATCACCACGCAGGCTTGAGGAGGAGACGACGATGAACGCACCGATCGACACCAGCACCATCCCTCTCAGCCTGCGCGCCGTCGGCCCACGCCCAGCACCTCGCGGCAAGGAACTCGATCCGATCACCTATGAAGTGATCCGCCACCGTCTGTGGTCCATCAACCAGGAGGGCTCGACGACCATCATGCACGCCTCCGGCTCGCCGGTCGTGCACGCCACCGACTACAATTTCGGCATCTACATGCCGAACGGCGACATCGCGGTGTCGGGGACATTCTACATGATCCCACTCTGCACGATGACCATGATGATCCAGCTCATCAACGAGAAGTTCGCCGGTGACATCTCCGAAGGCGACGTCTTCGTCACCAACGACCCCTTCATCGCCAGCGTCCACCAGAACGACGTGCAGCTTGTCGCGCCTTACTTCCATGACGGACGCATCGTTGCGTGGACGGGCTGCATGGCTCACCTCCTCGATGTCGGCGGCAAGGAGCCGGGGAGCTGGGTGCCCGACGCCAAGTCCTGCTTCGAGGAAGGCCTGCGCATTCCGATCCTCAAGATCGTCCGCTCCGGCACGCTGGACAAGGGCATCTGGGACATGATCCTGGGCGGCTCGCGGATACCGCTTTTCGTCGGCAACGATTTCAGCGCGCTGCTGGCCTCCCACCGGGTGTCGCACGAGCGCCTGCGTGAGATCTGCGACCGCTACGGTCCGGACGCGGTCCACGACACGATGTTGCAGAACATCGCCGGCACGGAAGCCGAGATGCGGGCGCAGCTCGGTCGCCTGCCCGATGGCGAGTTCAGCCATGCGATGTATTACGACCACGACGGACACAAGAACAACGTGTTCCGGGTCGCCTGCACCATGACGAAAAAGGGCGACCAGCTGACCTTCGACCTGCGCGACGCCCATCCTCAGATCGAGGGCATGGGCAATGCGTCGAAGGCCGGAACACTCGGCGCCATCGCCACGGCATTGCTCGGCACCTTCGGGCAGGAACTCGATTGGAACGCGGGCCTGCTCGGTCCGATCTCGGTGCTGCTCGCCGATCGTACGATCATCAGTGCGGAACCTCCGTCGCCCATAAGCGGCGGATCGGTGACGGCGAACTGGATCGCCTCGGCGGCGGCGACGGCCTGCGTGGCCAAGATGATGGCCTTCGTGCCCGAATTCGCCGACTATGTCTGCGGTCCGGCCGACGGGTCGTGGTTACTCGCGCAGTTCGGTGGGCTCAACCAGGCGGGCGAACCTTTCGCCATCATGTACATGGACTCGCTCGGCTGGGGCGGCCCGGCCTTTCGGTCGCGTGACGGCGTCGCGTCCGGCGGCTCGCTCATCGTTCCGGCAGGCGGCTTCAACGATGTCGAACTGCACGAGAAGACGTCGCCCATGCTCTATCTGTGGCGTCGCGAGTTGCCGGATTCCGCTGGCGCCGGCGAGTATCGCGGCGGAAACGGCATCGAATACAGCCTGGCGATGTATGACAGCGAGGTCCTGTTCGGGACACTCGCGAGCCATGGCGTCGCCTTCCCCGACCAGATCGGCGTCCTCGGTGGCTATCCGGGGTCTGTCTGCAATTACGACCTGGTCCGCAACAGCGACTGGAAGAGCCATCTCGCCAAGCATGGCAAGGTCGCCGCGCAGGCCGACCTGACCGGTGACCGCAAGCTGCTCGAAGCCAAGACCTCGATGCAGTTCTTCCCCGGCGACGTCGTCAACATGGTCGTACAGAACGGCGGCGGCTATGGCGATCCGCTGCGGCGCGATGCCGAACGGGTCGCGGCCGACGTCCGCGACGGCGCGGTTACCGCGGCGACCGCAAGCGGCATTTATGGCGTCGTGCTCGGCCAGAAAGGAGATGTCGACGTTGACGCAACCGCTGCCGCGCGCGCCGGTATTCGCTCACGGCGCCTGAAGGACGCCAAACTGCCGAAGGCCGCCTCCGGCCCGGCGTCGACTTCGACGACGCTGCAATGGGGGCTGCTGAAGGTGCAGCAGGTAGCAACCGGACTCGGCCTGACCTGCGGTAGCTGCGATACGCCGCTCGGCACGTCGACGCAGAACTGGCGCGATACGGTCGGCCTGCGCAATCCGGATCCTTCCGAGCTCGGGCCCCACGTCAGGATCGACGACCGCTTCGTCTTCGAACAGGCGATCTGCCCGCATTGCGCAACTTCTCTGTGGGTCGACACGCGCAAGAAGGACGACGCACGCGTGGTCGATTTCCGGCTCGCCTGAACCCGCCTCACGGGCGATGCGGCACGGTCGCATCGCCCTCTCGGAACTTGCATCTCTCAGGTTGGAAAATGGCAGTTGGCATACTCGAAGGCGTCCGCGTTCTGGATCTGACCCAGAATGTGGCGGGACCGTTCTGCACGCAGGTGCTGGCTGATCTCGGGGCCTTCGTCATCAAGGTGGAGCGCCCCGGCGCCGGAGACGATACCCGCGCGTGGATGCCTCCCGAAATCGGCGGCGAATCCGCGACGTTCCTGGCGTTGAACCGCGGGAAGCACAGTGTCGCCGCCGATCTCTCCAGCGCGCAGGGCAGGGAGATCGTGGCTCGTCTCGCCGAGACGGTGGACGTCGTGATCCATTCCCTGCGGCCGGCGAGCGCCAGAAAAATGGGGCTCGATCACGAGGAACTGTCGAGCAGGAATCCCGGTCTGGTCTATTGCGCCATCAGCGCATTCGGCGAGGTGGGTCCGCTGCGCGACCTGCCGGGCTACGACCCGCTCATCCAGGCATTTTCCGGCATCATGAGCGTGACCGGCAACGAGGGTGACGATCCCGTTCGTGTCAGCGTGTCGCTGGTCGACATGGGTACCGGCATGTGGGCGGCGATAGGGATCCTGGCCGGATTGCTCAAGCGCGGCCGGGAAGGGGGCGGCACGAAGGTCGAAGCAAGCCTGCTGGACACGAGCCTGTCATGGATGACGACGTTCATTGCCGGCTTCCTGGCAACGGGCAAGCTCCCCCGGAAACTGGGGTCGGCCATGGCCATGGCGGCGCCCTATCAGCTGTTCAGGACTGCCGACGGGCAGATTTTCATCGGCGCCGGGAACGACCGGCTCTTTGGTCGTGTCTGCACCGCGCTGGGCCGGCCGGAACTCGCCGAGGATGAACGTTTTGTGACCAACAGCCAGCGTGTGGCGCGTCGCTTGGAACTACAGGCGGAGATCGAAAGCGCAACGGCGCGGCGATCGACGTCCGATCTCGTTGCGGCGCTGAGGGCGGTCGGCGCCCCATGCAGCGAACTCAACGACCTCGCCGCCGTGCTCGGCCATGAGCAGGTTGCAGCGTCGGGCATGATCGTTCCTTTGCCCACCGATACCGCGCCGCATCATAAGGTCGTGGCCACGCCGTTGCGCGTGGATGGCGAACGCGCCTTTGCGCCCATCCCTCCGCCGCGCCCAGGCAATGCCACGAACGAGATCGTCGCCAGCCTGGCTGTCGACGTCTCAGATCCGGCCGCCGCGCCGCCTTCCGCCCATTCGTAGAGTCTTGCCGGGGTCAAAATGGATTTCGAATACACATCGACACAACAGGAGATCCGCGCGGCCGTGCGCAGGATCTGCGACAAGTTCGGCCCCGACTACTGGCGCGAATGCGACGAGAGTGGGAATTATCCGGGGGATTTCGTCGGCGAGATGACTGCCGCCGGCTGGCTCGCCGCACTCATCCCGGAAGAATATGGCGGGTCTGGCCTCGGCATTCTCGATGCATGCGTCATCCTCGAGGAGATCAACCGGTCCGGCGGCAATGGTGCGGCCTGTCATGCCCAGATGTACACGATGGCATCGCTGCTGCGGCATGGGAACAACGCGCAGAAGCGGGCCTACCTTCCCCGCATCGCCGATGGAAGCATGCGTCTGCAGGCCTTCGGCGTCACCGAGCCCGATGCTGGCTCGAACACGCTGCGCATCAAGACCACCGCCCGCAAGGTCGACGGCGGCTATCGTATCGACGGCCAAAAGATCTGGACGTCGCGCTATCTGCATTCGGATCTCTACCTGCTTTTGGCCCGTACGACACCGGCCGGCCAGACCGAGCGCAAGACCGGTGGTCTCAGCCTCTTCCTCGTCGACATTGCGGCCGCCGGATCGTCGCTGAAGGCGACGCCGATACGAACCATGCTCAACCATCATACCTGCCAGGTATTCATCGACGACCTGTTCGTGCCGGATGCGAACCTGATCGGCCAGGAGGGGAAGGGGTTCGACTACCTCGTCGATTCCTTGAATGCCGAACGGCTGCTGGTGGCCTCCGAATCGATCGGGGACGGTAAGTGGTTCATCGAAGCGGCCTCGCGTTACGCCGGCGAGCGAGTCGTCTTCGATCGTCAGATCGGGTCCAATCAGGGCATCCAGTTCCCCATAGCCAAGGCGCATATGAACGTCGAGGCGGCCGAACTGATGCGCAACAAGGCCGCGACGCTGTTCGAAACCGGCGCGAATGCTGGACGCGAAGCCACCATGGCCAAGTACCTCGCCAGCGAAGCGGCGTGGGAGGCCGCTGAAGCCACCATGACGACGTTCGGCGGTTACGGCTTCGCCACGGAGTTCCATGTCGAGCGCAAATGGCGCGAGGCGCGGCTGTTCCGGACGGCCCCGATATCGAACAATCTGGTTCTGGCGCAGGTCGCGCAACACGTGCTGAACATGCCGCGCTCCTACTGACGGCGCCCGGCGGCATAACGGAATGAGCATCGGGAGAAAGACGATGGGTGAACACGTAAGAAGCGGTTTCGTGGCGGGAGAAGAGTGCCCGCTCGATGCGTCGCTGATCGAGAGGGCGGTTTCACTGGCTGCGGCCTCGGCCGATAAGGTCAGGAGAACCAGCAGCTTCGATCGCGCGGCGATCCTCGACAGGGTTCAACTCTCGCTCGCAGCGCAAGCCGCCGAAATCGCCCAGGCCCTCGCCGATGAAAGCGGCTATCTGACCGTCAAGGACATGCAGCTCGAGGTTCAACGCGCCGTGGAGGTCTTCACCCTGACGGCGGCTTATTGTCGGACCGGTCTTTCGGAGACGCTGAACGTGGATGCCGTCGACCGTGCCCGCGGCGCCGTCGGCTACATCAGACGCGAACCGATCGGGCCGGTGCTCGGGATCACGGCCTACAACGGGCCTCTTCTCATTCCTGCCCACAAGATTGCTCCGGCCATCGCTGCCGGTGCGCCGATCATCATCAAGCCGTCTCCCAGGGTGCCGCAGGCCGCGATCAGGCTGGCGCGCACCGTCGTCGAGGCCGGTTGGCCCGAGGAGGCGATCGCGGTGCTGGATGCGGACAACGAGGCCACGATGGATCTCGTCAGCGACCCCAGGCTGCCGGTCATCAGCTTCACCGGAGGGATGGTCGGCTGGAAGATCAAGGAGGCTGTGCCGCTCAAACATGTGCATCTGGAACTCGGTGGTGTCGGCGCGGTGTTCATCGCCGCGGACGGCAATGTCGGCCTCGCTGCCAAGGAATGCGCGGCCGGCGGCTTCGTGCGTTCCGGGCAGTCCTGCATATCCGTCCAGCGCATCTACGTGGAACGCTCCCGCTATGACGAGTTCGTCGCGGCCTTCGTCGAGAATGTGAAAGAGATGCGGCCCGACAGCCCGGCGGCCATCGGTCCATTGGTGGATGTGGCTGCGGCCGAGCGGGTCGAGGCCGTGATCCTGGACGCGGTCTCCCGTGGCGCGACGATCGCTTGCGGCGGCGAGCGCCAGGGCGCCTATATCCCCCCGACGGTGATCACCGGAGCGACCGGCGAAATGCTGGTGATGCGCAACGAGGCCTTCGGACCGGTAGTCGCCGTCAGCTCCGTCGCGTCGGTCGACGAGGCGATCGGGGAGATGAACGCGGTGAGTGGCGCAATCCATCACGGCGTCTATACCGCCGACATCGATACGGCCTTCAGGATCTGCGACGAAATCAGGGCGGGCGGGGTGATCGTCAACGGTCCGGGAACCTGGCGCGTCGACCACATGCCTTACGGGGGGACCGGCACGTCGGGCTTCGGGCGCGAGGGCGTCAGATTCGCCATCGAAGAATACACCGAGCCCAAGGTCATCATCGTGCGCCCATCGACGCCTCAACCGCGATGACCCGTCGCCGCGGGGAGGGAGCAGGCGAAACAATACCGGTATAGCCAAACCCTCTTTGCCAACCGCCTGAAATTGCCTGATGCGGTCGGGCGATACTTCTGGGAGTGCGAGCCGATGGCCCAGTCTGCCGGCCAGTTCGATTATGTTGTTGTGGGGGCGGGAACGGCAGGGTGCCTGCTCGCGGACAGGCTCTCGGAGAACCCGGCGAACAGGGTCTGCGTGATCGAGGCCGGCCCATCCGACAGGCATCCCTTCATCCACTTGCCGGCCGGCTACATAAAGACGCTGTTCAATCCGCGATATACATGGCGTTTCGAGACCGAGCCGTCCCAGGGCAGCGCAGGCCGCCGGATCGCCACGACGCAGGGGCGGACACTGGGCGGTTCGAGCTCGATCAACGGACTGGTCTACAATCGCGGGCAGGCCGCCGACTACGACATGTGGGCGCAGATGGGCAATCGCGGCTGGAGTTACCAGGACGTGCTGCCCTTCTTCCAGCGGACGGAGAAGCGCATCGGGACCGGCGACGACAAGTTTCGCGGCCGCGACGGAGGTCTCTACGTCACCGACCTGGACTGGCAGCATCCGCTCTGCGGTGCCTTTGTAAGAGGTGCGCAGGGCATCGGCATTCCGTTCAATCCCGACTACAACGGCGAGAACCAGGAGGGGGTCGGCTACTATCAGCGCGTCATCCACAAGGGACAGCGTCGCAGTTCGGCTCGCAGCTTCCTGCGCAAGGCATTGAAGCGCCCCAACCTGACGCTCGTCACCGACGCCCAGGTCGCTGCGGTGAATTTCGACGGCCGCAAGGCCGTCGGCGTCACCTTCATCCGGCCGGACGGATCCGAACACAGGATCGCGGCTAGCAGGGAGGTGGTCGTCGCCGCCGGCGCAGTGAATAGCCCGAAACTCCTGCAGATCTCAGGGATAGGCCCCGCATCGCTTCTCGAAACCCTCGGCGTGGCCCCTGTGAACGTGCTTGAAGGCGTGGGGGAGAACCTGCGAGATCATTGGGCGATCCGCGTGGTCGCCCGGGTGCAAGGCATCAGGACCATCAACAGGATGGTGACCGGTCTGCCTTTGGTGGGACAGGCTCTCCGCTGGGCTTTCGGCGTGCCGAACGTGCTGTCGGTGAGCCCCTCGCTTGCCCATGTGTTCGGCAAATCGGACCCGGCATTGTTTGCGCCCGATCTGCAGATGACCTTCACGCCGGCGAGTTATCGCGAAGGCGTGGCCGGCCTGCTCGACGGTTTCGACGGCATGACCTGCGGCGTGTGGCAGCAGCGGCCCGAAAGCATCGGCCATGTCCGCGCCCGGTCACGCGACCCGAGGGAGCATCCGGTCATCCAGCCGAACTATCTGAGTGCCGAAATCGACAGGAGCACGATCGTCTCGGGCATCAAGCTGGCGCGGCGTCTGCTCGAAACCGATCCGTTGCAGCGCTACTCTCCGCGGCGGGAAAGCCCGGGGCCCGAGATTTCGAGTGACGACGAGATCCTGGATTTTGCCCGGCGGAAAGGCTCGACCGTCTTTCACCTGATGGGGTCGTGCCGGATGGGGCCGGGGTCGGATCGTCGTGCGGTCGTGGACGACCGGTTGCGGGTACACGGGGTCGAGGGGCTTCGCGTCGTCGACGCCTCGATCATGCCGAGCATGCCGTCGGCCAATACCATGGCCGCTACCTATATGATCGCCGAGAAGGGCGCGGACGCAATCCTGCGGGCCTTGCCCTGACGCCTGCGGGATTGCGTATGGTCACGCCTCCGCTCAGGAAGACGATCGCCAAGCTCGACTTGCTGAGCTTGCGCCTCTTCCTCACCGTCTGTGAGGAAGAGAGCATCGGCCGAGCGGCGGAACGCGAGAACATCACGGCGTCCGCCGTCACGAAGCGCATACAGGATCTGGAATACCTGTTCGATGTGAGACTGCTCTACCGCAATGCCAAGGGCACCATCCCGACCCCCGTCGGAGAGGTGCTCGCAGAACATGCTCGGCAGGTCCTGCAACTGGTGGAGGGCATCCGCGCCGACCTGAGTGAATTCGCGGACGGCGCGAAGGGTCATATCAGGGTGAGCGCCATATCGTCGGCGCTGGCCGGATCGCTGAGCGGCGAGCTCAAGGATTTCGCCGACGCCTATCCCGGCATCGAACTCGACATTCGCGAGCAGTTGAGTGCGGATGTGGTGCATGCGGTGGCGACAGGTGCCGCCGACATCGGCATCTACGCGACGCCGCCGGAAATCTCGCAGGGCGTCGAAAGCTATGCCTACAGGCATGACGAACTCGTTGCGCTCTTTCCCAGGAGCCACAGCTTCGCTGCCAGGGAAACGATTGCATTTTTCGAACTTCTGTCCGCCGCCATCGTCGGCGTCCAGGAAAGCAGCTCGGTCATGAACCAGCTGCGCCGCGCCGCCGCGGAACACGGCCGCCATCTCAATCTTCGATATCAGGTGCAAAGCAACGAGGTGGCGCGCGAGATGGTCGCGGCAGGTTTCGGGGCTACAGTACTGCCCCGGGGACTGGCGACACGCTCCTCTCCGGGCCAGATCGCCATCGTCCCCATATCCGACACCTGGGCCAATCGGCAGATGCGTATCTGCGTGCGGCGTGGGCCGTCCCTCCCGGCGCAGGTGCGGGCCATGCTGAGTTTCCTCCTGGAGGACGGCTTCGATGTCGCCGAGACCGGCGCGCCGCACTCCGGCACGGGCGCACGAAAAAGCACAGCGGCTTCGGGATAGATCCGACTCTCAAGGCATTCGCGAAACGGATGGAGCGGCGGCACCGCCTCCATCCGACAGCCCGCGCCTTCGGCTCCTCCGGAGGCGCGGATGGGCCTTGCCGGGCCCGTCAGCCGTGGTTGAGGATGACCGTTTTTGTCGCCGAGAATTCGTGCAGGGCTTCCATCCCTTTTTCGCGTCCGTGGCCGGACTTCTTGAAGCCGCCGAATGGAAGCTCGACGCCGCCACCGGCTCCATAGCCATTGATATAGAGTTGGCCCGACCGCACCTGCCGTGCCGTGCGCATTGCGCGGCCGATGTCTTTCGTCCACACAGCCGCCGCCAGGCCGTAGGGCGTGTCGTTGGCCAGTGCGATCGCATCGGCCTCGTCCGTGAAGGGCAGCAGTGACAGGACGGGACCGAACACCTCGTGTCTGGCAATCGTGTTGTCCCTGGGCACCGGACCCAGCAGCGTCGGCCTGACGAAGTATCCGTGCTCCGAGCTTCCTTCCGCGATCCGCCCTTGGGCGACCACCGGCACACCCTCGTCGACCGCCAGCGACACCATGGAATTGACCCGCTTGTGCTGCTTGGCATTGATCAGCGGCCCGAGGTCGCATTCAATGTCGTGCGGGCCCGCCGACAGGTTCCGGAAATAGGCACCGAAGAGTTCGCTGACCTGGTCGACCGCGCTCGCCTGGACGAGAAGTCGGCTGCCGGCGACGCAGGTCTGCCCCGAATTGACGATGATTGAACTGGTGATGACAGGCAATGCCGCCTTGAAATCAGCATCGTCGAACAGGATGTGCGGTGACTTGCCGCCCAGTTCGAGCGTCACGCCGACATGGTTGGCGGCCGCCGCCTGTTGGACCATGGTTCCGACCTCAGGCGAGCCGGTGAAGCTGATGAAGTCGATCGCGGGATGCGCGGAAAGTGCCGCACCTGCCTCATGGCCATAGCCCGTGACGACATTGAGAGCCCCTTCGGGCAGCCCGGCCTCGAGGGCGAGCTCGGCCAAATGGAGTATCGTGAGACAGGCGTCCTCGGCTGGCTTCAGCACGACCGTGTTTCCCATCGCCAGCGCCGGGCTGACGACTCGGCCGAACATCTGCGTCGGAGAGTTCCAGGGAAGAATGCCGGCCACGACGCCGAGCGGTTCGCGGAACGTGAAAGCGGTGAAACCGGTCGGGAGGGGGATGACGTCCCCGCCGATCTTGTCGGCAGCTCCTGCATAAAATTCGAAATACCGGGCGAGCACCGTCACATCGGAGAATGTCGATCGGTAGATCTTGCCGACATCCTGCGCTTCGAGGCGTGCCAGCTGTTCCCGGTCGCGCAGGATAAGCTCCGACATCTTTGCGAGAACCCTGCCGCGCTCCGTGGCCGAGGTCCGCGGCCACGAACCCGCGTCGAAGGCCTGGCGCGCGGCCCGCACGGCCACATCCACATCGGCTGCACCGCTCCTTGGAATCGTTGCGAATATTTGTCCATCGGAGGGACAAATCACGTCGATGGTGCGTCCGTCGCGCGCAGCGCTGGCCTTGCCTGAAATGAAGTTCGAATAATGCTTGACGGCAGGCCCCTCGGTCTTCTGCGCGCTCTGGACTGACATAGGTTCCTCCGATTCACTGATCTCGCGGGCGGGACTTTAGGCCCGGTATCGCTCTCGGAAAAATACGAAGCCGGTAGGTAGCCATAAGTTTTTGCGATCCTGGCCCACCGGCCGATGCGACCTCTTCATTCGGAATGTCAGGCTTCGCCGACTTTTCCTTGCGACCCGCGGCCCTGCGGTATTGGATCGACTTGGCGGTCGATACGGACCGTAGCTTCCAGGAGATCGCGAATTGTCTTTGCAAGGCGTGCGTATCATCGACCTCACCCGGGTGCTCTCGGGCCCATATTGCTGCGCTCTGCTGGCCGATCTGGGCGCCGATGTCGTCAAGGTGGAACCCAAGGGTCAGGGCGATCCGCTCCGTCAGCAGGGCGCGATGGTCGGCACCATGAGCAGCTACTTCGCCAACTACAATCGCAACAAGCGTTCCATAGCGCTCGATCTCTACGCGCCGGAAGGCAAGCGGGTCCTGTCCGATCTGCTGGCGACCGCCGATGTTCTGGTCGAGAACTTTCGGCCAGATGTCCTGGAACGGATGGGGTTTGCGCCTGGTCGGCTCAAGGCGATCAATCCCAGGCTCATCCATTGCAACATCAACGGATTCGGTGTCGACGGGCCTTACGCCGAGCGGCCGGCATTCGACTTCGTCGTCCAGGCGATGAGCGGCTTCATGAGCTGCAACGGCCGACCCGAGGATCCGCCCATGCGCACCGGCATACCGATCGCCGACCTGGTCTCGGGGCTATACGCTGCCCTGGGCATCGCGGCCGCGCTTCAGGGGCGCGGCGCGAGGCAGGAAGGTCAGGTGATCAGCGTCAGCATGCTTTCCAGCCTTATGAGCATGTTGTCGTTCCACGCAACGGACTATCTGAATTCGGGAACGGCGGCTCAACGCACCGGCAACGACCATGCGATCGTCGCGCCATACGGACTGTTTGCCACCCAGGACGGCGAGATCGCCATCGCGCCGGCAAGCGAAGCCTATTTTCTGAAGATGGCAGATGCGCTCGAATTGGAGACGCTGCGTGTCGACCCCAGATATGCGACGAACGAAAAACGCATGGCAAGGCGCGCCGAAGTGAACGCCCTCATCGAGGAGAAGACGCGAACCGCCCCCTCGCAGCATTGGATCGAGCTTCTCAACCGAGCTGGCGTCCCCTGTGGGCCTGTCTACGGGATCGCTGAAGCGTTCGGCGATCCGCAGGTCTGCAGCCAGGATATCGTCGTCGAGACCAGTCCCGACGGATCACCGATCTCGATTCTCGCCTCGCCCATTCGGCTGTCGGGGGAGATTATCGAGACGAGGTTGCCGCCCCCTCGGCTCGGCGAACACACGCAGGCCATATTGCGCGAGATCGGCTATGACGACGAACGTATGGCGTCGTTGCGGGAGAGCGGCGTGATCTGAACCGACGTTTCCGGCTGCGGCGTGGCTCTGCGGCGCTTGGCCTTGGGCGTCAGGCTCTTGTCGGGCTTGCGGTTGGCGAGTGCCGGATCGAGCGTCGCGCCTCTCCAGACATTCGTCTCCACCAGGTCTTTCACCAGGAAACGCAGGATCTCCTCGGCAGCCTGCATGGCGCGGCTGCGCGGTGCCCCTTCTGAACGACATAGCGACAAGGGGCGGCTCAGCCTAGGTTCGATCGGCCGATCGTAGACCGGACCATAGCCGCTGGCTTCCGCCAGTGCCGACTGCGGCAGGATGACACCGGCGAAGCCGGTCGCCGCGATGCCGCGCAGTGCCGGCAACGAATCGACATCGGCGATTACATTCAGCTCGACCTTTTGATCCTGGCACGCCTGATCGATGACATAACGCATGGCGTGCGGCTTTCCGGGCAAGGTCACCGGAAGCTTGGCCATCTCTGCGAGTGAGATGGGCTGCCCGGCGGTCTCAGGCTGCGATGATACCCAGAAGAGATCCTCGGTCATCAGCGGCTCGACCTGGAGGCCGGCTACGGCCTCCGACCGGAACTGGATGGCGAGATCGATCCTGTTGTTGAGAAGCATTTCGAGCAGGTGGCCAGACAGCGCCTCGACGATACGCAGATGGATGCCGGGGAAGTTGCTGCGCATGCGCTGGATATAGGGCAGTGCGACCATTGTGGCCGTCGACGTCGGCAGGCCGACGGAGACCTGGCCGGCGAACTGCTCGGCGAATTCCGACATGCGGATATCGGACTTGGCCTGCTCGACATGCGCCAGGATGACCTGGGCCTGACGATAGAGACGCAGCCCGGCCTCTGTGGGCGACACGCCGCGCGCGCTGCGCACTAGCAAGGGTTTCTCGAGCTCGCTTTCAAGATTCGCGATCTGCTGGCTGAGGGCCGGCTGAGCGATGTTGAGCTGGCCGCTCGCCTTGGAAAAACTGCCGAAATCGATGATCGATATGAGATAGCGAAGTTGCCGTAATTCCATCGTTTCGTCCCAGTCCCGCAGGCATTCGGCCGGCCATTCGCCACTCTCGGTATAAGGTCTACCTATAGCCATAGCGATGTTCAATATTTCATGTATGGCCGCGCCTGTGATTTCCCATCGGGGCATGATGCCATAAGACAGCCGGGCCTGGCCTGGTGGGGGAAACGCTTCATGCAACCAGACTTTGTCGTGATCGGCGCCGGCTCGGCGGGATGCGTCGTAGCCGCCCGGCTTTCCGAAGCAGGCTACAGGGTTTGCTTGCTCGAGGCCGGCGGCCGCGACGTCTATCCGCTCATTCACATCCCGGCAGGCGTGGGGCATCTCCTCTACAACAAGACGTATAACTGGATGTACGCTTCCGAACCGGAGGCCGGCACCTATGACCGCCCAATCCACACGCCTCGCGGCAAGGTGCTCGGCGGCAGCAGTTCGATCAACGGCATGCTGTATGTCCGCGGCAATCCGGCCGACTACGACGGATGGGCGCAGCTCGGCTGCCGCGGCTGGAGCTATGAGGACGTTCTGCCGCTTTTCAGGCGGGCTGAGACATATGCCGGCAGCGGCGACCCGGCCTATCGCGGAAAGTCCGGCCCGCTGAAGGTCGAGGACTACCGCACGGTCCTCCCGCTGACGCATCTGTTCGTAAAGGCGGCTCAGGAGGCCGGCTTCTCCTATACGCCCGACCTCAACGGCGCCAGCCAGGAGGGGGTGGGCTATGCGCAGATGACGCGGCGCGGCAGATTGCGCGGATCGACATACCGCACATATCTCCAGGAGCCGGCGGCACGGCGGAACGTCCAGGTCATACCCAATGCCGCCGCCTCCGGCCTGATCGTCGAGAACGGCAGGTGCGTGGGCGTGCGTTATGTCCAGGGCGGACAGACCAGGGAAGTCCGCGCCGCACGGGAAGTGATCCTCTCGGCAGGGTCCATAGGATCGCCGCAATTGCTGCAGCTCTCCGGCATCGGAGATCCGCTGCATCTGACCTCGTTGGGGATCGAAACGAAGCTCGCGCTACCCGGTGTGGGCCGCAACCTTTCGGACCACCTGACAGTTCGGCTCGTGAGCCGTCTACGCAATCTGACGACGATCAACGAACTCGCCCGCGGCTGGCGGCTGGCGCGGGAAGTCGTGAAGTTCGGCCTGTTCGGCAACGGCGCGCTGTCATTCGGGGTCACGAGCGCGATGGTCTTCTGCAAGAGCAGGCAGGACCTGGACAGCCCGGACCTGCAGCTCCTGTTCACGCCCGCCAGCTATGTGTTCGGCAAGGCGCTCGTGCTCGAGGATTCGCCCGGGATGACCGTCGCAGTATGCCCGACCCGACCGGGAAGCAGGGGATCGGTCATGATCGATAGCGCCGATCCGCAGGCTCGGCCGAAGATCCGTTATGGCTATCTCACGGACCGCGACGACCTGCGGGTCATGAAGGCGGGGCTCGAGCATGCCAGGCGCATTTTCGGCAGCCCGGCCTTTTCGCCTTATGTCGTCGAGGAAACCCGGCCGGGAGCCGCCAAGTCGAGCGATGCGGAGGTCGAGGAATTCGCGCGGCGTGAAGGCTCGTCGCTTTTCCATCCGGTCGGTACCTGCAAGATGGGTATCGACGACATGGCCGTGGTGGATGCCCGGCTGAAAGTCCGTGGCCTCGAAGGATTGAGGGTGGTGGATTCGTCGATCATGCCATTCCTGACGACCGGGAATACCAATGCGCCGACGATCATGATCGGCGAGAAGGCGGCCGACCTCATCGTCGAGGAAACACGTCGCGCCGCTTGAACGGGCTCGGTTCCTCCCCGCGCCCGTGAAGCATTCCTGAGCCCTGCGCCTGCTCAGCCGACGGCTCTGCGGACGGAGGTGACCGGATGGAGCCTGGTCCGCGGACCGGCCCGCATCAACTGACCCGGCAAGGGCCGGCCCAGGCACCGCTCCATGTCCTTCGCGACTTCGATCAGGGCTTCGAGATCGATGCCGGTTTCGATGCCGAGCTCGGCCAGCATGTAGACGAGATCCTCGGTGCAGATGTTTCCGGTGGCGCCGGCCGCGAAAGGACATCCGCCGAGGCCGGCCGCCGCCGATTCATATCTGTCGATACCCAGCCGCAGCCCGGTCATCACGTTGACCAGTCCCAGTCCGCGGGTGTTGTGGAAATGGAGCGTCAGATCGATCTCGGGGTGATCCTGCAGGAGCTGCCCGCAAAGGGCCTCGACATGGCGCGGCGACGCCATGCCGGTCGTATCGCCGAGTGTGAAGGAGCGGATGCCGAGCGCTTTCAACCGGCCCGCGATGCCACTGACGACAGATGTCGCGACATCGCCTTCGAACGGGCAGCCGAAGGCCACGGCGATAGCGGAGCGCAGGACCTTTCCGTTCTCACGCGCAATGGCGGCGACCGGCTCGACCGCCGCGATCGCCTGGTCGATCGACATGTTCAGATTGGTTTGGCTGTGGCTCTCCGACGCCGAAATGAAGACCATCATTTCGTCGACACCGGCCTCGACCGCGCGAGCGGCTCCCTTGGCGTTGGGAACGAGGGCGGCGATGGTCGCATCAAGGTCGCGGACAGCCATGACCACTTCGCCGGCGTCGGCAAGTTGCGGCACCGCTCGGGGCGAAACGAAGGACGTGGCCTCGATGCGACGCAATCCCGCCGCCGCAAACCCTTCGATGAACGCGATCTTCCGCGCCGTCGGGACGAACACGGCCTCCGACTGAAGGCCGTCGCGGGTTCCAACCTCCGTGATCGTCACTTTCGAGGGATACATGCCGGGCTCCTGCGGAAGATGGGGACATAGTGCGGGGCTTTTTCAGTCTCCTCCATTTCCTTTTGGGAAGCACGCAAATCGCGGAAGCTTTTCGCAATAGCCCGGTCGCCAGATGCTATTTCTACCTCTTGGCCGGGTGCCGTATTCCACCGCCGACTACCCCTTATGGAGACGCGTGGTGGCTGAGGCATATGCTCCGGAAAAGAAATGCCCCCTGGACGGGGTTCGGGTGCTCGACCTGTCGCGCCTCGTCGCCGGAAACATGCTTACCCACGTGCTCGCCGATCTCGGTGCCGACGTGGTCAAGATCGAGCCGCCCGAAGGAGACTCGTTGCGCGCCTGGAAGCTGAACGG
>VFQN01002692.1_pt1 | contig 26824 bp, 46 predicted proteins | sample 3512371 | NCBI WGS metagenome assembly VFQN01 (sample SAMN10412370, study PRJNA504923) | tailings metagenome | isolation source: Replicate 2 from Balatoc abandoned mine | place: Philippines: Itogon, Benguet | collected 2017-08-28
CATAACCTTTCAACCATCCCCCCTTACCCCCCATGGTGGCAGACGCGTACAAACGCCCTGCCCCCTTAATCCCACGCAGGGTCATGCCCGCGTAACATTATTATTATCATTATTATTTCGTGCGTTGCAGTGTACGGCATGCAGGGGATACACTGCTTCCTTGATGCAGAAGGCCTCGATGTACAGCAGGGTGTGAACGAAAGAGGCAGCGCTGTCAGTGGTCAACCTGTTGCACAGCGCATGCCCGCAGCACAGACCATGCCCGCTTGACTAAGCCACGGCCCACACGTGCCTCTGGCGTACCACCGTACCTCAGGGCCTGCGAGTGTGCCGTCCAGGGGACTTGGTGCCGCCTGGACTCCTTACGTACACGGTTTCTTCACGTTTTACGCGTACCCCCCTGGTGCCGTGCAGGGGAGGCCCCCCCCCCGGTGCTGTGAAAGGAGCCTAGCCCAGTAGCCCTCTGTGCTGCCCAGGGGTGGGCTGGGGACTTGCTCGCGGGTCCCTGCCACGCGCCACCCATTGCGGTATACCTTACTTGACAGCCAATTGCAGCTGGGACGCTTCAAGCTGTGTGCCGTGGGCTTCGTACCTCTGTAAGCTCCAATGGACTGGCCATCTGGGTATTGCCTTACATTCCAGGTGGTGTGGCCCAGTGTGGCCACACAACCCTTACTGGCCCCGACACACCTACCATGTAGTTTTGTCATCTAGCATTGCGTCCCAGCACGACTTGCAACCTTGCTCAAGGCAAAGCCCAGCCACTGCCCAAGGGTAGGACGTCATAATGAGCACCACATTCAACAACGACATGGGACTCATCTTCAGGCTTATCAGCACTGCATACCGTATCGAACACACACGCTCACAGCACGGCAGAACCACAAGGAAATAAACACCCCCCGTCCCGATTGTGAAGGCAGACACGCACGCACAGCACCAGGGGAGGATAATACTAAGTACGTGAGAATCCAATTGAATATGTACATATCCTGGCCTGCACGACATGCTACCAGCCAGTGTACTACGGTACACGGCACCCTTCCGAGGTAGCCAGCAGCGAAACTCACACACTCGCTTGCACAACGTACTCAAGGTCAGTCAAAGCCGGTCACTTCAACCACAGCCCCATTACCCCGCCCAGCCAATACCCCGATACCCACGATACCATCCTAGGCTGCTGGCTTGTAACAGCGCACCTAAAAGCAGTAGTCAAAAATAAGCCGGCCATTTCAGCCACGGCCCCCACGGCGGCCGCCTCCCCAGCTGCTGCTGCCGCTGCTACTGCCGCCTGTGCTGCCATGGCTCGCACTGCCGCTGCCGCTGTTGCTACTGCTGCCAGAGCCGCCGCCAGCACTGCCATTGCCGCTGCTGCCGCTTCCATTGCCCGAGTCTCCGCCCGTGGTGGTGGTGGAGTGGGGGTTGTCCCCGCCGGCCTTGCTGCCACCGCTGCTGCTGTCGCCGTGCTGCTGTGTGTTAGTCCTTGCTGGGTCGGTGCTGGCGTCTCCGTCAGTGGTCGTGCCCCCAGAGGACCTCCCCCCAAGGCCGGCGCCGCTGATGCCGATGACGTTGATGCTGCTGCCGCCGCTGTGCGGTGTGCGCGGTGGGGATGAGTAGGGTGACGGGGGTGGGGAGAAACAGTCGGCGGCTGAGGGAGAGCAGGCGTCAGCTGTGGGCACGCGGCGGGGGGCATGAGGGAGGGATACGTGCGCAGCTCAGAGAGGTATACGTATGCGTGTTCATACATTAATATAGTACAGTGGACATTAGCGCACGCCGTACGGTAACTCCAGCAGTAATGCCCTGGTCTAGGGTGCATGGAAGCATTGATGCAAAAGGGCCGTGAGGCTGTTACGCAGCAGCAACAAACTATTCCCTGCACTCATCCATCAACACGTTCGTAACTGTTACACCTACGGTAACCATACATACATGAACACCTTGTCGTCACGTTTTGTGGGTTCCCCTAGGCACGATTTAGGTGCACTTTACGCCGCCGGGCTGGTCAGCCCTCAGCTTTTACTCAGTGGGAAGGTAAGCACATTCCAGGCGAGCAAGTTGGGCGCAGTCGCACGGGCTCTGTTTTGCACTGCCGCTGGAGCCGACGAAGGACATATCAACCCCTCCTCCAAGACCAGGTTCCGTCCTACAACGTCACGGCTCTGGTCTTAGACTGGTACATATACATGAACACGTACGTACGATTGCACGTGTACAAGACCGCAATGCTGGTTGATGGCCTTGGACCGGCCCATGCATCCAGGTCCATCCCGGGCAGCTTGGTGAACCACCCCGGTGACAACCCTACTCTACCTACCTCTGAGGGGGATCTGCAGTTCTGCACCTCTCCCTCTGCTGGGAGAGCGGGTTCCCCCTCCCCACGGTGGCTGGGGTAGCCTGTGGGGTTCCACACCCCCTACCTGCTACTCCACCCCCTTAACCCACGCCACGTGGCGCCTCGCCCGGGCGTAACCATCATCATTATTATTATTATGTTCCATCCCGGGCACCCTGCACGTGGTCTATCTCCGCTGTCATACCGCAGGCCTCGGGATTTTGGCCTTACCAAGGTTAAGGATCTGGCTGGGGTAGCGCAACCCTTGGCTGGCATTGTGTAGTGATAGTTCGGCCTGGCTTGCCCAGATGTACAGCCAGAGACACAATAACTAGGCAAGCGCCCACGCACCGTGTTGCTTGTGCTTGGACCGAACGAAGGCCACAATTCCCCAGGTGATAGCCGCTAGGACTGCAAGGAACAGCGGGAGCGAGCAGCACCATAGCGTCAACCACGTGGGCATGTGCTGTGGGTGCGTGTTGTGGTCAGGAAGCGGTTAGTTCGTCTCCAGTGCGACAAGCTTATGTGCTGGTACGCGTGCATAAGTGTAGAAGTGGTGTTGCCGATGTGCCGACCACTCTGTCTACCGGTGTGTACACGTACGGTACACAAACAGGGTAGGGTCGGGGCGCACAATTATGAACCTGCGCTGCCGTGCCCGGGTGCCCCAGCAGGCCTGCCCGCCGGGGCCCCTTCGGCAAGGGTCCTGGGTCATTTGTGATTGGCTTTATTACACGCTGTGTATGTGAAATTTGACTGCAAGGAAGCACCCTTGAGGCTGAGGCTCCGTGAGCGAGTCTCCAGCCTCCTGCGTCCTGGCCTCTCGACACGTTCTCGACTTGAACAGGACCCCGCCGGCCCGCGCCGCAGCAATGACTCACTGAGAATTGAAAACGTCGTCCCAGCACATTGTTGCAGTCCGCGAAATAGCTTGTATTTGGAACTACTCGTCTTAGGTTTGACGTCGAGGGGCGAAGAGGTTGGTCCAGATAAGAGCCCGGCCTTCTCATGGGTGTCCGCTTGGGGCTCTGCGATGGGTTCTGCCAATGGCGCTGCATCTGCAGGCACCGTGTGCTCGACCTGAGTGTCAGCCTGGGAGTTTCCAAGTTTGGGTTGAAGTTCCATCGTTGCGTCGCGCTTGGTTCGCGACATCGCGAGAAAACACTTCCTGAAGCAGTGCCTGCCAGGGCAGGGTTAAATAGGCTAAGGTATACAGTGAAGTACGCTTTTGCGTGTATCCTCAGGTGTAACAGGAATGATGGGTCCGCTGTACGGCGACCGATTGTCGGGCCAGTACCGTACGGAGGAACAGTCGGTACAAGCGGGTACACGCCACCACCCACCAGCTTCCACGTTTCCAACGCAGGGCAGTCCAATGCGCCACTGCCGATTTCCTTCTCCATCACGCTTCCAATGCGATTCACCTTCCCCGTACTTGCCGGGCTCTGACGCACAAACCACCGGAGGCACCACTGCGCCCGCCTTCCCCTGCCCGTGGAGCGTTGTAGGTATCCTTGGATGGTCCTGGCCATCAACACGCTACGGTACGGACCACAAGTCACATGGCTCAGCATGGCACTCCGCCCTCTGTGACGACCCCAGTGAGTCCCAGCGACTACCGGTACCTCGGCCCCCTGTGACTACTCCAGTGACTAACGGTACCGGGGCCTGTGGCCCTGACACGTGTCCGCCAGCCACCAGCATTTGCACCAACCAAACACCAATTGAAGAACCCCAGGAACGCGTACGGACGCGGAAATAATAACGAACAGGACTGCAGGACAACACGGAGTTAAACAACAATCCGCGTCAGCAAGGGAGTCCTGTCCAGGGGTCTCCCCTGGTCCTGTCCACCTGTCCCCAACGCTGACAGGTGACGGCTGTACGCCTAGTCGCCTAGCCATGCCTCATGCCTCATCTGCCATGTGTGGTCGTAAGCCATGTGCCCCTGTTCCTCGTGGCACGGCCCAACAGCAGATATGCTCCCTGCCGGCTGCGTGCACCAGGCAGAGGTAACGGTACTCGCAGGGTATCCCCCTGGGTGTCCCAGGCCAAGACCAGAGGATCCCCTGGCCACGTGGCCAGGGGGTCCCCCGGTCCTGGCCACGTGGACCTCCCCCTACCCGTCATCAGGCAGAGGTGATAGTACTCGCAGGGGTGTCCCCTGCCTGCCCTGCCTCCCAGGATCTGGACATGCCCTCCACCACCAAATGTCGCCCATACCATAAACTGTCATGCAATGCCTAGTATTAAGCTCTGCTCGAGGCCTTCTCAGGTATGTTGAAGATGTCAGCTGGTAGCTGAGGGTTGCAGCAGTACTGATCCTTCACACCCTCAGCCGCCAAAGAGTGAGGCACGTGGCACAGCGTGGCACGTGGTGGGGCAGCGCTGGGCAGCGAAAGGCGCTCCACGTGTGAGTCTCCGGCCCGGGCTATGTGTGTGCGTGTCTAGATAGTGCCTTCCAAGCACGCACGTATCAACGAGTGGAAGCAAGGGGCCAACAGTGCTGTTATCTTGGGGTATTCCGACTACGTTTTTGCCCAAAAGGGTCAAACTGGACGAAGTTTTCTGGCGGTGTTCAGTCTGGCAAATGGGCGCCGAAGGCGCCTTTAAAGCCAAAAATCGTCTGGCCCCCGGTCACACTACGATTTTTGGCCACTTGCCAGCAAATCCAGACTATATTCAGCAGCTAAATTTCGTCTGGCCGGACTGCGTCCGGCAAAATAAGATAACAGCACTGGGGGCCAAGCGTCAAGTGGGTCTTCCGTGCATTGGCTCCAATTCTGACCGACATTGGCGAGTGTACATCATGAACCAGGCCCGCGTACCTTGAGTGCAGTATCCTCTATAGCAGGACTCAATTTATATAGGTTTAGGGAGCGAACACCAGACTTCCACATTATGAGCTGCAGCCAAGCGCGTTGGGCCGATGTCAGGCCCACGGCCCACAACCCAGGCGCCTCCGCCCATCCCAGACTTATAGCACCTACAAAATGTAGCAGTCTGCGGGCCTTTGCTACAGGATGCCCGAACCAACCGCTGGGGGCATCGCAGCGTTTTTCGCGGTGTGCAGCGCCTAGCCGCGCGACCACGCGCTCTCAACTTCAGCAAGCATATAGTGTATCGTCTAGCATCGTGGAAGTAAATGCTGCAAGCAGTTCAGATCGCGACCCGGCTGACCCTGCTACTTGGGCACCGCTCAATGGCATGACAGCAGTGGTGGTGGGGGCAGGTCCCGCCGGCTGCACGCTAGCCATGTACCTGGCGCGCCAAGGTGCGCTGCTGTATGTATATTCATGCTGGCTGCAGTCATGGTAGATGGATTGCGCGTTGCACTTCGGACTGCGTGCTGTGTGGAGGAGCACCGTGGCCGCACCACCTGCGCCTGGCTTGCAAGGGGTTGGGGTGTGGGGGGCCGCAGCCCTTGATTGGTATTGCCGGTGCGCTGTGGCTTGACACGTGGCACATGGCACGTGGTGACACGTGGCACCCCCCCCTGCGCTGCTGTACAGGCTGGCGCGTGCAGGTGTACGAGAAGCGGCCGGAGCCGGGGCCCACCACCACCTCGCGGCAGAGGAGCTGGGTGCTGGCCATGTGTGGGTCAAGGGGCTGTGGGTTAGGGTGCGAGCAGCAAGGACTGGGTGGCCGACTGTGTTGGTGCACGTGGAATACTGCGGGTCGATGGCGTTACGCTGGTCGTGGTTGCGCGGGCCGCCACGTGTGGGTTAAGCGTGTGGGAGGTTGGGCCACATGCGGTGCTGGCGAAGGACGGCTACTGGGGCCACGGGGCATTTGGCACACAGGGGTGCTCCCCGAGCGTGTACGATGCAGGCGGGGGGCGGGACTTGCTGCATGCGACAGGGCTGCTTCTGGCAAGCACTTGCTAAGGGACGTGCTGCTTGGGAGCATAAGGTTGGGGAGCAGGGGACCCCTACCTCACCCGCATTCCCATCCTCACCCCATCTATAAACGGTGAACCCCTCCCACCTGCTTCCCCTCAGCCCCGCGCAGCATCCGGCCCGCCTCCCAACCTTTCCTTAACCCACCCTAACTACCTTTCAGTGACCCCAAGGGCTCACAGCCCCTGTGCTCCTTTCTTCACCCCCTCCTGCCCCTCTCACCTCTGCTCACCCCGACTCCCGCGGCATCCGTAGCATGGCCTCTGCTATCGCCCAACCCCTCCTGACTGCGCCCTGACTGACCTCGAGCACCTGTGGCACCTGTGCTCTTACTAGCACTATCCCGCGCAAACCCGCGCGGCAGCATGGGGGCATGGTTGTGGAGCAGCAAACCGCCACCTCCCACTCCCACCCTCACCCGCCTAACGCAGTACCGTACCCCTCCCACCTGCTCCCTCAGACCCCCTCAGACCGCCTCCCACCTGCTCCCTCAGACCCCCGCGGCATCCGGCCCATCTCCCAACCCTACACAATAACAATACCACACACGTTACCACACACGTTACCACACACGTTACTCATACGTTGTTCCCCACCCCCTCCCACCTGCTCCCCCAGACCCCCGCGGCATCCGGCCCATCTCGCGGGTGGCCGAGGTGCCCCTGCTGGCGGAGCGGGCGTACAAGGGGCTGGTCATCAAGGGGCCCAAGGAGGGGGCCAAGCCCACGCTGCTGGAGAGGTCGGGAGGTGCGCGCGGGCGCTGGCGCAAAGCGTGTATTAAGCAGAACGTAACGTCTCGCACAAACGTTTGGTGGGGCAAATTAAGTTGGACGGATAGCGGCGTCTTGGTGCACTGTCCTATACCTGTCGCAAGGGAAGCGGAGGAGGGCGAGCTAAGGCCCACCCTGTCGGAGTGGTTGGGAGTTTGGGGCGGGGGTTGTTGTACTCCCAGAGAGTATAGCAAGCCGAGGCGATTGGATGGCACGGCTTGGTGCATCGGTGTCCTACCTGTCGCCCCCGGCCAAGTGCCATGATGCCCTTCAACATCAGGAGTCCTGTCCCATTGTCCTATCCACCGTTGCTTCAGTTCTCATGGACCGCACGCTGCTGGCCACCACGAACCAAACTCAGCTAAGTTTGCCATGTGTTCCCATAAATATATGGAATGATGCGTCAGATTGTATCAATAATAATCAGTAGCCATATTTTTGCCCCCATGCCTGCCCCAGTGCTGATGGACCGCACCCTGCTGGCCACCAGCCTGCTGGAGGCGGCGCGCAACCGCTACGCCGCGCGGGTGTCCTTCACCTTCGACGCGCCGCTCACCAGGTGGGGAGGAGCCGTGGCGGCTCGCACGGGTGGCGTGGTGGGGTACGCCTGACGCTAGTGGCTCCTTTGACGCGCCGCTCACCAGGTGGGGAGCCGGGGGCACACGCACACGGGCTTTGCACACACGCACAGGGGACACGCACGCACAGACTGTGTGGCCTTGACGCGCCGCTCACCAGGTGGGGAGGATCCGTGGGCACGGGTGGCTTGGTGGGGTACGAGGCGATTGTTACCCAGTGGTAACCCGCCTGACGCAAGTGTCTCCTTTGACGCGCCGCTCACCAGATGAGGTATCGGCACTGAGCCGGGGGACACGCCTGGACCGGCTTTGCCGTACCATGCGCTGTAAGGACTGTGGGAACCTGTCCTTACCCGCCTGCTGCAAGTCTCTCACTTTGCTGTTGCTGTTTGCGTGGGAAGCCTTGTCACGCGAGTGGTTCAACTAATTGCTTCACTCGCCTTGTGCAAATGAGGCTCTCCGGCCTTGGCATGAGCTGAGGCCGACTCAGCGAGTGGCTCGGTACCAGGCTGGCAGCTGCATCCGCCTAACAGTGCCTTGGGTTACCCCGCTCTCGCCAGGCTGCACATCCACCAGGCTGCTCGTCACCCAACTGACTCCTGCATCCGCCTGGCCCCGAACTACCCCCTGACTACCCCCTTGGCCAGGCTGCACCTGGAGTCAAAGACCGCGGAGTTTGCGGTGGGGGAAACTTCGTCCGCAGCAGCAGCAGCAGCAACTGCGGAGCAGCAGCAGCAACAGGGCGGCCAGGCGGCGGCGGGGGCGACCGCAACAGCCACGCGTGCAGGTGCGGGTGCGCCTGGGGGTGCTCCTGCTTGTACTGCTCCCTGTGTATTACGCTTGCGCCAGGTGCTGAGCCTGCTGTCGTGTGTATTACGGTGTCGCCAACGGCGCTTCAGGTGCTGACGGTGCGGCAGGCGGGCGGGCGTATTAGCGGGTGTATTAGCGGTCATGGGTCAGGTGCTGAGCCTCTGCCTGCTGAGTGTGTTACGGTCTGGCTAACGGTACCTTAGGTGCTGACGGTGCGGCAGGCGGATGTCTTAGCGGGTGTATTAGCGGTCATGGGTCAGGTGCTGAGCCCCCATGGATCAGGTGCTGCGGACGTGAGCATGTGAACGTGTGTGCATATGTGTGTCTTACTGCAGGTGCTGGTGGGCCGCTGCGCGTGCCGTACGACCTGCTGGTGGGCGCCGACGGAAGCAGCAGCGCCGTACGGTCGGAGATGACGGCGGCGTTTCCGGGGGAGTACGTCACAGAGGTGGGTCATGAGCGTGCATGGGTTAGCGGAGGTGTGCAGCGGATGCGGTGCGGGATGTAGGCAAGTGAGCCTTATACGATACAAGACATACAGGAGTAGCAAGCCGAAAGGTGCGAGGCGAGGCAAGCCCGGAGAGTGGCATGTCGGGGACAATGGTCACTGTCGCTGAAGCTGACGCGCTGGGATACTAAGCTGAAAAGGAAAAGCCGGCTGTGTCGGTTGCCCGCCGGCACGCGCAGGACTAGACCGTGCGTGCTCACGCTTGCAGGGTGCGTCTCATACCTGCGGGCGAGAAGTAGAAGCGGAGGTGTGCGTGGGATAGCTAGCATGGGCCCACAGGCGCCCTCTGGTGTGAGGCAGTTGTGAACCTCCGAGTGCATGATGCAGCTTACGCCAAGTGCTACGTAGCACGTGTCGTATGCCACGTGCCGTGCCTCCGTGCGTGTCCGCCACGTGCCAGGTGCTGTGAGCGCCTGCAAGGCGGCGGCGTACGGCCTGCATACCTTAACCCGCACTCACCGCGTGCTCAGTGCCACGTGCCATGCCCCCACGCGTGCCATCTGCCACGTGTACGGCAGGTACTGCTGGAGGGCAACCAGGCGTACAAGGCGGTGTACGGCCTGCCGCCGCTGCCCGAGGTGGCGGCGTGGGACCCGGACGCGGGGCTGCCCGCGGAGCAACGGGCGCAGGGGCAGTACTTCTTCGTAATGGCAGGCGGCCAAAAGGTGCGGGAAGCTGGATGGTCGATGGTCCATACGTGCGTCAGAAAATGTTTGCTCGGACACAATGTCCGCTGCTGGCACACTGCTGGCACACAACGCCCTGACCATACCGTCCAATGTGCAACACCCCGTGCACGCCGTGCGCCTCATCAGGGCTTCATGTCCGTGTGCGTACATTGTCTTACCGAGCCGGGGCCCCCTCCCCCCTTTCCGCAGGCTGGCGGCTTCCAATCCAAATCACTTTGCGGTTAACCCCCCCTCTCCCACGCACCACCTTCCACCAGGGCTTCATGTCCATATGCCGCGACATCGACGGATGCTACTGCGGGTACATTGCGGCAAAGGAGGAGTGGCTCAACAGCCTCAGCACACTAGAGGTACGGGTGGTACGTGTGTGTTAGGGTGTGTGTAATGTGTGTTAAGGTGTTGTGGTGGCAGCAGTGTGGATGTTGTAGGGGCAAAGGAGGAGTGGCTAAACAGCCTCAGCACACTGGAGGTAGGGATGCGGTAGTGTGTGCAGCAAGGCTGTGTATTAGGGCCGGCAGTATTGGTGCTGCAGGGCCAAAGAAGGACTGGCTCGTGAGCCTCAGCGCAAGAGAGGCTCGGTGCGGCGCGTGCATTTGGGGTGCGTCTCTGAGGTCAGGGGTGGCCATGCATGGGCTTGTGCCAGCGCCCAGCCCCGTGGAGCAACGTATGGGTCAGCGGCGGATACAGGTTACCTCTGTCCTTCTGCCATCCTACCTCATCAAAAGTTTCTCCCGTGTCCGCGTTAACCCACAGGAGTACGAGGCCGCCGTTCGCCTGGCCGCCCCGCAGCTGCCCTCCGCGTGGGTGCCCCTGCTGGCGCAGAAGCTGCAGGAGGCGCCCGTCAGCAGGTGTGTGTATTGGCACATGTGTGTTAGCGTCAAGTGGCATGGATTCAGTCCACTGCTGGCGCGGAAGCTCAAGGAGGCACCCGCCAGCAAGTGTGTGGTGCGGAGAAGTTGCTGGAGATCTTAGCAACGTTTTAGGCGGCGTGCTGCTGACGAGGAGTGGAGACCGTGTGTGTTACTGTGTGCTAACCCACCTGCCCATGCAAGTACCCGCCCCACCCAGGTGCCCCACCATGTGTTCCCTGTCACGCTTCTGGGCCCTCGGGGACGTGGTGCTGGTGGGGGACGAAGGCCGTGTGTATTACCATGTTAACCCACACCCGCACCGTACATCCCTTCCCCCAGGTTCCCCACCATGCGTTCCCTGTCGCGCTTCTGGGCCTCCGGGGGCGTGGTGCTGGTGGGGGATGCTGCCCACACCGTTACCCCGGCGCTGGGCCAGGGGCTTAACAGTGCGCTGGAGGACTGCGAGCAGCTGGCTGGGGAGCTGGCTGCTGTGACGGTGGGTGGGCTTGTGTATTACCGGAGTGTGTATAAGCTTCTGGGTGGTGGGGTAGGGCCTTAACAGCGCGCTGGAGGACTGCGAGCAGCTGGCTGGGGAGCTGGCTGCTGTGAAGGTGGGTGCGCGTGTGTGTTAGCGAGGTGTGTATTAGCGGGACCGTGGGCCAGGGGCTCAACAGCGCTCTTGAGGACTGCGAGTAGCTGGCGGGGGAGCTGGCCGCAGTGACGGTGGGTGGGCGTGTGTACTAGCGGGAGTGTGTACTAACAGGATCGTGGGGCAGGGCCTCAACAGCGCGTTGCAGGACCGCTGCCCCCAAGATCTTAGGGGGGCACTCACCCTAAACAGGGGGAGCCCTCATCGGGCTCAGTCCCCAGCCACGAGATTGACGCGGCTAGCACGCGGATCTGCCCGCCGTCTGATCGCGAATGCCGTGGTTCGTGTTGGAACATACCGTAACCCGCGGACCCCCCCTCCCCTCCTCCTTGCAATGGCAAGCTCCCTCGGCCCCCCTTCAACTCCCTCGCCCTCCCCTTCGGCCCATTGCCCTCCCCCGCCCTCCCCCGCAGTCTCCCGGCAAGGACCTGGACGCGCCAGGCCCGCTGTCACAATGTCCACCGCCTTCCCTCCCCCCGCCCTCTGCCGGTGTGTTTTGGCTTCTCCCGCAGTCCCCCGGCAAGGACCTGGACGCGGCTCTGCGGCGGTCGTCCTGATGCAGCGAACGCTAGGTAGACTGATAGTGCCTCGTTCCGGGCCTTCCCCTCGGTCCCCCCACCCCCATCCCCCGCAGTCCTCCGGCAAGGACCTGGACGCGGCGCTGCAACGCTTCAGCGAGCGGCGGGCGCCAAACATCAGAGCACTGCAGGAGCTGGAGTTGCTGCAGGTGGGATGTGCACGATAGAATGTGGCATCAACAGGTGTAAAATTTGAACACATACATAGGGTATGTATGTATTAATAATATGATTTGTGAGCTGTTGTAGCCTGCCTGCGCCTGCCAAAACATCAAGGCGCTGCAGGTGGGGCGTGCATGGCAGGGTACGGTATTTTTTTTGACATTTTATGTTACCGGTACATTCCAGGTGGTGTGGCCACACGATCCTTACTGGTCCCGACCACACCTATCAGGAATTATTATCATGTAGCGTTGGATATATACCGGTGGTAGTACGCTGTGTGTGGCATGCTTGCCTTTGCCCATCCTCCTCGCCCTCTCACGGCCTCTCTCTGCGTCAAAATTACGCATCCAGCGTTACATCTAGTCAGCTCTTCGAAACCTGGCCTTGACTGCTCGCCCCACCCCCAGGGTATGGGCCTCTTCTCCTTCAAGGCCATTCTGTCGGGGCAGCAGGGCCCCTTGCCTAGCCGCATGCCAGTCACCCTAATACACACCTTCTCTCGTGTCCCTTGCGGAAAATTGGAGCGACGAAGGGGGCAGCAGGGCCCCTTGCCCACTCCCACTCCCTGTCCCCTAATACACACTTTCCCTCGTCTCCTCCTTATTACCACACCCACCCTCCAGGGATTACCGCACCCACCCTCCAGGGCACGGGCCTGGTGCCCCTCAAGGCCATCCTGTCGGGGCAGCAGGCCCCGTGCCCACTCTATACCAGTCACCCTAATACACACCTTCCCTCGTCGCCTCCTTACTACCACACCCACCCTCCAGGGTACGGGGCTGGTGACCCTCAAGGCCATTTTGTCGGGCCAGCAGGGCCCCGTGCCCACTCTATACCAGTCACCCTAATACACACCTTCCCTCGTCGCCTCCTTACTACCACACCCACCCTCCAGGGTACGGGGCTGGTGCCCCTCAAGGCCATTCTGTCGGGGCAGCAGGGCCCCGTGCCCGCCCCCGTGCTGCTGTGGCGCAAGTGGCTGATGACCACCTACTCGGGGGTGGCACTGGCGGGGACGGTGCTGCAGACGGCGCTGGAGGCGCGGCGGCAGAAGCAGGGGGCGCAGCAGCAGCAGCCGCAGCTGAACGCGACCTATGTCAGGTGAGCTGACAGACGTATGCAGATCAGATGGCATAAGGAAGTGTACTTCTTCCATGTGGTGGGGTTGTCGGAGCAGCTAAACGTGACGTACGTCAGGTGCGTCGCAATCTTGTACAATCACAGCACTGTAGCAACAGCAACAGCCGCAGCACCCGCACCAGCAGGACACTCAGCAGGGGCAGCTGAACGTAGTATGCACATCCACATCACAACGCTTAGCTCCGGGCAGGTTGACAGCACTTTGCCCAACTAGAGACGTGCATGTCGTCTGTGAGGACGTGTTCAACCAATTGTCCAACCAACATGCTGAAAAAGGTTCGTGTAACTTCTTATCCCTCCTGCCGTCCCATGCAACGTCATCGATTCCCGCCCGCCACCCACGGAGTATGCCAGCTGTGCGGTGGTACGAGTCGGAATTGTACAGCTTTTCCCGACGCATTCTGCAGCTGTCTACTGACCATATTTTCAGAGCGCAGGGTGTCACCTGACGCGCCCGGCCGCCCGCCACCCGCACCGCAGGTCTCCCCCCATGTACGAGCTCCTCCGCGGCCACATGCCGTACGGCGACATGCTCAACAGGCTGTACGGCATGGCGGCGATCGGTACGGGCCTTGCCGTACTGGTGCTGTACGGCGCCGGCATGGGCACGGTGTGGGCGGTGGCGGCGGTGGCGGCTAAGCTGGCGGTGGGGGTGTAGGCGGGCGAGGGTGCACACGTGTTGCAAATGCGGTGCGGGATGCGGGCATAATGAGCCTGAGACAGGTGTAAGCAAGCAGGGTGAGGAGGCAGGGTGCGGCAGGGCGAAGCAGCCAGGCGGCATGTCGGTGGCCGAGATCGCTGGTGCCGCTGCTGCTGGGTACTCACTGTAGCTGAAATAGAAAGCCGGCTGTGTGGGTTGCTCCCGTGGGTGCACACGTGTCTTGTGGCGTGGTCCATGTACGTTTGGGACATTGCCGGCTCGTTCGTGTGGGGTGTGGGAAGAAGAGAGCCGGGTTGGGGTGAGCACCGATCAAGGCTGGGGCGAGGAGGGTGCTCGTATGCGGGGCGTTCGAGAGGATGTGGAAACGTACCTCCAGCCGCGATGCAGGAGGTCGCGGCGCAGTGAGGAAGGGATCGGAAGGCGTACCTTTGTGTGTGCAGATGTATGGGAGCAAGGGCGGCGGCGGGGCCTTGGATGGGGAGCAGGGCAGGTGTCGAACGAATGGCGTCACGGCGCCGTCAGTGCAAGCTCGTGCCCGTTGGCCCCGATGAGCAGCTGCAAGGTGGCGCTCTCCACACTCGTAATAAGCAATGTACGGCACCTGGAGACCTCCTAGTATCTTGAACACAAGTCTCGCTGTACTGTGCATGCGGTTTGCATGGGACATTTTGCCGGTGACCGGTGCGTAGCGCTTTCGCCTTTTAGTGTGGTCCAGTCTCCAGTGTGGTCGTAAGTCGTAGCGCATTGTACGTTGAGCTGCTGAGGGTGCATATGATTAACATATGCCGCAAAGTTCGCACCGAAGCAAAAGAAACCGTGCAGTTGCAACTGACATGCGGACAAGGGTGTTGGGCAGTGTTATGCGGTGTCGGTTTTGTGGGTACTGTGCCTGGACTGCAACTCACCAACTCCTGGAGAGTGAGCAATTCATTTCGAGCACAACCGCAAGTCACCTTGTCGGGGACGGAGGCAACCTGACAAGTGTTTGCGGAGGTGCAGGTGCGGCGGGAGGACTCCCATGCTCAGTAATTTGTCGGTGAGGGTGGCGTGGAGCAAGCGCCGAGGTCAGGGGAGGGGCTGCGCAAGATGATTGGCGCCTTGGCCCAAATCGGCCAAACCACGAGCCTCGCTGTTTGGTCACTGTCCCATGTCCTGCCTATCAATGTTACAAGGCACGGACGAGTGTGTAACACGGAACCGTACAACATGATCACCACCGCAATCATAGCTTTCCTTCACCACGGTAACTTCATTACCAGCTTTACCTGAAGCCAGCCAGGCTCCCCTACCCTGCTCTCACCTGAAAGGTCACTACTAAGCCAGTACTCCCCTTATACGTAGCAACCGTCTCTCAGAATAATGTACACTCCTCAAAGCCAACGCGGGCTACGCGTCCACACGACGGACCCCCACACTCGCGTCGCCAGTCCGTATGATGCCTTACGCACCCCAGATCCGAAGCGTCCTTGTCTGCCTCTTGAACTGATACGCCTACTAGGCCCTGATGGCTGTAATCTGCAGTACCGTTGCCCATAATGTCTTGCACCTTCACCTAACACTTCCCCCAGGACCGGCGCGGCCGGCCTGCCGGGCTCTTAGCCCCCCACGTCAAACGGAACGCAGTGCTAACCACCCAATGCCTAGCGGCACGATCCAACCAACCGGGCTGCTGCCTCCCTGCCGAGGCGCCTGTCCACCCCCTCCGTCCTGGCCATCTGCCAAATACGAAATCTGCACGACGCGCTCCGCTCCGCCCAACATGGGAACCCCTCAGGACCTGTCCGCCCCCTCGGACATGGCCTCCTGCAGCAGGCGCGCTACCCGCTCTCCACGGGTAACGGAAAAACACTAAGGGCCGGGCCGGGCCGGGCCGGGCCGCCCTCCGCCATGGCCCCCTGTAGGGCTACGGCAGCCCGCCATCCCACTCCCACAAGCCTCAAGGTATCTGTCTCCCCCTCAGGGCCTGGCCACCCCTTGTCCGCCCCCTCCGCCATGGTCCCCTGCAGCAGCCGTGCTACACACTCTACCCGAAACCGTGCTACACACTCTACTCTCACGCAGTCAAGGCCTGGCCTCCCCCTTGTCCGCCCCCTCGGCCATGGCCTCCTGCAGCAGGCGCGCCACCCTCCTGTTACCACGCTTGGGCACCAGGGCCAGGGGGGCCGCGCCGGACTGCGGGGGAGCAGGGGGTAGGAAAGCAGTAAGGGGTAAGCAAAGCACCTTTGCCAATGGCCACCAGCACCAGGGGGGCCGCGCCGGACTGCCGAGGGGATAGGGGAAGCGTGACAAGGTGAAGTGTGACAAAGGAATTCCCGTAAGTGAATCACATCAGAAGGGAGGCGAGCCCGTTCCCAGGCGGACCGGAGTTAATGTTGCGAGCCATGATTCTGGCAATGGGGCGCTGTGTAGCAGCATGTTTCGCTCCTCCAACACCTACCCACCATGTCCCACACGTGCGGGCCCGCTCTCCACGCCCCACAGTACCCCGCCCCCCTGGCCAGTCAGCATGTACAGACTGCGCTTAGGGGTCAGTAACGTCGGGGAAGGGCGCGTGTTCGGGTCGGGTCCTGTGCCGGCTTGCACCAGTTGCGGGAACATAGGCACGAGGTCGCATTCAGCTGCTGGTTCAGCCTCAGCTTGCAGCCTCAGCTTCAGCGGGCTGGTTCGGGTTGGGTTGGGTTTCGCAGCCCGCCTTTCGGCCCGCGTGGCCCTTCAGCTTGCAGCCAGCACAGCGTTTACTGGGATGACCAGGTAACTGTCTGTTGCTTTGGCTTCGACTTGTCAACCCACTTTCCCTTCGCGTGCAGGCACTGGTTTCCGCGATTCCCTGACGCCTTACACGGTTTCTCGCGTTTTACGCGTACCCCCATAGTACCCCCTCTCCCTCACCCGTAAGCCCTTCCCCACTCCCCCATCCCCCAGCCATACCCACTTCCGGTCCGGTGGGGAAGGTTGCGGGTCCACCCTCCTCCGGTGATCCCAATTCACCTCCAGCAACCCCTCCCTCGTTCTCCCGCTCCATCTAATGTGTCCTGCTAGTGAAACCTGCCCGCTGTCTCACTCTGCACACAACGCCCCCACAGCACCACCTATCGAGTTCCGCATGTGTGGGCCCGCCCCCCACCCTCCACCAAACAATCCCATCTACCCTAACAAAACCCCGTATCCCTCCATTTAACCCCCACCCACCGTGTCCCGCACGTGTGGGTCCGCCCCCGCCCCCAGCAGCACCTCCACCACCTCCGCGTGGCCCCACTCAGCGGCCTCGTGCAGCGCAGTACGGCCGCCGTACTGCGCGGGGGGGAGGTGGGAGGGCAAGTTGGAGGAGGTCGGTCAGGGCAGGGTGGGAGGGTACGGTGCACAAGTTGTGTGGGGGTGCGCGGGGTGTGCTGCCGCCGTACTGCGGGGGGGGGGGGGGGGGGGGGGGGGGGGGGGGGTTTGAGGGGGAGGGGGCGGGGGGGAGGGGGAGGAGAGGAGGAGTTCATGGGGGAGGGAAGGGAAACAAGGGGAATGAGAGAAAAGTGAACGCAGGGCACGGGCAGCGGCCTCGTGCAGCGCAGTGCGGCCGCCGTACGGCGGGCGGAGGAAAGATGTGTGTATGGGGGTGGGGCGCTCGGAAAAGATGGTCATGGATGGGGCGAAAGGTGGGGCTCAGGGCCGTAGCTGGTGTGCGAGTGATGCAACGCGGAAAAACGGCTGGTGCGGGTGTGTGCCGGCCCTGGCCTCAGGTGCATATCCTACACATCGACTTTTCGTGCACCGCGCCCGGCTCCTTCCCAGCTGCCACGTTTTTCTGGGCTCCACGTCAGGCCCCACGTCCGTCCCAGCCTTTGGTCACGTGTAGAAACGTGTTGACGCCTCACCCCACCCTGTCGGCTATCGTCCCGCCGTCCCTTTGCCCCACTTCCACCCCCGCCTCTGGCCACGTGCAGGACTCCCTCAGAACACCCACACCCGCGCCGGCTGCTGATCGCTTCCCCCCTGCGCCCACCTCGTCCCGTGCCCCCACGTACACCCCCGCCCCCACCGCCAGCAGCCTGCACACTGCACACAAACCCGGCCTCAACGCCCCCTCTCGCCCGCGGTTGGCCAACGCCCCTTCCCCACCCACCTCGTCCCGTGCCCCCACGTCCGCCCCCGCCTCCAGCAGCCTGGCCACCACTGCCAGGTGCCCCCAGCGGCTGGACAGGTGCAGCGCGGTCCAGCCGCTCTGGGGAGGGGGAAAAGGGGGGGGGGGAGGGGAGGGGGGGACCGAGAAGGAGGGCGGGGGAGGGTGTAACGGGAACGGGTTCAACAGAAGCGGGAGAGACTGTATTCGTGTTTGGGAAAGGGATGTGAGGGGAAAGGGGTTAGCGCAGTGTGCATAACACACAGCGATCCGGCTGGGGTGTGCTGCTACGCTGACAGGCACCCGCAACCATTTGTTGAAAGCAAGCATGCAAAAGCCCCGCTGCATATGCAGACGTCCTTGAGGAAACCGCAGACCATGGATGTCAATGCCCTGCGGTGCGGTACGCCTTTCCCTTCCCCCCTCACCTCGAACTCCCCCCGCACGTCCGCCCCCGCCCCTAGCAGCCTGTCCACCACGTGGGGGCAGCCGTCGATGGAGGAGAGCAGCAGGGCGGTCCAGCCGTCCTGCGTGTGCGTGTTACGGGGGGCAGGGGAGGGGGGAGGGGCGGGGAGGGGGGAGAAGTTACAAATCGGAGTGCTCCTGGGGGGTGGGCAGGCACGCATCCTGAGCCCCAGTATGTTGTGCACGCTAAAGAAAATATGGGTTAGCGGCGGGCGCATGAGCCCGACTTTAACGCCCGGGGAGCTCCTGTAGGTGCTAGTCGATGAGCACGGAAAACGAGGCGTGGATGTGTCACTTGTCCACATCCCCCCCCCCCCCCCACTGGGTCCAACTTTTACTACGACACGTGGAGTTTTTCAGTACTATTTACTTTAGTAACTTCTTCCCCCACCCCACCCCACCCGGCGCATTACGCAGCACGGCTCGCACAGTGCGGCTGGGCAACTGTGCGCCGCAGCCAACGCAGTCACCTGGCAGACACGCATGAGTCGGCAGGGTTCCAGTTGCTTCCTTCGTTCTATCGCGCCACCGCGAACCTCGCTCTCCCGTGCCGACTGCGTCCGTTCTGCATGTTGCTGCTGTTACCCCACCCCACCCGCACCTGACCCAGTCCCCAACACCCCATTGACCAAGCCATCCATCCGATTACCGGTACGCACCTGGTCCCGTGCCCCCACGTCCACCCCCGCCGCCACCAGCCTCTCCACTGCGCCCAGGTGGCCCCGCTCGCTGGCCACGTGCAGGGCGGTGCGGCCGGACTGCGAGGGGAGGAATTACGGGGCAAGGGACAAAAGAAGTGTGTGTTCATTTGACGTATACAGAAGTTTAGTATAGGTCTTCGCTGGCCACGTGCAGGGCGGTGCGCCCGGACTAAAGGGGGGTTGAGGGTTCGACGAATGAGAGAAACAATGAGTCGTGTCGGCGCTAGATGAAGTGAGGAAGCGGAGAGAATTGTTGGCCACGTGCAGGGGGGTGCGGCCAGACTGGAGGGGAGGGTTGAGGGTTTGACGAATGGGCAAAACAGTGAGTCGTGTAAGTGCTAGATTAAGTTGAGATGGCAGGGAGCTTTGCTGACAACGTGCAGGGGGGTGCGCCCGGACTGGAGAGAAGGAGGAGGGGTTGAAGAGTAAGGGGTTGAGAGATGCCGCCCCCACCCTCAGAAGATCTCACAGCTGTCTCTCGCCCTTGCAGCCCCCTCTCCAAACATGCATGCCCCACCTCGTCCCGCACGTTGACGTCCGCCCCCGCCCCCAGCAGCGCCACCAGCGCCCCCACGTTGCCTCGGGCGGCCGCCAGGTGCAGGGCCGGGATGCCCTCCTGTGGAAAGCGGGAGGGACGGATAGGGGCAAGATGGATGCACGGGGTATACGGGTATGTGTATTAAGAACACGTTGCCGCGGGCCGCCGCCAGGTGCAGCGCCGGGCAGCCCTCCTGCGGACAACACAAACGGGGCATGCGTGCGACATGCAGCGCCTGAGCGGCACGATGGCGCTTTACCACAGCTAGCAGCGTGTGCACATCCGGCTGTAACGCAACTGCAGATAGGTATGTGAACTGCACTTAGCCGGTGTCTGGGGAAAGTGTCTTGCAATATCGCAATGCATGACGCCCCACGCACCTCGTCCGTGGTGTTGGGCGAGGCCCCCGCCGCCAGCAGCTGCCCCACGCGCTGCTCCGCCCCCTCGTGCTCGTGGCTGTCGCACAGCGCAGTCAGCGCTTCCTGTTTGGGTTGCGGGAGGGGGCAGGTAAGTCGACCTAGGGGACGCGGCATGGGCTCATTGCGCGTGCGACAGATAAAAACACGTATTGCAAGATACAGCTAGCAGCAGGGCGCATGAGCTTGAGCCTGTGCACCGGTGCTCAACTCATTCTCCAGCCGTGCACATGCCCAGGGCCAGTCGCAATTTGACAAGCTTGACCTCGATACGATACGGGGGTACATGCGTGGGAGCAAGGCTCACCTCGGTCTCGAGCTTTGCGCGCGCGGCGTCCCGCCTTGCCCGCTCCGCCGGCTCCACGCTGCTGCTCCTGCTGGCAGCCGCCTGCTCCTTCAGCCCCTGCACCCCCTGCGCCTGCCCCGCTGCGGGGCCAACTGGCAGTACTTGGGGAGCACCATCAGTCATGACGCCGCCTCCAGTTACGCTCGTCACCGCCTCGCCGCTAGGCACGGACCCCATGCCCGTCTCCACCCCACCAGCAGCTCCAGAGGTATTGTCCTTGCCGCTGATGCTGCCGCTGCCTGCCGGCGAACTCCTGCTACCCACACCCTGCACGGACGCGTGCGGCTCTGCCAAGTTGCCCGCCGCGGCTGTGGGCGCCCCCACTGCCTCGTGCTTCATCCCCTGCACCGATACCCCCACACCCACGCCCGCAACTGCGTCTGCGCTCCCGGCCACCTTCACAGGCGACGTGTTGGCCGCCTTAATGCCCTGTTCCTGCGGCGGACTCTGCGCCTGCGTTGGCGACGGTGTGGCCTGCTGCTGCTCCTGCTGGTGCAGCTCCGGCTGTGGGCGCGGCGGCACGGGGGAGGTCGGCGCCCTGCTGCCGCTGCTGCCGCCCCTGCTGCTGCCGCCCCTGCGTGCCTCCAGGCGGCGCACCGCCCCCCAGGCGTCACTCAGCTCCTGGGCCAGCAGCCCTAGCCGGCCCTGTCGGGGCAGGGCGGGGGAAAGGATGGGAGTGGGGAGGTGCAGGGGGAGCGTGCACCAAAGCATGGTGTGGGTTAGGCAGCATCAGGCTCTCCTAAGCCCTCCTGCAGCTCCACAACGGCCCTGCAGGGACAGGGCGGCAGGACAGTTTACCAAAAACTGCATGGCAAGAGTGCGCGCGCTCTGCTGTCAGGGAAGTGATGTGGCTTTATGGGCTGTTGAGCTAGCAGTTCCAGCTGCTGTTGCAGGGGGGTGGGAGGTGGGAGCAGATGGGGGTGGACGGCGCTATGAGGGGCTAGAGGGTGGCGCAGCGGCCAGGGGTTTTAGCGGTACGGGCAGCAGGAGTGAAAGCTGGTCCTCTATAGGCGGGAGCAGGTGGTTTGAACGTGGAGCGGCCAGGATATGCGAAGTGGAGCAGGAGGGGCGCAAGCATAAGCTTCCCTCAGAGGGGGTGAGGGAGCGATGTGGGTTGGGCGGGCCAGGTGTTGGTAACGCGTCAGGTAGCACGCGTCTCCTCAAGGCTCAAGCAATTAAGGGACGTACAGATAAAATGGCTTACGCTACACGAGACCGAATAGAGTAGGAAAGGGGATAATAGCTGCACGTGGGGTGTGCCAGCGACGGTACAACAGCGGACGGAGGGACATTGCTTCGCAAATCGGATACGCAATTTACCTTCCCGCCGCAGAGCGGCGAAGTATGGCAGGCGAAGGGCAACAGTTGGCAACCTCGCGATTGCGGCCTACCTTGTTGTGCTCGAGGTCGTCACGCAGGGGCCCCAGCACCTCCTCCACCAGGGCTGCTAGGTGCCTCTCGACAGGGTGCTGCTCATGCTGCTGCGGGCTGTGTTGCTGCGTGTGCATCTGCTGGTCCTGTTGCTGGCTCTGCGGGAGCTGTTGCTGCTGCTGCTGGAGATGTTGCTCCCGTTGTTGCTGCAGATGCATCAGCTCCTGCTCGTGCTGCTGCCGCCAGTTAGGCGGTGCGGGAACGGCGTTCGATGCCGGAGTCACCTGGACGTTGGGACCGTGCGGCGTGTTAGGCCTGTTGTTGCGCCGGAACGCCAGGTCGCCTTCTGCGACAACACCAATCTGACTATTGCGATATCTTTTGCTGCATATTAACTGTAGCGCTTACCGGGCCGCGTGCAGATGCTGTGTCCCCGTCCATTGTTGCCTTGGCCCGCGCTTGCGCACACAGGGTCCTCGCAGATGAAGAGGAACCATGTCGCCGAGGATGATACTGCTTAGCCAAGTCGGTGCAAGGCCCCGGTCCAAAGCGTCTTGGTGCAGAGCTGTTGGCCATTTGCCGAACGCAATTGCGGTCGACAGGTGGCCGCAGCTTGGTGCAAACAGGCAACATGGCTATAAGGACTTGGTTGTAGAGTGTCAGGTGCTGCCTCAATTGCGCTCAATTGGCCCGCAAGGTTGCACTTGTCATTTTCGCAGTGGTCAAGTCGCGTCTCACGTCACAGCTAGTCGCGTCGCTATGTCGCATCAGAGACTCATCTGTAAACGTCTGTTCAGTTTCATGCAAGTATATGTTGTCTTCAGGTGCACACGTCCAACATGTTCGTACGGTACGCAACGCTGCATGCAGGTGCCTGGTGCCTGATCCCGGAGTCCGGGGCTCCCCTGGTTCCTCCTGATGCGCACAACTGATTGCCAGAAGCAGGTCAGAGCAGCAGGCTCAACCTCAACTTAAACAAAGGATGTCCATAATCCTACTTTGCCATGTTCTGCTGGCCCTTGGTAGCGCCGCCCCACCCGACTCCACCCCACGTCAAACAGCCCCTCCACGGCTCCAGGGCCCTCTCCTGGCCCCATTGCACGTGGCCCCATCCCGGGCCAAAACCCCTTCTTGTCCGTCAGCCTCTGGGACCTTTCTCTGGGACTGGGGAGGACCAGCGCCTAGTTGCTCCAGCCCTCTACCGCACCGCCTAAGCAAACCCTCCAGAGGCTTGACACCAAGGTCAGCCACGTGCGCTTGTCGTCGTGGTGTTAGTTCTGGTACCGCGCAGGAGAGCCTACAAATACAGCACGCCTCTGCGTTCCGTCCTGCTACGGTAGTTACGAGCAGAACACGTGTGCTAACATGCAGTCCAGTACGGCACCAATTGTTAGTGGCCTTTCTGTGGCATGTGGGGCTCCAAGGAGTAGGCAGGGGAGGCAGGGAGGAAGGATGTTTGGGCCGCGCGGGGCCAAAAGCCAATAAGAAGTCGGGAGGGATCGGGCAGATTGCATTCTCACTTCACCCCCGGCCTGCAGCCCTGCGCTTAGCGAGCCCATTATGGCCCACTACATGTGCGGTACGTGTGTTTGCACGCCTGACTGCATGCACACGCATCGGTGTCCGTGTGAAAACCTGACGACGTCAGCCTTCGCTGCCTGTATTCGGTACCCTGGCAACCTTTGATCACTAAGACACAGCGTGGGCACGGCGACTCGGTGTCCACGTGCCTCTGTCTGTCACTTGCCTCACCAGTGAGCTAACAGAGATTTGTTTTTGAAGTCTTTGTGTATGCTTTGTACTTCCCTGCACAGCATCCTGCTACTCACTCCCCTGCTACTCACTGTCCCGCGCCTGGGGCCTTGCTGACCCTGTGCCTTTGCCCTTTCGGAAGGGTTTACCTGGTATTTTGCCAAGCTAATGACACCTGGTATGCGCATTCCGGCTGGAGGCTGTCTAGCTACTGCGTCATGGGAAGGGCCCAAGTGCGCAAAGCCATGGCCATCCACAGCGGCAGCTGGCGGCACCCTGGCTGGCACAAACTGCCTGGTCGTCGCTTCAGCTGTCGAGGACTCCCTCGCAACTGGTGACCAGGGTGCTCGGCGCGCCATGAGGATCTGACGCGCCATTTGATGCGTGAATAAATCCATGATCACACGCTGCAGGTGTAAAGGACGCTTGCATGCATCAAGTCCGGCCTTTCAAATGCACAGCACGCAGGCCGCACGACTGCATGGCGACGCAGAATTTGAGGCCGGCTAGACGACATAGGCGGCATGAGATACGTGCCTGCAATTACATCATACACCTGCTCTTGATTACAAGCGCCTTCGACAACAGGAGTCTGGCAATAGTCCGATGACAATGGCTCAGGGAACAGGTCCACCGCCGTTTCGCTCCTTCAATGCACCGGTATGTTATACATATGTATAAGCAGCACTATACGGCCTTGGTCTGGAGATTTGACCGAGCTGACTTGACTTCGCAACCCCAATTTTCCTCCAGGACGCAGCGAGGCGACAAGTGCGGCAGGAGCTTCGTGAGCGCAATCTTGCAGTTCAACGTAAGTCGTGCAACCTCCTAGTGCTGAGCTAGGCGCAGTAGGGCCCTATCTTCATTCGCACCGCCGTTGCATTTGCGCAGGCAACAAAGAGGTTCTCTGCGACATCACAAGCAACAAGCTTAACGATGAAATCAAGAACCTCAACATGATGCTGGACCGCGGTAAGAAGCTCGTGCCGGGTGGCGTATCGAAAGGGGGCCTCACCCTGGGCTTGGCGTGCGCTGCGGGCGTGCTGTGTGCGGCATGGCAGGGTCCCTGTACTGACGGACCACACACGGTGCACTACCCCTACCTGCAGTTGGCGAGCTTAAAGCCAAGGAAGCTCATGCTGACGCGGACTGCTTCAGACAGCTGGCGGAGTGCGGAGCGGAGGCGTCCAAGAAGCTGCTGCGTGCCCAGCAGGTGGGGTTCCTGGACACCTTGCAGCCGGACCTTGTGGCATCAGTCCTAGCATCCCATCCAGCCTTTTACGCGCAAATGTGACAGATGATTCGATAGCTGTTGCATGCCTACCAAAACAGCGCCCTCCTTTCCCATCCTCAGGGCCGGGGTCCCTTGGAGCTGGTCCGGGCCCTGCGCGCGGCCTTCGTGCACACCTCGGACCCGCAGCGCGACGGCGAGGAGGACCCCTCCGCCTTCTGCTGGAACGAGCTGGGGGGCGCGGTGCGACACATGTTCCGACCGGCACCAGGTGCGTCGACACCCACACCAGCTATTTACCTACCCAAGTGTAGTTGCGGTTAAGCACCAATTCGCGTGGGATACCGGATGCGTCACTGGGCCAACGCACAGCCCTGCTCACAAAAGCTGGCTTGCACTCACACACCTACCACCTACTTTGCAATTTGCACCCCTGCTCTCTGACCCACATCCAACCGACCCACATCCCCAGGGGCGCATTGCATGCTGTGGCCGCTTGATGCGCCGCCCAAGGAGCGCGCTGCATGCAAAGTAGCGTGTCCGTGACTCGCTCACACCACCTTGCCCTGTTTCCGCGCTTGACCCATACCCCCAGGCGCGCACTGCATGCTAGGGCCGCTTGACGCGCGGCCCAAGGAGCGCGCCGCGCCCGCGCCGCGCGCCGCCCGCAAGCGCAAGGAGCCCACGGGGCCCGCGGTGCGGCCCGAGGAGCTGCAGGAGCTGGGGCAGGGGCAGGGCCAGGAGAAGAAGGAGACGGACCGCAACCTGGAGCTCATGTACGGGGTCATTAAGGAGTTCGGGGACCAGCTGGTGAGGGGAGAGGGGGGGGCGGGCGCACGGTGGGGGGGGGGGCCGCATTGGGGGGGGGCGGGCGCACGGTGGGGGGCCTTAGATGTGGGTTGGGGGACGTGTGTGACCGGGGGATTTTATCCAGCGGCTCAGGCCAGGGCCGGCCCGCTGACACAAGCGCGTGACATGCAGTTGGCGTTTCTGCTTGTCGACGGGCACGAACCCTACTTGTACTGGTTCAAGGCAGTACGCGCCTAAGGCAGGCTTGGGCACATGCAGCGACTCTGATGTGGGTCGCGTTCCGCCCCCACCCCCCGCCCCCGCCAGGTCCCCGCCTACATGTTGGTGTTGGACCACGGCTCGTTCGCCAAGACGGTGGGTTGAGGTGATGCAAAGCAGTTGAACAGTACATCGCGTTGTATGCATCCCCATCTTCCTAGAGGCTGTCAGGACGTCCACAAGCCTTGTCGCCCGTGCTGTGACAGCGCCCAGCCGCTGCTTACCGCCCTCAGGGCCCGCCCAGCTCAGCCTCATGCATGTTTCTCTACGGACTGTACTGTACTTAAACAATTTGGCTTGCTGCATGCAGATCGAGAACATGTTCACGCTGTCGTTCCTGGTGCGCGACAACATCGTGGCGCTGGTGGGCGACAAGCAGCGGGGGCTGTGCGTGCGGGCCAACGGGGCGCGCAAGGGCGCGGCCGCCGGCGGCAAGGCGGCCATGCAGTTCATCATCCCGGTGAGGACATCCCGGGGTCACAATGAGTCGTTGGGGCTCAGGGGGCAGGGACGGGGTCAGGGTGGTAGGGAAGGAAGGGGTGCATGCCGCGGTGGCAGGGCGGGGGTGGTGGTTTAGGACGTGGTGGTCTCGTGCCTAGTGGCGTGGTCCGTAGCCGCTGGCTTTGACAGGTATGCACATGCGGGGTGGACGCACAAGAACGTTGCCGGTTGCCATCCTGTACGTACATGGTGGCGGCTTGGATTTAGACTTTCAAAGTACATGGTGGCGGGTGGGCAGCTCCCTTCGTAGGCCACTGCTTCGCCCCTATTGCAACAGACTCACTGCGCATGGCGTAACCCACCCGCAGATGCACATGCACGACTGGGAGCGGATGAAGCGGGTGGTGCGGCCCGAGGAGTGCCTCATGCCGCAGTTGGCGGCCATGGCGGGCAACGAGAAGGGTCAGCAGCAGCAGCAGCAGGCGACCCACTCGGGGCGCAAGAAGCAGCGGGCCGCCAACTGAGGGTCCGTGTCAAGGGTGGGGACAGTCGTGGTAACCCCGCGCACGGGCGTAGTGTGCAGTCGGTTGTTGTCAGTTTACGCTGGTCGGCGTTGTAGTCCTGTATGTATCTATGATGGCATGGGCGCCTGGTGCTGCTTCCCGGGTTGTGGGCAGGAACGGCCCGAGCGGCAGTGCGTTTTTTTTTTTTTTTTTTTCAGGAGAAGGGTTATGGGATTATCGGAGACCTATTT
>VFQN01002693.1_pt1 | contig 26807 bp, 46 predicted proteins | sample 3512371 | NCBI WGS metagenome assembly VFQN01 (sample SAMN10412370, study PRJNA504923) | tailings metagenome | isolation source: Replicate 2 from Balatoc abandoned mine | place: Philippines: Itogon, Benguet | collected 2017-08-28
CACGTTCCCGTAAGTAGGCATGGGGGCCGGAACCGAACTTCCTACCCCCCCCCTGCTTCACCATAAGTTTCGTAGCACAAGCGCATTTTGATTCAAAACTACGCACGTTACGTGGACCAACCAACCAACCACCGGACACAGCATGCATGGCAGCTGGCCAGCGGACCTCGTACTCTTTTGGGCAACGCGTCATCATTAATTAGCTTCGTATTATTTCCTATCCTAGTAGCGCTGCAGGTTGCCGGCCTTGACTGTGCGGTTGACCGTTCTTTCCTTGGCAAGATAAGCGCGTCAGTACCAATACCTTTGCCGCCTTGCTTTCCATTGCTGCAGTAAGAGCGGCTGAGGCAGAGACCCTATTACGCCGTGTCCTTGAAGCGCTGTGTCCCCGCTGACACCAAAGAGGTGCTCTACCGACGAGACTCCGACACCCGGACCTGCAAACCACTATGTCGGAGCGGCCCAGGAGAGGTGAGGTGGCATGCGGTGTCTGAGTGCTGGCCATTTCGGTACGCGGCCGGTCGTTGTCAGCAGGTCCTGCAACAGCATTCGTGGCCAACTGACGGCAAGGGAGCTCTCGTCTGCAGCAATACCCCTCATGATCTGCATAATAATCCTGGCGATACCTTCAATGACATGCAGCATCGTCGCGTGAGCGGCCTAGGCGGACTGAGGCTCAACCACCAGGCGAAGCGCGGGGCGGCCTCTTGAGCCCCGAGACAGGCGCGTGGCGTGGTGACGACTACGGTGCCCCAGCTGGATACCCTGGCAGCAGCAGGAGCTACGGGGGAGGCGCCGCAGGTAGCGACAGCGGGTGGGGCCCTTATGGGGACATCGCGTCGGGGCGCGGGGGAGGCTATACGGCAGGGTCTGGTTACGCAGGCGTTGGTGGGGGTTACAGCGGTCACCCTGGGCAGGGCACTTTCAGCGGAGCAGGGGAGCGCGGCCATGGCGGCAGCGGTGGTGGGGGGCTGCCTGGTCCAGGTGGACACGGATATGGAGACTACACCCGCAGCAGCAGCGCCCGCACGTACGACAGTGGGCGGGACCAGGGAGGCCGCGAGCGAGACCGCTACGCCGGACAGCGAGGTGGGCGTAATTCATTTCTTACCGGCGCATAGCAACTAGTACCCATGTTATGTTGTGTTGTTGCGTCATGTTTCTGGCCGACACCACCACCACCGCGTCCGAGAGGGCCGCTAGGCAACAGTCGTAAGGGTTTGCCCTTGCTTCAGACATCGCACAGTGCGCAGACGCGCAGACAGCATGAACACGGATTCAGTAAAGCATAGACAGGCGTTGCATGCATCGCAGGAAGTCACCAGCAGCCACTGAGCGGGAACCGTTTGTCCCACAGATGCCCCCGGAGGCTACGGTGAACGCGCTCCCGGCGGTGGCGCAGGCCCCGACAGGGCCGGGTACGGGTACGGAGGGGATCGTGACAGCGGCAGGGATCGCGGCGGCGATCGCGAGAGAGGCAGAGGCGAGCCTTACGGAGGTGGTCGTGACAGGGGCCGGGAGCAGCCGTACGGGGAGGGCAGGGACCGCCGGGAGCACGAGGGCGGCAGGGGTACAGACAGCAGCCGCGGCAGCTACGCAGGAGACGCGGCTGGCGGCGGCTACGGGGGTAAGTCGTCTGTACACTTGTGCTGAATCTTCGCCTGTGGCGGTGACTGCCTGTGTTGCCGATTGGCTGGGGCGTGCTAGCACTCGTCGACAAACAAGGATAGGGAAGAATAGGGAGTACGACAGTCATATGCAAGCGGATGCCGCTTGGATTGCGGACGGACGGCCCATGCTGCCGCGTTACCCAAGGCCGTTGCACGCGGGTACAGCGCATAGTGGCGCCGAAGCCACTGCTGTGCATCGAGTGACACCCCTCGGTTGTCAACTGTTGCAACCGCGGCTGTCCTTGGCCTCCTTGTAGGCTCTGCTGCGGGTGGCAGCCGTGGCTACCAGGCACCTGGCGGAGGGGGCGGCAGCTCCTACGGTGAGACTGAGGCGATGCTGTGCGAGCGGAGCAATAGTAGGCAGTATTATCGGGTACATGCGAGGTCCTTTGCTATGCGTGCTTCTTAAACGCGATTTATGTTAAGTGTGCGGCTGAACAGCACCGAGTAACGGTCGGGAAGTTGTGAGTTTCAGCACGTGCTCGTTGCAAGCTGAACTTCTTCACCGTTTGGATGTCCGGCCATAGCACGAACCCCTGTTGACCACTACTGCAGGTGGCGGCGGCTACGGGGGCGCTGGGGGATACGGCGGTGACAGAGGCGGCGGCGGGGCTGGCGGTAGTGGCTACGGCGGTGGCGGAATGGGAGGCTACGGCGGCGGTGGCGGTAGGGGTGGTGGCAGGGGTGGTTATGGCGGCGGCGGCGGCAGGGGCCAGGCGCAGCGGGTCGACTCCCAAGCTGCAGATCAGTACATGCGGGGCCAACTGATGGAAGTCAAGCCGGCACGGCGCGTGTCCGTGGCCCAGGGTGACGTGGCGGCGGTGCGGCCTGACCAGGGCTGCACGCTGGGCCGTACAACCGCTGTCCTGGCCAACTACTTCCTGCTCCAGGTGGACGCAGCCAAGCTCCCCAGGGTCAAGATGCACGACGTGGTCATCGTGGAGACGGACGAGCGAGCGGACAAGAGGCGGCAGCAGCAGCTGGCGGAGGCTGGGGGCTCCGGGAGCGGCCCTGTCGCCGGCGAGCCGCTGACTGCGGACCCGCTGCCGCAGAAGGTGCGCCTGGAACCGTGGAGTGTGCACCCCTGGTGTGTACCCCCGGTACCTCACGCATGTTGCTGGCGCATTCTTATGAAGGGCGGTATAAGTCTGGCACAAGCATGGTGTAGCGTGTAAGGCTCGTCAGGCACATGGCGCTTGTTTCGCAGGAGGGAGCGTAGACGTTCCGCCCTTTTCCCTTGCCTCCAGCTGACGAGGAAGGTGGTGGAGGCGCTCGTTGCGCAGGAGGGCTGGGTGAAAGGCACCTGGGCCTACGATGGCCAGCGGAACCTGTACACGCCGACGCACACTCCCTTACCAATCGGGTAAGTAACCGAGGGTGCTGCAAGTCCAGAAACGCTTCTACACCCTGCACTTGTCGCAGCGTAAAACAGCAGAGCCACAAACGCGCTTGCGATGTACCGACGTGTCTTATCTTTCATGCATGGCCCGTCTGCCAAGCACCCAAGACCTGCACGGTCATGCATGAACGGTCCCTTCTTCCCCAAACCCTGCGTAACAGGAGCGCTGGCGAGGTGTACTCTGTCCAGGTCCGCGGCTCCAGCCCCCGGCCCAAGCTGTTCCGCGTGACGGTGCGCCCCGTGGCCGACATCCACATGGGGGAGCTGCTGCGCCTGGTGGGGGCGCAGGGCCGCGGGCTGGCGGCCAGGGAGCTGCCGGCCGGACAGGCCATGGTGGACGCAGTGAGGGTGAGGGCTAGCGTGCACCCATGCCGTACATGCAGTACGGTACCCACACACACTTTGATTCCAATGCATCTGTATGTCGTAAACGTTGTTGGCGCGCCGCACGTTGTACTGGTATCCTAAGATGGCCAGCAGCCGACCGACAGGTGGCCTTGACTTGCATACCCTGCACACCTGCCCCTGCAGCAACTCTCGTGCCCTGCACACCTGACCTCTGCAGCGGCTTAATGCCCCCCTCCCCTCCCCCCTCCAGGCGCTGGACGTGGTGCTCAAGGAGGTGCTGCTGTCGGAGGACGGAGTCAAGGCCGTGGGCCGTGGCTTCTTTTCAGACCGAGGGTTCGGCCAAGTCAAGGAGATCACTGGCGGCGTGGACCTGTGGCCCGGCTTCTCACAGGTACGACACCAGGCCGTACCGGCGCAGTTGCCTCGCGCTGGGTACACTTCCACTTCCAGCACGTTGAGCTTAGATGCCTGTTGTCAGTCGTATCCCTGTCCGTCCGACGTCGATCAGTTGATGCTCGTGCTACGGCGGACACGCCCGGCCCCTCAGACGCTGCACGCGTGCGCCTCTGGGCTGGCGCTGCTGGTGGCCCCGCTGGTGGCGGCGTTCGTGCGGCCCAAGCCTGTGCCGGAGGCGCTGACGCAGTTGCTGGGCCTGCAAGACGTGCGCATGCTGAGCCAGGTGTGGGCCGACCCACGGGAGGCGGAGAGGGCCGCCAAGGCGGCCGCCAAGCTCATGCGCGGCTACCAGGCAAGGACGGGTGGGGGCTGGGCTCGCCTTGCATGTAGGCGCTTGCATGCGTAGCTCAAAAGGGCTTGTGGACACGGCACAGTGCACACACGGCTGTGCGATCTCAGCCACCGGCGTGCCACCTAACTTCTTCGCCTTGCCACACCCTGTTTCCTGACACTGCTTGCCTGTACCTGTTTCAGGCTTATTACGCCTGCATCTCGCACCGCATTTGCTATACCGCTGAGCACATATGGCGGTGTGTACTAGATCGCGCGTGCGGTTGTGTCTGCCTGCCAGTGCACAAAGCGCATGACTTCAGTGGAACGCAAGCAGTTGAGATCTCCACCAGCTGTGCTCATGAGCCGCCGGTCCCTTGATGTTCTGTTCCTTACAGGTCAGCTTTAGCGGCCCTGGAAGCCACGCCGTGACCAAGCGCATCTTCAGCGTGACTGCGCGCAGCGCGGCCGGCTTCATATTCTCCTATAGCCGCGCAAAAGGGTAGGGCCACCGCCGCTGCTCCGCTGCTCCGAACGCACGCCTCCTTACACAGTGTTGGCCGGCCATGAGGTTCGAGCAGGGGTCAATACTTCGTCTAGTTTCCTCGACGTTACGGCATCAAAAGTGACTGACAGGACAAGCACTGACTTCCAACTGACTCCCTTCACACCTCGTTCTGCCCTGCGCGTACGGCGGCGCTTGTGTGGTGGGATCTGCAGAGAGCCTGCGGAGAACATTTCCGTGGCGGCGTACTTCGAAAAGACCGAGCGCAAGCTGCGGCACCCCGAGTGGCCCTGCCTGGACCTGGGCAACAAGGCCAAGCCGCTGGCCGTGCCCATCGAGCTGTGCACCATTGTGGAGGGGCAGCGGAAGGGCGCCCTGGACGGCACACAGACCAGCGAGGTGCTGAGGTTCGCCAAGAAGGTGAGCGGTGACCGCCTTTGCGCCCACAGGGGTGCTGCCGACATGCTGTTTGCGTGGAAGCTGCCGTCCGGCTGTGCGTGGCGTGCCACTCAGGGCCTTTCTCCCACCAGTTGCTACCCGCAAAGGATGCACGCTTGGTGTAGCGCCAAGCTAGGGCCGCGCCTGATTCTCGTGCTGTTACCGCACGTGCCGCCGTTTTTGCTGCAGGACCCGCGGCAGCTTGTGGACGACGTGAAGCGGCGCGCAGTGTCCATTGGCCGGCTGCTGTCGGGGCAGGGCGCGCACTCGGCGGGCAAGGAGTGGGGCCTGTCGCTTCAGGTCGCCACCTCGAGCCGGGAACGTGAGTCGCCGCGTGCAACACACATGTGCAGAAAGCAGGTCTCTCCGACTTTGCGTCTCGACCCGCTGGGACGGCGTGTTGCCGCCACTGTAGGGCTGTCTGCAAGCAGGAAAGTCTGCCTTCGCGAGATGCATGCGTGGGTTCCGCTGGGTGACCGCGCAGTAGGATTAGCGCAATTACTGACGGTGGGAGCAGACCTCACGACGTTTGTGAAGTGACTTGCGTCGATGGGCGCCTTCGCCCAAGGCTGCGGCATGTGGCCAAACTGGCCCATGCTGCGAAAGCCGTACAGGCCTCACCCTCAACAGGGTAACCTTGTTACCAAGCAAGCAGGAGCCTGAGGCTGCCGCTACTCCGCTACGCTGTGAGCGGACACCGTCAGCTATCGCGGTGACGCAGCTCAAAGATGTCACGTAACACGTTCACATGGGCCTTGCTTTTCCTTTCCCTTTTCAGCGGAGCTGCTTCAGGCGGATGGCTGCGTGCTGCCGGCCCCTATGCTGGCGTACGGCTCTGGTAACAAGAGCTCCCAGGCGGTGGACGTGGGCAGCACGGGCTCCTGGAACGTCAGGTGGGACACGTGCCGTCCTCCCAGCTTCCTTGCCCTGTGCCTTCCCTTGCCCTATGCCAACCACCAGATACCACCGCGCATGCACCTACCGCCATTTGCAACAGCGCACTCTCAGTCGGCTGTACTGCGTTCCTCCCGCGTGCCGCCCTGGGCTACAACCAACGCGTATCCCGGTGCGAACGTACTGCACCGGTACAAGCACGACGCCGCACAGCACGAAGCGCCCGCCGGTGCAGGCATAGCGCCTGCAGTGTAGCGTACCGGTATGATCATACGTCTCAATGCCAAGGGTCACAATACGACACGATACGGCGTGCATGCATCCGTTGCTGTACTCACTACCTGTATGCCGGTGTGTGTCCAACTTCCTCACGCAGGGAGCTGCAGTACCTGGAGCCCATGACGCTGCGCCGCTGGTGCGTGGTCAGCCTGGTGGACGAGGGCGCGCGGGACATGCAGGGCGGCGCGCTGCTGGGCATGCTGGCGGAGGGGCTGCACAGGTTCATGCGGGCCGCCGGGATGACAGTGGTGAGGGCCGGGCGCTGGGGCAGCTGCTAGCTTACAGCGGAGTACAATATTCTTCACGCACGCTGACCTTCTAGTCTCCTACGGCAGGGCGCCGGCATCGGCATGGCTGGTGTATGCTGGTGCGCGCCAGCGAGTGACCTCTGTGCCTAGCCGTGGTTTGTGCAGGCTGACTTTATGCCCCTTCGCTGCCGCCGCAGCCCATGTCGCCAAGGGGCCCTGAGATGGTCATGGTGTGCCAGGAGCGGCGCCAGCGCTCAGTCCGTGAGCTGATCGACTATGTGAGTGGCGGTGCCGGAACCCACGGGCACCCGTGGCGCACTAAGGCGCTTCTCCGCTTTGTATCTCCTGGGGCTACCGGTGCAAGTGTCGTAGGCGATTCCTCAACTCCACATGGTCGGAGTTGGTTATCCCGCAATCCTGGCCCACTCACAAAAAGCTCGGTATGTATGCCTTTGTGTTTTTCGGTACTTAGGTGGTGGTACATAGTGATGCCTCAACACCGGTAGGATTGTCCAACCAGCAGCACTTCCTGCTACCTTAGTGTATCTTTTTGAGGGCAGGCGCCACCCCGTGCGCCCTTGTGCCTGACCAGGCTGTCGCGGAGACCAACAGGCTGCAAAGGGGCGAGCCGGAAGTCATCTTCGTCCTGCTGCCGGACACGGTGAGCGGTGCTTGGGCCGGTAGCGGGAAGGCACGAGTGCCAACATGACAACAAAACAGACAAGGTATTGCTGGTGGGCACCGCGTTACTGCTTTACCACCATGCTACACTCTTTTGTACACATCCTAGCTTACCGTAGCACTGCTACAAACTATTTGACTCCCAGCGCTGGCCTCTCTGAATTCTTTACTATGGGAAGCCAGAGTCCGTACGGATGTTGCACGGCACACAATTCAAACCCGTCTAAACACAACGCCGGCACGGCGGCGCACAATCGAAGGTTGCCCCATCTACTTTACGTCTCACTCCTTTCCCTCCTGTGTAAATTGCAACGAATGCACGTTCCTCAGGGCAAGGCCAACTACCTGGAGGTCAAGAGCGTCTGCGACAAGGACCTGGGCATTGTGTCGCAGTGCGTGGTGCTGTCCAAGCTGGCGGGGGGCAAACGGGGGCGGGGCGGTGGAGGCGGCGGCGGCGGCCTGGACCCGGGGTACCTGGCAAACGTGGTGCACAAGGTGAGGCGTGCATGGCAAGTCTCGACCTCAGAGGGAGCATGCAGCGCGCAGCTTTGACTATACGCATCAGTCGTGTGGCCCCATGAGGGTCCCGTGTGCAGGGGGCTACCGTACCTCTTATCGCATGCGAAAGGGACGTCTCGCGGCCGATCCTTGCGACCACGGCGTGCGTGCAGTGCAGAATGGCCGACCTGCTGCACGCTCCTTGCCCACACATGTGACGTGGGAGGTCGTGCGTGCTGTGGGTATTGGCCCTGCATTTGCCCATGTTACCATACGCCTTGCCATGTCCCGCGTGCAGGTCAACGGCAAGCTGGGCGGAGTCAACTGGGGCCTGCACGGCGACACCAGGTGAGGCAGCACGTTGCGCAGGTGCTCATGGTGCTGCCGTAGATGGCATGACCATGCCTGCCTGTGTTACACTCGCGCCTTAGCGACGGTGTGCAGGCAGCTCTGGCTTGCACCCACGTGCACCTTCTTGCACCTCCCCTCCCTTTTTCCCCTCCCTCCCAGGTACCTGCCCGTGCTGGGTGGCGACGACGCGCCCCCCTTCATGGTCATGGGCTGCGACGTGACGCACCCGGAGGGCGGCGTGCGAGCCTTCAGGGACGCCGACGCGCCGCCCAGCGTGGCGGCGGTGGTGGCGTCGAGGGACACGTCGCTGGGCAGGTGGGAAATTACACCTCAAAAGCGGCGAAGTCGCAAACGGGCGAAGACGGAAGGACCAAGGGGTACAGCCATTTGCTTTAGTCTCCGCCGCGTACCGGTACACGGGTTACAGCCTGCGAGCCCTCCTCCCTGGGTCTGATCTCGCCGTGCTGCCTCCCGGTTTCCCGCCATCCATGCCCTGTGCCATTTGCCCCTCCGTGCACAGGTTGGTCCACTACTTCTGCCTTAGGTTGGACGCTTGATTGTCATCGTGCTCAGTATCAGCTCCCCCTGCCCTACACGCCCTCCGTGCCCTCTTCCTCCACAGGTGGTCCACTCGCATCCACGTGCAGGACGGCAGGCAGGAGGTCATGAGCTTCACAGACGAGGTGGTCGGGCTGTTCAAGGAGCTGATCCTGGTGAGGATGGGCGCAGAACCTGCGTGTTGTGTCCAGTAATGACACGGAGTGCCATGGCAAGCGGTGTGCCGACCTGCTGCCTTACATGCTTCTTGTTGGTTCTACTCCAGTAACACACTACGGCATTCTCTCAGTGCAAGAACGCTCGAGGCATCGGTGAGTAGCCATCCCTACTTGCAGTTACTCTCATCTCATGCTGACGCCTGTGTCAACCCGAACCCCGGTCCGCCGCAGGAGTTTGCCAAGCAGGGGGCGGTGCGCGGGGCGCCCCTGGTGGACCGCAGCCTACCCGTGGCCAAGGCCGACCACTACGCCTCCAAGGCCCGCTGGTCGCAGTGCGCGTTCCGCCACCTGCCAGCGCGCATCCTCACTTACCGCGACGGAGTCAGCGACGGGGAGTTCAACCACGTCATCAGGGTGGGTAGCATGGGTAATCGGAAGGGGAAGTGCGTGGAGCAGCTTCTGGAGCTGTGTGCGTGGTGCTCACGCCAGGCGTTGTGAGGCAATACGAGTTCGAGTGCTGCGCGTGGGCCTCGCATGGCGAAGTGGATGCTGGGGGGCGGCGTGCATGGAAGGCAAATCTGATGGAGATCCGCAGCTGGTTCCTTTCTGGGCTCGTTCCTGGACCTATATCGGCGGCAGACCGCAGCGTGACACTCGAGTTGCCCTGGGGCACGAGCCATACCAGCTGTAGCGCTTGCACAATGGCATGGATTTTGGCTGTACGCCTTACTTTTCCTCACAGGCACAGCATGTTACCCTCAGGAGTCACAGCGTGTTGACCTGTTGTGCGCTCGCCCTCGTTGCTGTCACCCACAGGAGGAGGTCAAGGCGATCAGGGAGGTGCGTCATACCTGTGCAGCGTGTGGTACGTGCGTGAGGCTGTTGTACTCTTGCCCTACTCGTCACTCGTTTGGTGGGATCGACGGTCCGCAAGTATTGCCGCCAATGCCGGATCGACAGGAAGCTGCGACCTCGGCTCTGACTGCAAATACGACACTCAACACTTCCGCGTGTCATCACCGAAACCGGGCTCGCCGCTCGCCCGCAGGCGTGCCGCGCGATCCACCCGGACTACGCCCCGCAGCTTACGTTCGCGGTGGTGAAGAAGAAGCACGGCACGCGGCTGGTGGCGGCTGACCCGCGGGACAGCGACGGCAAGGGCAACCTGCGGCCCGGCACCGTGGTGGACCGCGCGGTGGTGTCCACAGCGGGATTCGACTTCTTCCTCAACAGCCACCAGGGTAGGCTTCCGGTTGCGAGCGCACGCGTATAAGACACGCGTGCACGCAGTGGGTTGACGGGCGTGGATTCTTGTGCCGTAGACCCGCGCAACTGCTGCAGTCAGCCGTTGCTTGGCAGTGCAGGGTTTTTTTTGTTGTTGCTCCGGGAGTGGTCGTAGCTGTCTGACACGAACGGCGGCGTTGCGACTCCTTGCCTTTGTTGATGTCTTGACTTCATGGTGTGACACAAATCAACCCCCTTTCCTCCATCCTCCTGCCCTGCACCCCCTTGCAGGCCTGCAGGGCACCAACCGCCCCGCGCGCTACGTGGTGCTGGTGGACGAGATCGGCTTCGGCAGCAACGGCATCCAGCTGCTCACCTACTGGATGTGCTATACGTACCAGCGCGCGACAAAGTAGGTGTTGTCACCACGGTGTGCAGCTTGAAAGCCTGGCCCGCCCTCACGGCGACTGTGCTGTTCCCCGGCCCCAATCGAATTTCGGGTTTCCTATTGTTTTCCGTTAGCACCCGCACCTGAACAAGCCGCATGCCATGCAGTGCCCCTACGTTGCTCAACGCTAACCGCTTCTTTGCGCGATGCCCCCTCCCTCCCGCAGGGCCGTGTCGGTGTGCCCTCCCGCCTACTACGCGCACCTGGCCGCCTTCCGCTGCCGCAGCCTGCTGTCCTACTACGCCGCCAGTGACAGCGACGCCGCTTCCCTGGCATCAGGGTCCAGCGGGGGCGGCGGCGGGCGGCGGCACAGGCAGGCCATTGGTGACATCATCAACCGTAAGCTCGTCAACCAGCCGTTCTTCCTGTGAACTCTGGGACGTTCCTGGGTGAAAGCTGAGGCGTGAGGGGATTCCGCCTTGCATTTAGGGGGAGGCAGGTGCTAGGAGGGCGTAAGAGGGCGCTTGTAGGATGCTGGGCGGGAGGTGTTGAGGGAGCTGGGATGTGAGTGGCAGCTGTACGGGAGTCTGAAGGAGGCGGTGCGATTGTGCGGTTGCCGAGGGTGTGCATCTTGGAATTCTGAGGGTTGTGCGCGTCCAACGGTACTTAGTGTGGGGTGTAGCGCGCAGTGATGCAGGGCACGTGCAGCAGGGTGGCGTTAGTAGGGGTGAGGGCGCTGGAGACTTGTAGTACGGCAGGATTGCAGTGAGGGGTTGGCTTTCCTTGAAGCATTTGATGAGTGTTGCTGCGGGGCATGGGGTCCACTGCATGTGCTGGACACGAATTGAACGGTTGCTAAGAAGACGTACGTGCGGTGTTGCGTGTGGTATGGGGCAAGTATGCTGCAATAACGCATCTCGCCGCGGCACCTCTCGGTTGCTTTGAGCTGTTGTTCTCTGTTGGTAGGTTGGCCGCATCAGGTACGACGTCCATCCAAGTCCTGTGCCTCATGGGACTCACACACAGGCGGCTGAAGTTAGGAATTGCTTTGCAAATTTGCATTGTGCCATAGTCACGTTGCCTGGTTTGACATGTTGTAATCACTCTGGTATTGCGCTGTCCATTTGTGCACACCTTGAGCACCCACCGTGGAGGCGATCCAACCTAGCACAGGGTTCCCTGCTCCCAGCGGCGTCCATGGATGGAATCATGACTCACACTGCTGCTGCCAGGCTGGTGCCGTGCAGAATGCTTGCACCAGGCAGCACCTGGCTTGCACGGCTGCACGTGCAAGTGTGCACTACCGGTAGTTGAGTTGCATCAGCTAGGATGCCGGCTGCTTGGCCCCATTGGGACTCCGCGTAAGCAGCCCAGGTTGGCAGCTAACCTGTTCGTTGTGGGAGGCCACGGTTATGCCGTAGCGTCATGATTTCCCCACCAAAAAGGTCAACCTCGCTACACCTGATCAAGTACTGGCACAAGCACGCAACCGGTGCTTGTAGATGGAGCGTCCGCGTGCAACTGCTCCGCAGCCGAATTCCCGCCCTTGCTTGGTGCAGCTTGGTGCTAGCAGCACATGTCCGTCCAGCTCTCCAGCACCCCTGGCGCCGCCCAGGCACCCTTCCAGCTCCGCCGCGGCCAGCACTTTAGAGGAAATGCCTGGCTTGAAAGCTAGGTATCGTAAATGCATGCCACGCCATGCATGCACCAGACGGGAGGCCAAAGGACCACAGCTGCGGGCAGAGGTACGAGGTTCACAAGCAAGCTCAACGTGGACCAACGTCCTTGGCCAGGACCTAGTACGTAGGCTGAGCGCCTGCATCATACCCAGTTGTTGACTGGCTCAGGGCTTTAGGCGTGCGCCTTGCTTTCTCGCTGCTAGGGCTCTGCCTTTGCGTGTTGAACGACGGTGCGGATTCATAACTCCGTTGGGTCCGTTGGGTCTGTGGGTCTATGGGTCTGTGCCCCGCCTTGCTGCACAGCTGGCGAAGTAGTGACGTATTCATTGAATTTTTTGTAATGTTGACGTGAGTATTCATCGAGACCGTTGGGCTGCTACGGCTATGCCAGTAACGGCCTCAGCATGCATCGCGCGTCAACGTATGGCAACGCACGGCAGTCCGTCCCCGATTTGTAGGCTCCTCGCCTCACAGACGCACACACTCAGTACCTGGCAAACAAGTTACTATCTTCCTATGGCGTTGGAAGAGCTGGTAACTTCGAGACGTTGACTTTTTCATGATAGGACCGGTATTTGGTGCCCTATAACGCGCTCCACTCCGCGATCTGAGCTCCATTCACTTACTGGGTGAACCTTTAGTGTTCTTTGAGCCTCTTTGTGCGGTCTCTTTGCGCCCGGGGTACCAAAGCTGTCTGTCCCCCAAAACACGTTGCCAGCAACAACCGTAGCGTGAGCCCGGTACCCAGAATGTCCGAACGGCCGAGAAGAGGTGCGATTAAGCGTCATAAATATAGGACTGGTAGCCAGCAAGGGTCCGTGTTCGCGGGCTTGGCGGTGGGCGCATTGGACCAACGTCCTCAACTGCAAGGGGCCACTAGCTTGCATGCATGCCAATAAATCACGGCACAGTTTTCACCTTAGTTACCTTCCACCTTGTCGCAGCATCTTCGCGGGAAAGGCGACCAAGGCATAACGATGGCCAAGGAGCGCCGAGCGGAACCCATGGGGGCAGCGACCGGGGACAGGGCGTCCCCTTAAGGCCCCCAGGACGTGATAATCCCATGCAAGCTGCTGGCGGATACGCGAGTAGCAGCAGGAGCTACGAGGAAGGCCGCTTAGGAAGCAGCAGCGGGCGGGGCCCTTCCGGAGACGTAGGTTTAGGCCGTGGGGGCAGCTACACTGCTCCTCCCGGTTGGCAGGCACGCAGCGGTGGGGGTAACAGTGGACAACCGGGGCAGGGCAGCGGAGGAGGAGCAAGGGAGCACGGCCCTGGTGGCGGCCCGAGCGGTGGCGGTGGGGCCCTTGGTCCAGGTGGATACGGATTCGGAGACTACGGCCGCAGCAGTGGCGCCCGTGCGTACGACGGTGGGCGGGACCAGGAAGGCCGGGAGCAGGAGCGCCACAACGGACGTCGTGGTGGGTGAATGCAGTGTGGTGTGTTTCTTGTGCAATCACGCTGTCTGGCTGTCACTTGTTGGCTGTGGGCGATGACTGGCACCCAGCGGTTGACTGCAGACATCATGAATACCTTGCTCCTGTCAACATGCATACATTGTCACAGGGTAATGATGGATTGCTGCCACGCAGATGCCCCCGGCGGCTATGGCGAACGCGCTCCCGGCGGTGGCGCAGGCCCCGACAGGGCTGGGTACGGGTACGGAGGGGATCGTGACAGCGGCAGGGATCGCGGCGGCGATCGCGAGAGAGGCAGAGGCGAGCCGTACGGAGGTGGTCGTGACAGGGGCCGGGAGCAGCCGTACGGGGAGCGCAGGGACCGCCGTGAGCACGAGGGCGGCAGGGGTACGGACAGCAGCCGCGGCAGCTACGCAGGAGGCGCGCCTGGCGGCGGCTACGGGGGCCCCGCGGCAGCCTACCCTGGGGGCGGATACCCGGGCCCTGGCTACGCTGCGGGCAAGTACCGGTAACGTTTGCAAGCCTTTCCATACTATATATGCTGCAAGGGTACTTCCCCTTTCATCAGCATGCATGGCAACTTGATGTGCTGTGTTGAGCACGTGGAGCTGTCGGCGCAGAGCGCAGCGCCCTTACAACAAATACCTGCAAGTACCGCCAGGGAGCGGAGGCAGACTGGGGTACCGGGTACCGTGAAGTGCTTAGAGACCTGTACACTGCTCGCAGCAATACAAGCCCAGTGGCCTTGGTGCCCTACCGTATTACGCGCTACGGCCGCCGCTTTCCAATTGAAACGGCATGGCTTCCGCCTGTTGTGTTCCTTGTGCGCGCACCCGCCGTTGCAGGCTCTGCCGCTGGTGGCAGCCGTGGCTACCAGGGGCCTGGTGGGGGCCCCATGCACGGCGGCCCGGGAGGCAGCGGATTGCATGGTGAGTTTGAGACAATCCTTACGCTGCTGTTGTGACGGAGTTATAGGGCTCAGTCGTAAATTGGTGAATCATGACCCGATTTGCTCCTCTCTCGCTGGTAGCATGCAACAAGAAGCCCCAAGTGAGTTCGCTTTGCTGCATAACAGGGTGGATTTACAGCGCGTGCACGTATGACGCTGAATATGTGACTTTCCTGTAGCTTCATCGGCGGTTGTTATACACTGTGCACACGTGTAAGTGCCTACAGCACAACCCTGCATCCCCCATCCACGCAGGCGGTGGCAGCTACGGCCATGTGATGGGGCACGTCAGTGGCGGCGGCGGGGACAGGGGAGGCCCCAGCGGCCCATTCAGCGGTGGCGGCGGTGGGGGCTTTCGCGGCGGCGACAGGGGTGGCCCCGGCAGTCCCTTCAGCGGTGGCGGCGGTGGGGGCTTTCGCGGCGGCGACAGGGGAGGCCCCGGCGATCCCTTCAGCGGTGGCGGCGGTGGGGGCTTTCGCGGCGGCGACAGGGGTGGCTTTGGTGGCGGCGGCGGGAGGGGCTACGGCGGTGGCGGCAGGGGAGGCTACGGTGGCGGCAGCAGCAGCGGCCAAGCTGCAGACGCGTACATGCAGGGGCACTTGGCGCTAGTGGAGCCCGCACGGCGCGTGCCCGTACCTCAGGCCGAGGAGGTGGCAGTGCGGCCTGACCAGGGCTGCACGCTGGGCCGTACAACCGCTGTCCTGGCTAACTACTTCCTGCTCCAGGTGGACGCAGCCAAGCTCCCCAGGGTCAAGATGTACAACCTGGTCATCGTGCAGACCGACGAGAAGGAGGCGCAGGAGCGGCAAAGGCAGCTGGCGGAGGCCGGAGCGTCGATTGGGGGAGCAGCTACGGGTGATGCAACGTCTGACCCACTGCCGCTGCAGGTGCGGACGAGTGTGTGGTGGGCGCGCTTTGTCCACGCTTACGGAGGGCGTGACTGATGTTCTGCTCCTATGCAGATCTGGCCCGGCCTTCCCTTGAACGCACGGCCGTGGTTTAACCCTTACAGCCTCTGCTCGGCAATGTAGCGCACCTTGCTTCACTGAGACTTACCGTATTGTATCTCTTGGCTTACCTCCGTCGCCCGCAGCTAACGAGGGAGTTGGTGGATGCGCTGGCGAGGCAGGAGAGCTGGGTAACAGGCACCTGGGCATACGATGGCCAGCATGACCTGTTCACACCGGCGCATGTTGACCTGGGGATCGGGTAAGCTTGCAACGACACCATATAAGTGAACCGTTTGCCAGCACCTGCATGGCAATAAACGTAATAACTGTCCTTTTGCCTTCCTTGGTGCTGCTTGGCAGCGCGTACACAGCATCACTCCAAACCCCATTGCACAGATGCTGCTAGAAACTCGCTTAGATCAGGGCCCTTGTAACAGGGCCCTTGTCGCAACGTAAATTGCAGAGCCAAGCACTCACCCGATGTCTTGGCCATAACAGGAGCGCCGGCAAGGTGTACACGGTGTCAATCCAGGGCGCCGGGCCCCGGCCCAAGCTGTTCCGCGTGACGGTGCGCCCCGTGGCCGACATCCACATGGGGGAGCTGCTGCGCCTGGTGGGGGCGCAGGGCCGCGGGCTGGCGGCCAGGGAGCTGCCGGCCGGACAGGCCATGGTGGACGCAGTGAGGGTGAGGGCCAGGCGGCCGGGTTGATGGACATAGGCAGGGAAACAGCAATGGGGACGGCTAGGGATTGAGCTTGGTAGGACAACGACCGTACGCACAACAAATGCAGTACGCTCAGCTAGGGGGCGTAGCTGTACGATGCAGCTGGCAAGGGCCACGCCCTCCACGGCGAAAGCGTCTGATAGGAACAAGTGCAGGGGGCCGCCTGTGGCCCTTCTCGGCTTACGTTTACATTACGACTTTCCCAGTCCTCCCTGGGTTGAAAGTGTTGGCCAGGCATCCAAAAACGAACTTCACCGGGTGGCGCTGCAGGTACCGGTAACTGGTTGGCCCGAGGTGGAGTTCGGGATGCCACTGGACTGCTTGCCGTATCGATCCCTCCCACGCTAGCTTCCGTACTCTGCGTCCCTTGACAGAGCAGTTTCGTTTGCATGCCCCGCACACCTCCTCTCCCCTCCGCTCCCCTGCCCCCTCCAGGCGCTGGACGTGGTGCTCAAGGAGGTGCTGCTGTCGGAGGACGGAGTCACGGCCGTGGGCCGCGGCTTCTTTTCTGCCGAAAAGTTCGGAAGGCCGACACACGTTACGGGCTGCCTCGAGTTGTGGCCTGGCTTCACGCAGGTAGGTGTATGCACAGTTGGTTGCCAGCCATGCGGGGGCAAAATGCAGCTTGTCCTGCAGTTTTTCCACCAGGGGTACTCCACCCGCTACACGTGTGCACCGATGCAGCCTGAGCACGCGGCCTGCTACTGAAGCAATTTAAATCGTTCCTCACGGTCATGTACGACTGCCACGTGCAGACGCTGCATGCGTGCGCCTCTGGGCTGGCGCTGCTGGTCGCTCCGCTGGTGGTGGCCTTTGTCAGCCCCAAGCTGGGCCCTGAGGCGCTGGCGCAGGTCAGTCAGTCAGTCAGTGTTGCACGATGAGGGTTCTCCCCTCCGCAAGTGCAACGACCCATGTACGAGCCGGAGGCTCAAGGGCCGACAAACTCGATACCAAGAATTTGACTTCGGCGCAGGTGCTGGGCCTCAGGGACGTGTACGAGCTGGGGCGCGAGTGGGGCGACACGCGGCTGGCGGAGAAGGCCGTGAATAATGCCAACAAGTTCCTGCGCGGCTACAAGGCAAGGAACGCCGGTGCCGCAGTTTTAGTGTCGTATGGAAGCCAGAAGGGGAGGAGTGGGTCGCGCGCCTGGACTTTCGACCCAACCTTGCCATGCATGCTATGTATAGCAAAAACCCCTATTTCTCCGTCCTTACTTTTATTTTGGCTCCTGGCTGTGTCCATGCACACGTGCTCCACGTGTCGTGGTTCAAGCGTGATTTGTTTCTTCCACCGCTGCGCGCCTTGCTTGGTGGCCACAGATCTGCTTCACTGGGCCCAAGGGCCGTGACGTGACAAAGCGCATCTTCTGCGTCACAGCTCAAACGGCTGCGGGGATCAAGTTCGACTACACCAACGAGGACGAGTAGGTGCAACTTGCGCTGTGCATCTACCCAACGTGAAACAGCCTCACGCACTGGCTTGCTGCTTGCATGGCTTCACAGCCCCCGTAAGTGCGTATTATGTGGAACCCACCTGTAGCTCCATCCACCTGTAGGTTTACAAGAGGCCCTGCACGCCTGGGCGTATAACTAGTAGGGCAGCGGTTTCACATCCTGGCCCCTGGTGTGCTTGTGCCCTTATTTGACGGCTTTCCTTTGGTACTAACGGGGTACGGCCGGTATACACAGGCCTATTTGTGTGCAGTCAGGGGGATCATTAGCATATTGTTTCTCCCTGCGGCGGTGCTCGTTGCCCTCAGCGGAACGACAGAGAACATCTCCGTCGCACGGTACTTCGAGCGGACGGGCCGCAAGCTGCGGCACCCCGAGTGGCCCTGCCTGGACCTGGGCAGGAAGGACAAGCCGCTGGCTGTGCCCATCGAGATGTGCAGGATCGTGGAGGGGCAGCGGAAGGGCACCCTGGACGCGGAGCAGACAACTGCGATGCTGCAGCAAGCCAAAAAGGTTGGTAGAGGCCAGTGAAAGCGACATACGATTCCATTACCGGTTCGTATTTGGCTGTCGAGCGCTGCTGGCTGGGGTTGCGAAAGTGTGATCCTTTAGTTCGTGAGGACTGCAATTCCCTTTCGTGGCGTACGGTATGGGGAGGAATGCGTTTGTACGGCAGTGTGTCAGGAGATTGCCTCTTACGCGGTGCATCCTGCAATCCTCCAGGACCCGAGGGAGCTGGTGGCGGCGGTGAGGGGCCGCGCCGCGTCCATTGCTGCGCTGCTGGCGGGGCAAGGCGGCAACGCGGCGGGGGCGCACTGGGGCGTGTCCATGGAGGGCGCTCAGCGTAAGTGGAGCGTGTGCTGGGGTTGCTGCGGGTTGGCGCATGCACGGCAGAACGAGGGTCAGCCTGGCGAAGGTGTACTGTCCTGTGGCCTATGGCCAACGTATAGACAAACCCTGGAGCCGCACCCTGGAGCTGCGTGCGGGCTGCGAGCCGCAAATCTGTACCTGCACACTGCTGATACAGCTGTCCCTTTGCTGGCACGATGGATGCAGCCGAGATGCTGCGCGCTGAGGCTCACGTGCTGCCGGCCCCTCGTCTCGAGTACGGGGATGGCAGGCGCGGAACCCAGGCGGTGGACGTGGGCGACAGCGGCTCCTGGAACGTCAGGTGAGTCGCGCACGTGCATGGCGCGCTCGGCGGTTGCCCGGTACCGGTACCTCGCCTTGCCTTGCCAACTTACCCGTCACAGAGTACTGGCAGGGCTGCTTGCCTCGGGTCAGGTTGTGACGCGTCAATAAGAGTGCGATGAGCTATTTGTTGCACTCTATGCCTCAAGGCGACCCCTCCGCTCCCAGATATTGCACGTTGGGTAGGGAGGTTTTACTTAACGCCACCCGCCCGCTACCCACCCGACCCTTGCCCGGTGCTGTGGCCACACTCCACACACCGGTCCGGGCGCAAGCGCGCAACAACGGCGGCAGATAGCTGCCTCTGCAAACAACGTCGTTCAGCACCCTTGCTATATATTACCCCTTTTGGCTGCGTGCAGGGGCCTCCAGTACGTCAAGGGCGCGCGGGTGCGCCGCTGGTGCGTGGTCTGCCTGGTGGACGAGGGGGCGCAGCAGGTGCAGGAGATTGGAGGGGTGGAGGCACTCAAGGCGCAGCTGTACGACTTCATGGGGCGCGTCGGGATGGAGGTGGTAAGCCAACCGACCCATGGGTCACCTTTGCATGCTGTATCTTTCCAGCGGTTGGATGGTTGGGTGCGTGCATGTCTGTCTAACGGAAAACCAAGAAGCATGCGTGTTACCCTACACATATCAAACGTGTTGGAGGGCCAATGCAGCAAGCACTCTTGACCTGTTGGCGCACGTGCGTAACGTGCTGGATGGTACCACCGCGCCCGCAACGCCGTGCCAACAACACTCGATGTGCGCATTGACACACGCACGTCCGAACGCTTACACGCATGAGTACACGAAAGCGGGTCTTGCTTGTCTGTGCTGAGCGTGCGGCTTGCTGCTGCTGCTGCTGCTGCAGGATATCCGGCCGCAGGACAGCAGGATGGTGGTGGTGTTCCAGGAGCGGCACCACAACGCCCAGCGGCCCGTACGGGAGCTGCTGTACGAGGTGCGTGACAGGCTACCAAAGCCCTTGGCAGGCCGGTGCTATTGCAGACTCCCGTGCGTATCATACGCTGCGGATGGCTTTGACGCGGCTGCACGTGTTGTACGCTTGGACAGACTAGCATATGTCGTTCCTTCTGTTCATGCATAGGACCCCGCGTGTAAGCTTGGGCTGGTTTCCCCTTGCCAGCCGTCAGCGGTGCGCTTCCCTGGGCCGCTGGCTCTCGTGCTGCAACGGCTTTCGTCTTTTCCCTGCATTCTGCCTGCACACTATTGTGTTCCAATCAGGCGGTGCAGCGCACAAGGAGGCTGCAGGGGGACGAGCCGGACCTCATCGTCGCCCTGCTGCCCGACAAGGTAGGTTAACTTCATTGCATGCATGATGTCAAGACATGCATACCAGTGCGAACGTGTGTCACGGCTCTGGTCTTAGACTGGGACATATACCAGTGCGAAACGCCGTGCTGTGCGAGAACACGTGCGTGCCTGCAAGGCCAGCTCAGGATCACCCGCATGGCTGGTGCACCGGCTTGCGCAGGGGGCTTGTGAGGCGGGGGGTGCGTTCGCTTATACGCACCGTGTGGGGATGGTACTTCTATCGGATAGGGAGGCTACTAAAGGTACTACACATGGCTGTCAGCCAGTAGTAGCTCCGTCTATGTAAGCTCCTGCACCGTGTGGGACCGCTGGCTCAGCACATGCTAGACCGCATGCGGTCATGAGATAATGGCATTGATCCGTGCACACGTCCTTACAAGCGTCCATGCATGCCCCAGGGCAAGGCCAACTACGACGAGGTCAAGGGCGTGTGCGACACCGAGCTGGGCATCATGTCGCAGTGCATGGCGCTGAGCAACCTGACGCGGAAGCGGCAGAAGGGCCCCGGCAGGGGCCGGGGTGGCGGTGGCGGCGGCGGCGTGGACCCAGGCACAATCGCCAACCTGCTCCACAAGGTACGACGCCATCTTGGGCACACACCATGCTACCGTTAAGACTTGAAGTGCGCACGTGTACTATAGGCGATGTTGGACGTGCCCGGTAAGCTTCCGGCAATACCTGACAGTGTGGCCGAACTCCTGTTCGTTCCAATGCCCTGGTCAGCGTTCAACTGGCATGCTGCCCGTGTTCCGTTCGGCAGTACCTGGAAACCTTATCCGATACCGGTACACTGCACACCGCAGGTCAACGGCAAGCTTGGTGGGGTCAACTGGGGCCTGTACGGCGGCACAAAGTGAGACGGCTATGTTACTGTCCGTATCGGGCTGGTGGATTTGCACAGTGTCCACCTGACTCCCCGGGCAGGAGCCTTCGGGCAGCTCCTCATTCCTCAAGTGCCGCACAGGTAGGTCTCGTGAAGCTTCAGCAGAAAGTGCCAGGACCCAATCACCCAGCTGCCTCCCCCTCCGTGTAACCGCATGAGCACTTGTGTATTATAAATGCCAGTGCCCCTCTCGCCTCCCTCCCAGGTACCTGCCCGTGCTGGGTGGCGACGACGCGCCCCCGTTCATGGTCATGGGGTGCGACGTGACGCACCCTGAGGGCGGCGTGCGAGCCTTCAGGGACGTGGACGCGCCAGCCAGCGTGGCGGCGGTGGTGGCTGCGCGGGACATGGCGCTGGGCAACGGGTACGGAAGTACTGGTGGCAGGCCCGGACAGAGGTCATGATCTCATGCCCATCACCAACGTGTATTTAGCCAATGAATGATCAGTTATTGCTCCTAGGCTACCAAAACTAGCGCATCCCCAGTCACCCACACACCCGTGCTTCTCACACCCGTGCTTGTTGTGTCTCACCACATTGCTTGTGTCCACCTTGAGCAGGTAGGGTGGCACAGTGTCTTCAGGATGGATGCGCATCTTCAACATTCACTCATGTTTATTTCAGGCAATCGACGAGTGGTTTGGTCTTTTTTGCGTCGAGCAGCGCAACGCACGGACGGATGAGTGCACCAGCACACTTTTAGGACGGTCGTGCCCCTCCTAAGAGTCCACACCAAGTGCTGCTACCCGGCCTTGCTCAGCCCGGTCTCCGGCCCACAGCCCACGGCTGCCCCGCCCCGCGCTGCCTGCTCCACCCCCAGGTGGTCAACGCGCTTCCACGTTCAGGACGGCCGGCAGGAGGTCATGAGCTGCACGAACACGGTGGTCGGCATGTTCAAGGAGCTTATTGAGGTGAGGTCCGGTGTCCACCTGCACGTATGACTCTGCTTCAAGCCAGTAGACGCGTGTGCGGAGAAGGCCTAGCAAGCAGTGTCGGTAAATGCCCTGGGCGACGGCGACGGATGCCAGGAACTCGTACGAACGCGATGTGCATGAGCTCCTTCGGCTTCAAAGCGGCCAAGCAACGCACCACCTCGTAGCATGAGCATCCTATCTGCTGCATACCTTCTCTTCCTATCCGCTGCCGACCGTTTCCTGCAGGAGTACGCCAACGTCGCCAAGGAGGTGGCAGGGCCCAACGCGCCCCTGGTGGACCACAGCCTGCCCGTGCCTCAGCCCGACCACTACGCCTCCAAGGCCCTCTGGTCGCAGGGCAAGTTCCGCTACCTGCCCGCCCGCATCATAATGTACCGCGACGGCGTCAGCGACGGAGAGTTCAACCACGTCATCAGGGTGGGTGGTGGCCCCAGTGCCCCATAGCCCAAGCAGCGTCCAGGCAGGTGGCACAACGCGAACCCATGGCGACCCGGTTATGACATGTGGAAAACCTGGTTCGGCCTGCATGAGATAGCGGTTTAGGGGGAAGGGGCGTCACGGGGCTCACCATCAGAACGCACACACGTCAGCTAAGTCGGATGCTGGTTGATGCACGCAGTCGTACGCAATGTAGGCATGTCAAGGTGCTGATTAAGTGAGCAGCTCGCCAAGGTGTTTGGCGTCGCATGACCCTGCATGCCAAAAGCTACGCACCCATGTCTGACGCTGGCACCCTGCTCTGTCCCCTTGTGCGCCTTTTGCCTCCCTTTGCAGGCCGAGGTCAAGGCAATCAAGAAGGTAAGTTCGCAAGATGGCAACCCTGCGCCTGCCAGCATGGCATGTGTACCGGTACTGCCGTTCACCGATTGGCACGTGCTTAACAGTCAGACAGGCGCCTGCCAGACCCTTGGCGGGGAGTGCCAGCGCCATGGCCCTTCCGATAACTCCCTGTCATATCAGGCGTGTGGATACTGACGGTACCGTACATGCGACGTCAACGGGTTTCGCAGGCCTGCCTTGCAATCGACCCCGCCTACGCTCCGCAGCTTACGTTCGCGGTGGTGAAGAAGAAGCACGGCACGCGGCTGGTGGCGGCTGACCCGCGGGACAGCGACGGCAAGGGCAACCTGCGGCCCGGCACCGTGGTGGACCGCGCGGTGGTGTCCACAGCGGGATTCGACTTCTTCCTCAACAGCCACCAGGGTACACATTCTTCGGGTGGTGTAATCTGTAGCATAGCTGTTGTAGGTATTGTTTTTGTTTTCTTATCACGAAGCCTAGCGTCCAAGCTGTTCGCTCGTTCTTCATCCGCAGCCTGGCACACTTGCTTGCTTGGGTATATCACATAAAGCTGCCTTCCCTGCCTCGTACATCCACGTGGGTGTGACAAGCCGGGGAATGTCCTTTTCCGGAGAGGCTTACAGGCCACACACTTACTGGAAATTGCAAACAATGATGCCTCGTTCCCACATTACGTTGCGCCCCACCTGTGACCCTGGCAGGCCTGCAGGGCACCAACCGCGCCGCGCGCTACGTGGTGCTGGTGGACGAGATCGGCTTCGGCAGCAACGGCATCCAGCTGCTCACCTACTGGATGTGCTACACCTATCAGCGAGCAACAAAGTAGGCGCGGCCATGTCCGCTCTGCAATCCGACTTGCTTACCGGTACTTTGCGCCCTGCTACCGTAGTTGATTTAGGTGTTCGGTGCCAAGCACATGGCCCAAAATATTGCTCGTTGATACTGGAGCACAATTTTGCCACTTTTCTTGGTCCGGCCCTAGAAAACAACTACACTCTGCCAATAATTGTGTCGCCACGTGACAACCGGTAACGCCAGCTGTACCCTCCTCCTGCCCTCCTCCCGCAGGTCTGTGTCCCTGCCCCCTCCCGCCTACTACGCGCACCTGGCCGCCTTCCGCTACCGCAGGCTGCTGTCGTTCCACGCCGCCCGAGGTGCGCAGGACATCCACAACATCATCAACCAGAACTTGGTCAACAAGCCGTTTTACCTGTGAAGGCTTGGTGGCAGAGGGCATGGTAGCAAATGCTAGACCTGGAGCCGCTGGAGGCGCACGCAGGCCGCTCGCAGCGGGACGTGTGGCTGACTGGGTAGAAACGTGGTTGTGGCTTGTGGGGCTGGAAGTCGGATACCCCAGTGCAGTTGTCGGCTCGTTGGGATAGTTTATTCTGGTGGGAGGTATAATATTGGCCCAGCAGCAATTCCTGCATTGGTCACGTGATCTGGGTGTCAGTAGCAGCTGGGTGACCTCTTGAGTCTTGACAGTGGTACACGCTTGGATGCATGTACATCATGAACGTCAATGCTTATACAGCAGCAGAGACACGCTGCCGTCTTGGGTGGGGCCATGGGGAGGAGGGAAGGGAGACTGCGTGCGGCGGGCAATCACGGAAATATCTGGGAGAGATGGAAGGAGTTGGCTCATAACTTGGTGGGTAGTAGGTATCTTTGTAGGGCTGGCTTTGAGCTACAACACAGCAGCGTTTACGCAGTCCTCGGGTGGTAATAGAGGGAAGAGGTGACCAAGCGTTGGCCGCAGTACCTGTATCGGTCCAGTAGGGTCGACTACCACTACCGCAGTGCCCTGCAGTCCAAGGGGCCATGTGGCGAAGGAGAAGGGTCTAGTTCTACTGCCCAGGCAGGCCAAGCTTGGCCTGGAAGGCGTGATCGTTCTTCCGGTTTGATATTGATGGGAAATTAGTTGTTGTCCTTGCTTGGCGATACTACGGTTGGTGGTTTCGGCCAGCGGCTGGTCGCCATGTCTGGTGGCCGTGGATCAACTGAAAGGCGGCTGCGCGCCACACTTCACAGGAGATGAGGAGAACGGTCGTTGCTCGACCAGGTTGAATGAACGAGTAATACCGTAGGCTGTCTGCTTGGTGGCCTGCGTTTGCCTGGTTGAGGTTGTGAACTTTTGTTACGAAAGCCGTCAATGACGATGTGACAGTACAACTGCAGTGAGCACCGCCGGGAACGAACGTGACAGCTTAAGGTCCCTATGATAATCCAGGGGAGATCTCCCATGCGGTAGTCCTGAAAAACCGCGCCCGCTTCTCGATTATGCAGGGGGTGTAACGTCTAAGCCGTGCATGATGATGAGGTTGCATCAGGCCGTGACCCACGGCATGGCAACACCGTGTGCCGGCGTGCCAACACGTATGACATCTGCTGACTGTTATCAGCTGGCGCACCGTGTACCTGCCTCCTGCAAACTTCGAGCCTCATTCCCATCAAAACACGCCGCCATCCTGGCCTTCCGCCATGCACATGGGTCTCTTGCCCGGGAGCGGGCCTGTAGACACAAAGACGACCCAGTTGCATGCATGTTCTAGAGCTATTCCGCCACATCTTCAGCACCGCAGCTGCCGTCGCAGCTGCTCCGCCAGCTCCGCAGCGCCCGCCCCCGCCCCAAGCACCTGTCTCGCTAGCCCTTCCGCCACCGCCCTCCCTCTTCCCTCCCCACCCTCACACGCCCCCACAAGCAGCCCCAGCAGGGCCCCATCCACACTGCCGCGTGACAGTTGCTCCGCCTCTTCCTCTGGGTCCACCTCCACATCCTCCCCACCAGCACCACCCATCGCTAGCCCCGACCCCAGCGCCGTCTCCCGCGGCACTACCAACGGCCAGCTACCGCTGTGCGCACAGCAACCCGAAACCACGCCCGTCAACAGCGCTGCTTCCTCGGGCTCCAGTTCCTGCACTGTCTGCTGCAGCTGCGCCAGCTGTGCACCGGACAGCTCACCGCCAGCCGAGGCGTTGGAAGCTGCAGGAAGCTGCTGCTGCTGCTGCTGCTGCTGCTGCTGAGGTCCTAGCACGTGCACCGCCGCCACCATGCCGCTTGAGCTGAAGGCCAGCACGGTGCCACGTGTGTCGCAGCGGCTGCCGCCGCCCGTGGGTGCGCCCCTAGCGTGTGACACACTGCTGTGCGGCTGCTGGGCGTCCAGATGGCAGGGCTGCAGGGCAAGGCCCGATGGCACCACACACATCCGCGTAATCGCGTTCCGCACCCTGAGGCATGGGACACGTTGGGCGTTGCCAAGAGGCTCAGGCACGGACACAGTGCGTGCGCCAAAGATACCACTGACAAGCGCTAGTCGTTGCGACCAATATCAACCACGCGACAGCAGGCACAGCCAAGGCAAAGAGCGTGTTATCCCCGCTCAGAGCTGCGCGTGTGCCGCTGTCCTGTCCATGCTTCCCGCCCCCAGCACCTGCACGCGGCCGCCAGGTCCAGGCTGGGCAGCTGTTCCATGCGCAGCCCCAGCAGCGCCAGTGGGTCCAGCTCCAGCCGCTGCGGGCCACCGGCTCCGCCCTGGCCCCGCGCCCCGCCCTGGCTCTGGGCCGCGCCCGGGCCGCCCGCCAGCTGCCCCAGCTGCCCCGCCTCTCCCCACACGTCCATCACGGCCTGGGCACCAGCCTGGCCGCCATCGGCCCGGCCTGTCGGGACCGCGAAACGCAGGTGTCACAGCAGTAGGGGCCGAGTGCGACACATAGAGCAGGCCAAGGGAAGCAACCAGGAAAGCAGTCAGGGAGCGCGTTAACGAGCTTCCCTAGAGCGTACAACCTGACTCCCGTCCCGGCCACTCGCCTGCGCCTTGCCCCGTCACCGCCGCCACCGCCTGGCGCTGCGCCGCCGCCAGCGCGCGCTCCTCCGCCGCCGCGTCACGGTGCGCCAGCGCCAGGCCGTGCGGGTGCACCGCAAGCAGCACGTGGGAGGGGCTGACGGCCAGGCAGGCCTGAGGAAGGCATGGCCCATGCGCACAGCCGCAGTAATAGAACTGGTTCTCAAGAGACTAGGCGGCCGGTCATGCAATCAACGCTGTAACGCTCCGCAGGGGGGGGGTAGGAAGTTCGGTTTCGGCCCCCATGCCCACTTACGGGAACGTGACCCCCAAAGGGACCACCCCACCCCTGCCGTACAGCCGTA
>VFQN01002694.1_pt1 | contig 26805 bp, 45 predicted proteins | sample 3512371 | NCBI WGS metagenome assembly VFQN01 (sample SAMN10412370, study PRJNA504923) | tailings metagenome | isolation source: Replicate 2 from Balatoc abandoned mine | place: Philippines: Itogon, Benguet | collected 2017-08-28
GGGAGGTCACAATAGATACACCGTTCCCGCGCGCATGGACACAGAACGGCTGGGTGAGGCGGTGTTCAGCGGGGTGGTGGACCCCGGCAGCACCAGCCGTTCTGCGTCCGTGCGCGCGGGAACGGTGTATCTATTACACACTCTATACACCGTTCCCCGCCTGCTCCTGCGTACTTGCGTGCATGCAGGTGTTGAGGTGCTCTGCCGGCACGAATGCGGTGTGCACTCCCTGCAGTGGGCTGGCGGCAGACTGCTGGTGGTAGGTGGAGGAGGTGGGGTGCTGAGGGGGGCCAGAGGTACGGGGCTGCCTGGGGGCGTTGGATGTGGGGGGACTGCTGGGGGCCGTCGGCGAAGGGGGACTGGTTGGAGGTGTTGGGGCTGTCATCAGGGGGCTGCTCGGTGGGTCGTGAGTTCACCTCGGGCGCGTCGTACTCCATCGGGCCGTTGTCGAGGCTGTTGCTGCCCGCGGCATGGTAAGTGGCCTCAGTACTGGGGGCAGGGTTGGCGGCATTGGTAACTGTTGCACGGTTCAGCCTCTTATGGGGGCGGCGCGTCTCAGGTGGGCACGTGCCCGACCACCCCTTAGAGCGCGCAGCCTTGTGCCCTGCATCCTCAATGGAAAAACGAAGCTGCATGTTGGCCTAGGTGAGCTCGTTAGGTTGTGGCTCGCTCTGGACTGTTAGCTTGGTATGCTTGCCTGTAACATGGGGGGTCGTTTAGGGAATGGCCTAGCGGCCCGCTGCTTTTATATGCATGGCGGTGATCTTTGCCGTACCATCGTGCCCGATTCAGTCTGTGGAGTTCCCCGCAATTTTCTGTGATTCCCTGCTGCACTCCGTATTCATCTAACGTTCTATCGAATCCGCTTGCGTGGAACCACGCGTTGAGTAGCATTTCCTTCGTTCTACTTCCTGTCGAAGCGATCGGGGCCTCCATGCTCCCTCGCCGTTTGCCGTTACGTTCGTACGGCATCTTTGATCCATAGCTGATTGCTATCGCCGCGCCAGCGGTGCGGCCTCCAGCGCGTATACGGCCGACTTCACACTGACCCATGGGTCGCCGTTTGTCTTTGCCGATCAGGCCTCGTCCTCCACAGGTGCCAGTGCTTGCCTTAGTTGTTCACTACTAGTCCCTAACACCCTCTGGCCTTGCGGAATTTTGGAAGTCAGTCACTGAAGTTATACGAGGAACTGTAACTGGCAACGTGCCGCACCAGTTCAGCGCCCCCCTGCCCGCCTCCAACTCCGCACCACACCGCACCACGAAACCCAAACTTCCATCGTCCAACTTCCATCGTTCCGACCTCCTTACACAACGTCACCGCCGCACATATAGTAATACTGATGTGGTTACACCGTTTCAATGCTACAGTTATCCCCCTCCAGTTACCCCCCTCGCGTTTTACGCGTATCCTCCTGCCCACGTCAGGGACAGGTGCCGCTCCTCCCTGCCGGCCCCCGCTCCGCCTCTCACGGCGGCGCTATCCGCAGCACCTCCTCCACACTCAGCACCTTACCCTTGCACCTCATCCTACTACACACTCAGCATCTCCGGGGGCTCCCCACCAGCGTCGGTTCATGGGTCATTGGCCACCAAGCCTCGCTAACGCCCCTGCCATCATAAGCCGTGTTCCAAAAGGCAGACATCGCATGGCTCTCCGGACGGGGCCCCTGGCTCTCCGGACGCAGCCCGCTCGGGATTGTCACAGAACCTGCTGAACTCTGCGACAGCGCCCCTTACCACGTCAGCGGGAGGTGCCGCTCCTCCCTGGCTAGGCCCTCCCACGGCGGCGCCATCCGCAGCACCGCCCCCACGCTGAGCGGCTCCGGGGGCTCCTGGACACCAGGCCCCAGGCCCTCCAGCGCCGTTAACACACGTCGGCACAGCACCAGGTCGAACGGGTCGGGGCCTGACGACTGGTGCTCCCCGGCCGCTGCCCCAGCTCCCCCTGTCCCTGTGCCGGCGCCAGCGCCGGCGACCTGCTGCAGGTAGGTGCGCATCTCCAGGCGCGCTGCGCCCAGCTCCCCGCAGTGCACCAGCAGCACGGCCAGGTCGCGCCTGGGGTGGGGTGCAGGGGGGTCAGGCAATGGGTTATCGCCACAATCGGGTTTACCGGCAACGGCAGCAATGGGTGCGGTGTGTGGGGCTCTCCGCAGTGCACCAGCAGCACGGCCAGGTCGCGCCTGGGAAACGAGGCAGAGGAACCAGGGGCTGGTTACTCAGTTGGTTGATTAGTATGTGGTCAGACGGTTGGCCGACATTGGCAGTTATGGGTATGATGCCTCTAGCTCCATGCAATAATCCAGCAGCACGGCCAGGTCGCACCTGGGCTGGGGGACGTAGGCCAGTCAGGTAACGCTTAATCGGTTGGTTAATTGGCAATGGCGTCAGTGGGTGCGGTATCTGGGGCTCCCCGCAGTGCACCAGCAGCGCGGCCGCTCCGTCTCCAGGGGCAAGGCCCCCCCGCTAGCATGACACACCCTTGGTTCCTACGGCCGCGCACGTGGGCTACAGTGCATGACAACTTTCCCGCTGCCGTACCTCTCCTCGGGGCAGGCCTCCCCTGCCAGCAGTACCAACCGCTCGCTGGCGGCACGTGCCCTGCGGATGTCCCCTGCGCCCGGGCTGGTCCAGATACCGCGCTCCAGGCGCCAGGCAGCAACCTGCGGGACCAGGGGCGCGTGGAGATATAGCGGTAATATTTGAAAGTATCACCCCAGATGTTTCTACGTATTGTTTCATATGTAAGTGGCCAGGGACGCAGAGAGTAGCCAACAAGAGCACGACCAAGCCGTAGGGTAGCGGGGGCCCGGTGACAGGGGTGTTGGCAGATCCTCATCATGGGTGAAAGGGGCCTGGTCCCGACCATGAACAATACGCTAACAACAAGAAAACCACAAGAAATCACACGGGGCCCCCTCATCCCCCCGCCCCACCTGGCTGACTGCCGCGAGCACAGCCGACATCTCCTCTCCGCTAGCCGCCTTTGCAGCCGACCTGCAGACATGCGACGAAAGCCCGTCATGCGACATGTCACGTGTCATCGTCCACCTGCAACGCGCGTGTCCTCTTGTCCACGCATCTGACACTTCCCAGAGGTTGGAGTGCAGGATGTACACGCCGTGCTGCGTGAATCTCGCCCCCGTGGCCGCCATATCCAGTGGGCCCTGCGCGTGTTTCATGCTACGTACCATGTGCCACGTGCAAAGCCCCCAGTCGTCATGCCGCCACCTAAGGCCCCGTGACTGCCCACCACCCCAGGGTACTGCGCGCCCGCCCTCATCAGGGGCGTGCCATTGCCACGTGCCAGCACCCCACGTGTCATGCCACCCACCTGAACCCTCCGTAGCTGCCCACCGCCCTGAATTACTGCGCGTCCACCCCTTTCATGTCACACGGCTGCCAGCGCGCGTCGGCGCAGTGAAGCGGCGGGTCCGTGCAGGCAGCGCGGCGCATGCAGAGCCGCATGCTTTTCGGACGTGATGGTTGGTGCAACTGTGCGTTTTCCAGTAGGGCTGCCGACCAACATGACCGCTTATGTGCCAGCGGTCGGCAGCGCTACTGGAACGCGCACAGTTGCACCAGTCATCACGTCCAAAAAGTATGCGGCTCTGCATGCCGGCCAAACCTGTGTTGCCCGCACGGACCCGCTGATCCTTCACGCTGACGCACGCTGGGAGCCGCCTGACCTCATGCCACGTGCCACAGCCCCACGTGTCACGCTGCCCACCACGAGTACAGTATGCACAAGCTTAGCTGCGTGAATCCCGAACCTGTGGCCGCCCGTATCCCGTGGGCCCTGCGAGTGCTTCATGCTACATGCCATGTGCCACGTGCCAGCACCCAACACGTCACGACGCCCACCTGAACCCTCCCACCGCCCCGGGGTACTGCACATCCGCCCCCTTCATGCCACGTGCCAGCACCCAACACGTCACGCCGCCCACCTGAACCCTCCGTGGCTGCCCACCGCCCCCGGGCGCTGCACGTCTGCCCCCTTCATTCCAAATGCCACGTGGCACAGCCCCACGCGTAACGCCGCCCACCTAAAGCTTCCGTGGCTGCCCACCGCCCCGGGGTACTGCACATCCGCCCCCTGCATGCCACGTGCACGTGCCTTACCCCACGCGTCACGCCGCCTACCTGAACCCTCCGTGGCTGCCCACCGCCCCGGGGTACTGCGCGTCCGCCCCGCTGTCCCACGGGAAGGGCCAGTAGGAGCGCTTCAGGTGTCTTAGCATCTCCACTAGCACCTGAAAGGGAAGGGATGCGTGCAGCTAAGCTTGCTCAGAGACAACAGGACAACAAGAGCGATCCAGGTGTCTTAGCATTTTCACCAGCACCTAGAAATGGGAAACATCAGAGCGTGCTGCGTCCCGGTCTCTGGCAACGGCAACGATGCAAAAGGGACCGCCATACACCACGCCAGCAACTCAGCCGTGGTCAGGCCCGCAACGTAGATCAATACCGTACTGCACCCCTACGCATGCATGGGCAAACTGTACCCGGAACGCCCCCGGCATCCGATTGGAGTGTGCAAATTCACGTCTCCAACATGCTAACAACTCCACCTGCATACGCACCTCGCTGGTGCACGTGTTCAGCACCACTGCAGACGTGCTCGAGCTGGCGTGGGGCCCCGAACCCGCCGGCCCGCCACGGCCAGCACTGCCGCCATCGCTACCGGCCCCTGCCTCCCCGCCCGCTACCACAACCCCTGCCCCCGCTTGTCCCCCAGCTCCTGCCCCCGTGCCACGTGTCCCCAGTAGCAGGCTAACGGGCAGCTCTGGCAGCGGCACAGCCCGGGGCAGCAGTCGGTAGTCCCTGCTAGACACATGACGGGCAGTCGGAAGGAATCATTCGTCAGTGTTGCACCCGCACCCCCAGAGCGCCCGCGTCCTATATTTTATGTCCACCAAGACCCGGGGTGGGGACCGCCGCCTAGAGCAGAAGCAGATAGCCCCTGTGACATGCTTGCGAAGAAAATTGTATCACAATACCAGAAGCACGCTCAATATGGAGATGTACCTTTTACAGTTCCGTACAACTGCTGTACAACTGCCTGGCCTGTATGCATCACCACCGGCCCAGGTACGCACCGTGTGTCCACGGCTGCGGCGCAAGGCAGTACGCCACGTGCCAGCAGGCGGCGGCACACCTCCCCCAGCAGCAGCCCCAGCGTGGCGGGGTGGCCCGTGCGCCGCACCAGCGTCTGTTGTGGGGCAGGGGGTTGGTGGTCAGGTGTGTTAACGCACAGCTCCTTCAGCAGCAGCCCCAGCGTGGCAGGGTGGCCCGTGCGCCGCACCAGCGTCTGCGGGACGGGTTTTGGGCACGTTGGTCATGCCGCGCCACTGGTGGCTGTTGGAGGGATGATCATCACATATGTCCCAGAGAGTCATAGGAAAGTATTAGGGCCATGAGGGCCCGGCGCTTTTCTGGAACAACATTGGCCCGTGTGCCGCACCAGCGTCTGGGGGAGAGGCGCTGCTGACGGAGGGCGTGATGGTCCCGTGTTTACGCCACAGGATACCTGTGTCCTCCACCAAATCCATGTGAGCTACCCCTGTCAGCTGCCTACCACATCTGCCCAAAATGCACCCCTACCGCGACCCACATCCATATACACGGCAATGCTTGCATACCGGCACCCCCTGCCCTGCCCGTCTTTCTACCCCTGCCCTGCCCGCGTCCTTGCCCTTACCCCTTCCGCCAAGACCGCGTTAACACACCTCATGTAGGTACCCCAGGCGTGCGTCCTCCCACACACCTGCGAATGCAAAGAGCCATGGGCGGTAGAAGCCACGCGTGTGACTCTAGGGGCGAAACGGGGCACCGGGCTCGACTCGCACGCCGCAAACACGTGTGTGTTCCGCACCGGGTTCCCGGCCACAAGCTATATCAAGCCATCAATGGCAAGCACATGAACCATGCACCATCAATCGATCGCAAGACAGCCCCCCTCGGTCACACTTGCGCAACTGAGGTAGACAACACAGGGCTCACCCGCATGGTCCACCAGGGAGCTGCCCGGAAGGTGCAGGAAGGTGTTCGGGAGGATGCGGGTAGCCGCGGGATCACGTCGGACGTCGCGTGGCATCCGGCAACGCACGCATACGGTGCATCAAGAGGGTAAAGGAAAGGGGGTTGGGTGAGCCAGGCACCTGGATGGTTGAGAGCCTTTCACTACAGGGCGCTGTAGGCCCAAGCGCCCTACTGTGAAGAGCTAAAGAAGTACGAGCAGCACAGAGTAGGAATTCCATGGCGAGGCATGGGGTTAGCCTGCGCTGGAATAACTGCACGAAAACAGTCATACCCCCCTATCCCACTCTACCATGCACGCCCCGAGGCTTCAAGGTGCACCAAAGCAAAACTCAGCAGGCAGCAGCGTAAGACCAATCATCCCATGTACGACACGTGTACATGTGGCGGCATTCAGACCTAAGTCAACGCACTTTGGCGGCACGTTTGACCGGCCGTAGTCGGGCATGGTGAAGCGGCCGGGGCCCTCGAACAGGAACCGGTGCACCACCGCCAGCACACGGCCGGCAGCTTCGCGCAGCTCCTCCCCCTCCGCCGCTACAGCCCCCGGCGCTACAGCCCCGGGCCCGCGCGCCCCGTCCAGATCACCGCCGCCGCCGCTACCGCTGCTGGAAGGACCCGTCGCGTTCTGCCGTACAGGCGTCTGCAGCTCGTCCCTGTGTCGTACGACTAGCTCGTCCACTAGGCGGTCAATTCGGCCCAGCCAGTGGCTTACAGGGAAGGCGACGGTGGAGTGGGAGGCTGCGAGGAATGGGGATGGGGTGCGGGGGCTGGCGTTGGGGATGGGGTGGTAACTCCATCTCTACCTGGTCCATTGCTGGACTGTCCATTGACCCTTCCAACAAGTTCTCAGGGTTTGTCGTCTACACAAGACCCGGCTCCCTAAACAGCGGAGTACCTCTGCTGCAGTCGCTACTGCTCCGGCCAGCCCCCATCAGTGCACCCACCCACCTATTGCGTCGTCCTCGGCCGACACTTGGAGGGCCGCCTCCGCCAGGGCCATGGAGGGCTCTCCCCCGGCGATGCAGCGAGCGAAGGCCTACCAACGGGCAAGGGGAAGGGGAAAACGGGTGTTGGGCTTCCATCTTGGCCAGACACATGCCAAAACAGATGTGTACGCGAGCGTCCTCTCCAGGCGATACAGAGGGCGTGAGGCTGGGTGTTGTGTTCCGTGGTTAGCAAAAGGTGCATTGCTGACCACCCAGCGCTGGGGTATGAAGGGCCTCCCTTGGCAATTAGGCAGTTACCTGGAGGGAACGGGGAGGCCAATCGAAAGGGGGGGACACCAGGACTTCGGGTGGTTAGCAAACATGTAAGCCAGTTACCACCTACTGCCCACTACAAACGTCCCACCGTTACTATGTGTACTTGTGCATCACCCAGCCCCCACCGCCCCACCATGCATGGGCCCCACATCCCACCTTGCGAACCCCACGGCCCCACCACGCATGCGCCCCACCTTGCGCGTCTCGTACTGGAACACGTCTGAGTAGTCCGCTCTGGGGCACATGTTGTGGGCTGGTCGTGTAAAGAGGTGCACGTGCTGGTGTGGAGGTGATGTCATAAACGCATATTGTGGTGTGGAGGTGGTGTATGAGGGGCATATTGTGGTGTGGAGGTGCATGCGCGGTTGGTGCGCGCAGTGTACCTGGCACGGCGGTGGCGCATGTGCAGCTACCTCGGCGCAGAGCATGCACCTGCCACAATGGCTCCATTGCGGTCTGCCGTCGCTACGCAGAAAGGCGACACGCTGGCTACACAACACACAGGTCCATCACAGGCCCGGGAGCGTCTGGGCAGCACCAGGCAGAACCCATGCTCTTTCGCCCAATGTACCTTCGCAGAAACGACAGTTTTGGTGCAGCTGATGTGCTGATCTGTACGGTACAGCTGCAAGAACCACCCTGGTCACCGTGGAATGGTCACGGCCACACCACGTGCTCGACGAGGTGGCCCCAGCTCGCACCTTCGGTACCGCACATCTGCAGTGACGTCCACCCGGTCGGCGTCAGGGTTCCTGCCTGCGGACGCCGGAGCTCCCTCCAAAGGACCTGCCGTCCGAAGCTGCACAAGCTCAGGGTGTCGGCCGCGGCCCGCTGTCGCTGCAATAGTTCCACAATTGTCGCCTTGTTGTTGAAATAGCAAGGAGCCGGCCAAACGCCGCGGAGTTCTGGTCCTGAGCGGTTGGAGCGTTGCTACCCTTGGCCCAGTGCAACGTCCCTCTACATGCAACGCTCCATGGTGACAATTCATTGCTGGCAAAAATTGATGCGCAGGCCTTGTGTTCCGGTCAGGTGTCAGGCTTTTAACAGCCTTGGCCCCAGCAAGCTGAAAATCAGCATGCCTGGATGTCAAGCTGAAATACCTTGCAGTTATAATTGCTGCGAGGAGACCTGCTATAGTCTGGACCCATGCTCCGCGACCATGAGTAATGAATCCATTGGATTTTGGCTCGAGCTGCACGAGCTCAGGGCGTCGACCGCGGCCCGCTGTCGCTCTGGTGCCCTTATCACAACACTACTTTGCCGTAGCTCAAGGGGCTAGCACAACGCCTCGGCGCCTCGCCCTGTGCGGTTGGGGTCAGGTTGGGGTGCTGCTCAGATTACGGACCGTACGCAAGGCTCGAGCACATGTGGTAATGTATTAAAACAATCATATGTACTTATTAGGTTGCCAGGGCTTGGTCGAATGGTCGTGAGCTTGGTCCCCTAAAATAACACATGCTCAGTCGCATTGCACTTGAGCATTCTTCCCCATTACATACTCATAATTTTACCAGCTTACCAGCACTTACAACAGCACCCATGGCTGCATGACTGAGTACAAGTTGCCTATGTTGTCCTGCAACAGGTTAACAGACCACTTTTGCCGGTCGCTCCACTACCTACTACACCTAGTATATCTACCAAAGCATGAGAATGTGTCATATGTGACCAGGAAATAAATGTGGTTCTTGGGATGTCTACGCAACAATCAAGACGTTGGGCAGGGAGTCGATGCTCAAGCGGCCGAGCCACGGACGGCTACAGCAACTCGTGCCACAGCAGCAGCAAGTGCCCCATGTGCCAACATCGCTGCGGAGCCCGAGCACTGGCAGGTAGCGATGAGCGCAACCTAGCGGGGTTGTATGTTTGCCACACAACATTGCTACATCGGGATTTCCTACTGCAAAAAACAGACGTTTCTTTGCATACACTCGTTCACACTATACGGTCTTGGCCTGCCGGGTGTCCCAGGCACTCTACAGCGACCTACATACCGTTCGTGGACACTGGATTGATCGTCTGCGCCAGCTTGCGGACCTAGCTGCCGGCTGTGCTGGTGCGGCGTTTGTCGGGTGAGGCAAATGTACTCGTCCTGCCCGTCCTTTTCTCGGTCTGGCCTGGGTACATGCTTTGAAATTGGCAGCGTGACGATGAATGCTACTAGCTTCGTCGGGCTGCTCAAGCGCAACGAACCCCCGTCCACAATAACCGTACCCGGTTTGACAGACCCACAGGGCCAAGGGCAAGCCATTAAGGTAGGGCACGCTCCAGCCCTTCCTTGCCTCCATCGCCCATTCCAACCCTGCCCCCCTCCCTGCAGCGTACACTTGTACTGCCCACAACCACCATGCTTTGTGGTGTTGGCGTCAGGAGGGCCCCAAGGGGACATGCTGCAGCCCGGCGCGTCGCAGCCGGCCGACCCCGGGCAACCCCCGCCCTCGATGCAACAGCAGCCGCCGTACACAGCCGCATTACAGCCGTACAACCCGCACGAACTGCTGCAGCAGCAGCAGCAGCAGCAGCAGCTACACCAACGTGCTGGGACGGCACAGGGCAGCATGCCCGGGGGTGCTCTGGGCGGTGCACGGCTCACTCCATCGCCGGGGCAGCCCTGGGGCGGAGCTGCGGCCGGGCATGGGACCGGGGCTCGGACGGGGGAGGTTGGCGACCGCTCCGTTAGCACCGCTGGCGGCCCAGGCAGCTTCCAGCTGCTTCTGTGGGGCAAGGTACGGTGTTGACCGGGTGTTGGCCCATCGTGATGCCTGCGCGCCGAATGTGCGGCTGCACCCCCTGGCTGCCGCTGGCCTGTGTGTATTAGGATGTGATGCAGGGATGTGCAGAGCGCGGAATAGGCAAAGGTACTGACGGAGCGAGGGCATGGACGATTAGTCGGTTACTAGCGACCGAGGCTGAAGCTGTAGGCAGGGCTGCTGCTGTCCCAACTTATGCCGCTGGCCTGTGCAAAGTCAAAATGGTTGACGGAACCCCTTCTGGCCTACGGCGCCCGGCAGGTACCCGTGTTTCGGCACGTGGCCGACGTCAGCGCCCCTGCGCGGCACAGCACGCAGACAGACAGGCGCAATGTATCAGGGGCGCAGGGCAAGCAGCTGCGACAGCAGCACCCAGCGCATCCCTCTGGGCCCTCGGGGTCAGTAGACCGTTGTACCCTGGCCGACCTGCCGTACGACTGGCGGCGGATGCACACCAACGGCCAACTGTCGCAGTTTGCCGTACTGCCCATCATGTCGCCCGACGGAGGCGTCTTGGCGGCGGTGCAGGTGGCGGGGCCAGCGGCGCAGGCGGCGGCGGCGGAAGAGGAGGTAGCTGGTGGCGGCAGCGGCGGCGGCGGGCCGGAGGATGCGGCACGGGGGCGGAGGGGAAGGCAGGGGCAGCGGGCTCTGGCGCAGCAGAGGGAGCAGTTGGAGCGGTTGGCTGCGGTTGTGGGGCTGACGTGCTTTGGGGAGCCCCTGCAGCTGGCGGTGTGGCAGGCGGTGAGTCAGCAGTGACTGGCGCGGAAGGGTGCTTGGGTGCGGGCGTGGGTTAGGGCGTGTGCTTCATGGGCTGGGCCTAATCGAGTACAAGGCAATGGGTTCCGGGCACAGGACGGTGCTTGGGGTGTGTTAGGCGGCCTCAGGCCCTTCACCTACGGGGAGGGTTGGAGAGAGGCGGGGCGGGTGGTACCTTTCCCTCGCCCTGCGACTGCGATTGACCAGGCTGGGCGGGCAGTGGAGAGGCCGGTGCCACTGCCTCCTGGGCACCACCTTGCCGCTGTGACCGCAGCACCGGGTGTTGTACAGGATATGGAAAGCCATGTGTATGGCGATTTCAGTGTACGGTAGAAAACGAAGCTCCAGAGGGATCGGTGCGGTTTGCGGACATGGCTTCATTACGTCGTCCTTGACGGCTGCCGTACAGCGGTGCGTGAGGCGTGACACGTGTGCGTGTGCCAATCACACCGCAGGCGTGCGGCGCGGTGGCGGAGGTGCAGCGGGCCGAGTCACTTCAGGTGGGCGCAGCGCTGAGGATGTGGGGTGTGGGGTGCACACCGCTGAGGGTGTGGGGTGCACGCTGCACGGGGCCGTCCGGCGGGGGCAGCCTATCAAGTGGGTAAGTGGGTGAGTGGGTGGAACGACTGCGCACAATAGGCCACATGGCAACACGATGGCGATGCAGTTGCGGTGATAACAGGAGCATATCGCAATCAGGTGTGGGGTACTGCCTTGCAGTATGCTGTGTGCTACCCAGGGACGGCCCTGCGCCCCTGCCACTGATCCTAGCCCGTCGAAGGGCTTCATATACTGACAAATGATGTACACTGTCGTCGCTGCTGACTCTCCCGCTCCCCCAGGCCTTGGTGGCGGCCGCCCACTCCGCCTTCCTGCCCCTCCTGGAGCTAAAACACCACCTTGCCGGCGCCCGATGCGTGGTGGCGCTGGCGGACAGCATGGAGGCGCGCGTGGCGTACTTTGCGCCCACGGGCGGGCACGGGCACGTGTCAGGGCACGCGCCGGACCCCGGGTCGCGACCCGTGGGTCAGCCCGCGGGGGCGGCGGGGCCGGGGAGCGTGGGGCTGTCGCATGCGTCGGCGGCGGCGCTTGTGATGATGGCGGGCGGAGGCGCGGGTGCGGGCGCGGGCGAGGCAATGGTGGGTGTAGGGTTGGGCAGGGTGCGGGGAAATCAGGCTGACAGGAGACACTCGGGGCCCGGGTCATCGCGGCGCTGACGTTGAGGATCTTGAGGAGGTCTTGCGGCAATGGTTGTCGAGATACTTGCAGTGAAGTGGTAGTGTCTAGCGCACATAAGTCTTGCAGCAGCGGAACAACGTACGTGCCTTATTTGCATGCCTGCGCTCTTGCGTCTGACCATGGACCTTTCTCCTCAACCAACCGGTTTGCTCCACCTACTTTGCCCCTAACGCAGCCCGGCTCTCCATACGCTGCCGGCGGCAGCGGAGCGTCCGCGGCAGTCCCAGTACAGGTGGGTAGCACTCAAACAGGTCCAACTCCTCTATTATTTGTTGGTTGTTTGGTGCGTACTACAAGCCTGACAAGGCAAGACCCCATACGCCGCATCCCATCACTGCATAAGCAACGGTATGGCATGCAAGTCTCGCGCTGCAGTGCCCATCTGGCACAAGGCCTGGCGCTTCACTCAGCATGTAGGACCGGCGCGTAATGTTTTTCCTCGCGACCGCGCAACCATTTACCTTTGACCATTGCGGGGCGTGCTGCACTCGCATTCCGCCAAACGCGGGGTCCCATGCGCCTCATGGACTGAAGCAGGGCACTGCACCTCCTTCGCTCAGCAGCGCCGGCGTGTAAGAATTGGCCCTCGTTGACCGAGCGCCCGATGATCGTTGACCTGCGACCGTTGACCGTTGACCGTTGACCGTGCAGGGCGTGCTGGGCCCGCTGCTGGACACGCTGCTGCTGGAGGTGGTGTCGCAGGACGGGGCTGCGGCAGGCGCCAACGGCGGGTCAACGGTCAACGGCCGGGTGGTTGCCAACTGCCGGGCGTACATGCAGCAGGAGGAGAAGCCGGGGCGGGACGTGCAGGTGTGCAGGAGTGTGGGGTGAGGGGCACGACGGTCTGAACGAGTGCGGTACGTGACAAGTGACTTGTGTGCAATAGCTCCAGGGTACGCGGTGATGCGGTGGTGCAGCGCCCGTAACTGTCAGTGTGACCCGCTGCGTGCTCGGCATCATGACGTGCGCTCCGTTGGGTGTCATGTGTTGCTTAGTCGTTCCTCATGGGTTTCCTTTTCCTGCTGCTCCTACCCCAGGTGTGCTTCCAGCTGTGCCGGCTGCCGCCCGCTGGCCTGCTGCTGGCAGTGGCGGGGGCAGCGGACAGCACCCTGGCGCCCGAGGTGCGGGCTGCGGGGCCATCCACGCAATATGCTATATATGAAGTTACTGCAACGCGGTGGAATGTGTGACGTGCTGGTGGTGGCGGGTACGGCACAGAGCAGTACAGCGCTCCGGTGTCAGAGGCACTCATACCGGTAACTGCACTGGCTGGTAGATACGATATGTGACGGGTTCGTTGGCCAAAGTTCGCTGTAATCCAGCGGCTGGTCCTGAGGAGACCTGCTGCACGCCTCTTGCTGTGCTGCAGGTTGCGCTGTACGTGTGCACGGCGCAGAGCGGTCTGCCGGCAGGGATGCTGGAGGCGGCGCAGGAGGACGTGGCCCGGGTGCTGCAGGTAGGACAGCGTGCGCGCGGTGGTGGGGTACCGGGAACATGGATGTGTTAGTTTGTGCGTCACTAGTCGGTACCCGGGGTGCGCCGGAGGCGGCGCAGGAGTACGTCGCTTGGTTGATGCAGCTGAGGCAGAGTCACTTAATACGCGCCCTTTTCCGCCCCGTGCGCGAAGCTGCTTCTGCCCCACACGCGCCATCAAGCTCTGTTCCCATGTTCCCTCCCCTCGCGTCCCCTCGCCTCCTCGCAGCTGCTGCTGCCCCACATGCACCGGCAGCTGCTGGGGCCCCTCGCCGCCGAGTGGGCCGCCATGCGCCTGCAGCCCTCCGCCGCCCTGCCCGGCAGCGGCGGCCGCCTGTCCGCCCGCTCGTCCGTCTCCGGCGGCCTGGCACGTGGCAGTACGGCAGGCGGCGGCGCCGGCAGCAGCATGAGCAGCGTGCTGGGCATAGGGCCGGGCGGAGGGCCCGGGTCGTTGGCCGACCTGCTGGGCAGTGCGTCAACGGGGGGCGGGGCGGGCAGCCTGGGCGGCGGCAGGACAATGAGCTTCAGCCTGGATGACGTGGCAGCGCACTCGCCGGCGCACCTCAAGGTGGGGCAGGGTTGGGCAGCACATCCTAACAACATTGAATTGTAGGAACGTGTTTGACTATTGTTGGTGAAAGGGGCAGCACCACTCGCCGGCGCACCTCAAGGGGAGGCAGGGCTGGGCAGCACATCCCAACAACATTGAATCGTAGGAACGTGTTTGACTATTGTTGGTGGAAGGGGCAGCACCACTCGCCGGCGCACCTCAAGGGGAGGCAGGGCTGGGCAGCACATCCCAACAACATTGAATCGTAGGAACGTGTTTGACTATTGTTGGTGGAAGGGGCAGCACCACTCGCCGGCGCACCTCAAGGGGAGGCAGGGCTGGGCAGCACATCCCAACAACATTGAATCGTAGGAACGTGTTTGACTATTGTTGGTGGAAGGGGCAGCACCACTCGCCGGCGCACCTCAAGGGGAGGCAGGTGGGGATCAAACGAGTGCGTCGTCTTAACTGCCCCTGTGGTGTGCACATTAACATGTGACAGCCATGTCCCTGGGAAGTGGGAACGGCGGGCGTTGCCAAGGACCTGCTGCACACCACGTGTGCCGCCACGTGTTGCCGCCTCCTCCCGTGCATGTGGTGGTGGCCTGCATCCAGTCCAGCGTCGAAATGTTGATAACGTTGAATGTTGATTATATGTTGATTATGTGTTGATTAAATTGCTATTGTGTTGTCGGTTCCCTCCATGCAGGTGGTGGTTGCGAGCATCCAGTCCAGCGTCCAAATGTTGATTACATTGAATGTTTATTATATGTTGATTAAATTGCTATATGCTGTCGCCTCCCTCCATGCAGGTGGTGGTTGCGAGCATCCAGTCCAGCGTCCAAATGTTGACTACATTGAATGTTGATTATATGTTGATTAAATTGCTATATGTTGTCGCCTCCCTCCATGCAGGTGGTGGTTGCGGGCATCCAGTCCAGCATCTCCACGGCACTGGTGCAGCAGGCGTGGCAGGTGGGACCGTTGCGCAGGAAGGCAGCTTGCTAACACACGTACTCACACTACGTCTCTCTTATGCGGTGTTTCAAGGCCTGTTGTGCGGTGGCCCGTTTACCGTACTCGCATTGCTGCCGTACCGCGTCATGCTTGTTGTACTGACGCCGTACGGCACTGCATACTGCAGGCTGCGGGCGACAGCGGCACGCGCGAGAGCATTGACGACCTGTACTCGATTCGTCTTCGGGAGACGGTGGGGCAGGGCGGCCAGGGGGTGGTGTTCCGCGGCCTCATGCACAGCCTGGAGGTGGCGGTCAAGGTGAGCTGGTCTGTGGGTTAAGGGCTGGCGGGCTAAAGTGGTGTGGGTTAACAGTTGCAATGATGTTCCGCGGCTTCATGCACAGCCTGCAGGTCGCCGTCAAGGTGAGCTGGCCTGTGGGTGTAGGGTTTGTGGGCTAACTGGTGCAGGTGTGGGGCAAGGGTGCATGGCAGCTCCTCATGCACGGCCTAGAGTTTACCGTCGAGTCGAATTAGGTGCTCAGTGGGCCAGGGTGTTTGGGTACGTGGATGTCAAAGGTGATCTAGTTTGTTGCTGCATGCCGTTATGCCACCATGCTAATTTCACCTCCAGGTCATCGCAAAGGACATGCCAGGCACCCTGGTGGCCAAGGTGCAGCAGCAGCAACAGCAGCAGCAGGCGACAAGCAGCAGCAGGAAGGGCGGCGCAGCGGCGGCGGCGGCGGGCGGGGACGGCGCGGCGGCGGCGGGCGACGGCGTGGATGCCGTACAAGTGGTGCGTACGGCAAAGCGGGAGCTGATCCGGGACGCACTGGAGCTGGCGGTGACGTCAGCCGTCAGCCACCCGCACATCGTGCAGGTGAGTGAACGGAGGGGCCTGTGTACTAGCTGTTCGGCGCGGTGTGTGTTATTAGTCGCACCATTTGTAGCAAAGGCTGGCGGTGACGTCAGCCGTCAGCCACCCGCACATCGTGCAGGCGAGGGGATGGGGTGTGTAGAGAGTATGCGATGCGGGGATGGGATTTACAGAATCCCCTGACAAGCAGACACAGTAGGAAAGGATCTCTCAGTGAATGGGCGCATGTTTACGGCTGCGGTGTGTACTAACATCCGTGTTAGCACGTGAAGCTGCAGCGGCAGCTGCAGCACCACGGCAACCAAGTTGGGACCGCCTTTTTTCCGTTGCCGATTGCCGGTTTTTCCGTTGTGGTCCACAACCTGCTGGTTGTGGGCTATGGCCATGACTGCTCGTCCCTCCTCGCTTGCGCGTACACCACGGCTACCCAATCTGAGAGCTTACTACTAGTTTGTTACCTTGCCCCAGGTCCACAACTACTTCTTTGACGTGCTGGTGGTGGGTTACGCCACGGAGGACGGCAGCAACGCCTCGGGCGGCAGCGGACCGTTGGGCGGCGGCGGCGGCGAGGTGGCGGGCGGCGTGGCGGGCGGCAGCTACCTGCGGCTCGTACGGCGGGTGGACGCTACGGAGGAGATGGTGGCGGAGGGTGAGTTGCGCATGCCGTAGCGGGGCTTGTTGCTCTTTGTTGTGCAGCTTGCAGCTCGGCAGCTTGCAGCTCGGCAGCTTGAATGCACTGGTGTTGTCTGCTTGCTGGCTGCGTGCGTGCGTCGGGAACGGGAAGCCGGGTGCCTCTTCTGCCTGCACTCTGCTGTGTGCCTTGGCTGACACACGGCGGCTTCTTATCCGCTACACCCCAAGGCGCGCATTCTATGACCATCCGGGCGAAAACACCCGTGCTATGTCGTGCTGCCCCTCCTCCTGCCCTTCGCAGGCCCCACCAATCTGGTGATCGTGATGGAGTACTGCGATGCCGGGACGCTCAAGGTGGGTTACTGGGGATCGCACGGCGCTTGCACCCGAGCTCCGGTCAGGGCCTGTTGTTGCCGCTACGTGCAGTAACAGGTCCATGGCTGCGAGGGCGTGAGGGGCAACACCCTGTGCGCACACTAGCTACCCCCTTACGCTCCTATGTCTTCCACGTGCCCCCACGCCGCTTTCCGCCCCTGCTCCTCAGAACATTATGCGGCTGGTACGCAATAACGTTTGCACCTACCCCGCACAGTTTGGTATTATGTGTGAAGTATCTCGCCGATATTGAGTCTCGCTCTGCCCCTATCCCGCTCCGCTGCTCAGGACGTTGAGCGGCTAGTACACAGGCTCACATGTACCCTGCACATTTTGGCATGCAAAGTACCGTATCTCGCAGATAATGAGTCTCGCTCTGCGCCTATCCCGCTATGCTCCTCAGGACGTGCTCCGACGGGGCTTCTTCCGGCGGGGCACGGATGCCTCCACGGGCTGGCCGCGGCTGGACATGGTGGTGGGTTGGGGCCCAGGGCGTGGGGTGTGGGTTAACAGTGCAACGCGTGTGGGTTAGGTGCTAAGAGGTGGTGCGCGGGATGCCTCCACGGGCTGGCCGCGGCTGGACATGGTGGTGGGTTGGGGCCCAGGGCGTGGGGTGTGGGTTAACAGTGCAACGCGTGTGGGTTAGGTGCTAAGAGGTGGTGCGCGGGATGCCTCCACGGGCTGGCCGCGGCTGGACATGGTGGTGGGTTAATGCCCAGGGCGTGGGGTGTAGGTTAATACTGGAACGCGTGTGGGTTAGGTGCTAAGAGGTGGTGCACGGGATGCCGCCACGGGCTGGCCGCGACTGGACATGGTGGTGAGTGGGCGCCAGGGGCATACCGGTACTCCTTAACCTGCATATCCATGCCCTTTTCTTCTTCCTCCTGCAGGGTATCCACACGTGCCTGCTTGCATACCTATGTAATGTACATGTAAAAAAATGCAATGTGCGTACCCATGTCCTTTGTCACGTTTTCCTGCAGGGCATCTACACGTGCCTGCTGGAGCTGGCCCTGGCCGTGCGCCACCTGCACTCGCTCAGCCTGGTGCACTGCGACCTCAAGCCATCCAACGGTGCGAGCCAGGGGGGTTGCGTGACAAAGTTGTTAATCCAGCGCGCAAAGTGGATGTGTTGCGACCTGCTGTTGCCGCCAACGCTATCTGTGCGCTGATTGCCTGGTGCACTGCGACTTCAAGCCGTCCGACGGTGCGAGCCGGGGTTCGGGTTGCGTTTGGCTTTGTCCAGTGTTTTGTGGAGCCGGGAGCTAGGAACCACCCATAAAGATACTAGCTTCGGGGCCGGTCACGTTCGTCACCGCTTGCTGCTACCTCTGTTTTGCTCCCACAGCACGTACACACTGCGCCAGAGGCAAAGCGACCCTCAGAGCGTATGGCATATACCGGTGACTCATGCACGCATGCACGCGCTCAGAAACGAATCGTACGCAAGCGCCAGGGTCCGCCTCCGCCGCGCCAACCTCCCTTCAACCGCCCCAAACACCATGCTCGCAGCACCGCTCAGGACGCGGAAGGAAGACCCTGCGCCCTTGGGCCGCCCCCAAAAGGCCTTAGCCAGCCACTCCACATCGCCTTAACTGCACCAACCACCCATGCCACGTGCCACCTATGCCGCCCGCAGTGCTGCTCAGGACGCAGTGCTGCTCAACGGCCCCAAACCGCCCCGAAACCGCCCCAGCCAACGGCCCCAACCGCCCCAACCACCCATGCCACGTGCCACCTATGCCGCCCGCAGTGCTGCTCAAGACGCAGGCGCGCGACCCCCGCGGCTGGGTGTGCAAGCTGTCGGACTTCGGCTGCGTGCGGCTGATGAGGACAGAGGAGGACGGAGCGGCCTTCCCGCACTTCACAGTCACACGGGCGCTGGGCACGCTGACGCACATGGTGAGCTCAGTCTGTTAAGTCAGAGAGTGTGTGAGGGCTTGTGTAACACGCCACGTGCCGGGCGCTGACGGGCTTCACAGTCACACGGGCGCTGGGCACGCTGATGCACACAGGGTGGGTAGGGATTTAGGAATGGTTGCAGTCAAGGGGAGCCGAGGCATAGGATTTGCTTCCGTTAGGGCTCTGGGCGACATGGTGGGGTCACAACCTCACAAAGGTGTTGGGACGTGCTTGAGGTTCAGTCACCACGCTGTGAGTGCGTGTGCTAGGTTGGTGACGCGCCCATTTGTCGGTTGCGCCGCGCACCTTGTGGCACACGGTGGGTGGGTGGGTGCAATGGGTGGGTGGGTGATAGGCTAGGCATGTCGGAGTGTGGTGGACGCGGATGGATGCAGTGGGTGGGTGGATGTAGGCTGGGCATGCCGCCTGTCGGACTGTGCACTGGCTGGGGTGTGACAGGACTGCAAGTGCTTTGGGTATGCACTGGGTGCCGAAGGGCACGTGGATAGTGTCCGCGGTCACGTGACGGCGCCGTACCGAGGTTACGCACACTTCTGAGGCCTGTCGACACCAGCTGACGCACAGCTCTCATTGCCTCCTCCCTACCATGCCCACAGGCCCCAGAGGTACGTACGGCAGGCGGAGGAAACGACGCACCGAGTCGTCGGTGGGGAGCCGCCGGTTGGCAGATGCATATCCGGATTAGGCAGCACTGTCTAGGCTGCGGTTGCGCGCGAGGCCTATGCGACATGCAGGCTGGGGTGGTTGGCATGCACACGTCTATAGCTCAATGTGCATTCGTCTACACGTGCCGCGCCACATCACAGTGTGGGTCCCTTGCTGCAGCGCCGCCGTCACCATGCTTATGGCTGCGGAATCTGCGCCCCAAACGCCTCCCATATAAGTTTACAGTGCTTGAACCTTATTCCTTACCTCCCCATGCCCCCTACCAACTGCCACCTGCCGTACCTCGCCATCCCCCGTGGTACCCGTCGCTCCTCGCCGTACCTCGCACTGTACCTCGCCGTACACGTACAGGTCATTACCAAGGGTGAGCGCCCCTGGCTGCGACCCCCCTGATACCCCGTTGTTGCGCTGCGTATCGAGCACTTGACTATAACTACATTCTAATTACTTGACCAGCTTGATCTACAACGGCACGGCTTTCGTTTAGACTGGCGAATATACTTGACCAGGTCTCTGGTCTTAGACTGGTACACATACTTGACCAGCTGGGGACACGCGCTGCACGCTTTTGGGCTAGGAACCTGGTGGCGGTCTGCAGCTGCCACACGTGACGTGCCACGTGTCATGTGTCACGGCCGGCGGCGGGTCGCATTGCGCTGTTGCGGTTGGACGCGCACTTTTTTGCTGCATCAAACACACGCTCTCATTTCAGGCGGTGCGGCGGCGGGCGCGGCACATGACATAAAGTCTGGGATACTCATCACACGAGTTGCATTGGTGGGAGGGTGCCTGCGCACGTCGTGCCCGTAAGCAAGGGTGGGTTGCTGATAGACCAATGCACAGCGGGACGGTTATCTACAATACACTCGTGCCGTGCCTGTGCAGGTGTGTTGCTGACATCTGCCGTGGACATCTACTCGTTCGGCATCATCATGTCCGAGCTCGTGTCGGGCGTGCCGCAGGTGGGTTAGCAGCTGTGGAAGTGTGGATATGGGTGTGCGTAACCGGGTCTGCACGTGTGGGCAAGCAGTCGCACGAGCTCTGTTTGCCTTGCCGCTGGAGCCGAAGCCGGACATAACAACTCCGCCAAGACCAGGTTCCGCTTGACAACGTCACGGCTTTGTTATAGACGGGTAAAAGTGTGGGCAAGCCACCCCAACGGGTTACTGTGTGGGCAAGCCACCGTGTGGGCAAGCCACCCCAACTCCCTGAATGCCGGGAGGTGAGGATGTGGGACCTCGGTGGCGAATATGGGTATTGGTGATTCCAGATTCACATCAAACCTGGCATCCTGACCAACGCCAGGCTTTGCTCAGGGTGTGGGTTCTCGGCGGGTAGGCCAGCTTTAAGTTCACATGTGGCCAATCCGCCCGGCGCGCGCGGGACTTGGGGCAGCGCCTGTGCGTCCCGTGGTCCCCGCTAACCCACAGCTCCTTCCTTAACCCACATTCCACAGGACCAGTGCCTGCCCGGCAAAGGAGGCCATCCAGCTGGCCCATGCGCGCCCTTGTGGCACCTGTGCGTCCCTTTGGCCGCGCTAACCCACAGTCCCGCCCTTAACCCACACCCCACAGGACCAGTGCCTGCCCGGTAAGGAGGCCATCCAGCTGGCCAGGAAGGGCGTGCGGCCCACCCTGCCGCCCTACTGCCCGCCCGAGTACAGGTGGGTGCAAGCAAGGCTCCTTTAGGCAGCTGCACAGGCACACGTCAACCCACGGGTTCGATGGCTTCCGACATCGGCCACCGCCTGCTGCTCACAAAATCCACGGTCCACAACGCGTTGTCACCATTGGTCTTGGTCAACGGTTTGCCTATTTCCCTACCGTGGCCCTGTCAGTGTGCCTCCAGGCACGTTGCGATTGCCTGCTGGTCGCACGACCCGCCGTTCACAACGGGCATTTGCAATCGGTCTTTGCCAACAATTTGCCTAGTACCTATTGTGGCCCTGTCTGTCTGCCTCCAGGCACGTGGCAATCGCCTGCTGCCCGTGGCAAAGCTGCCATTGGCGCAACTGGCGCAGGACTGCCTGCTTGCTCAGTCCCATTGAGGAGTTTGCCATGTTGGACCAAACACAACAACTGTACTGCTTCTGCCCCCAGGGACGTGGCAATCGCCTGCTGGTCGCACGACCCGAGGTCAAGGCCCACGGCGGCAGAACTGGTCAACGTGCTGCAGATGCTGCTGAGCCAGGTGTGTGTGGGTTAGCAGATGTGTGGGTTAGCACGGCACTGCAGCTGTATGCCTATTACGGCATACGGCGGCGGAGCTGGTCATTGTGTTGCTGGTTGTCCTGGGGCCACACTCCTGTGGGTTAACTGGTGCGTTAGGGTGTGCTAGCAGCTGCTTGGTGAGCAGCTGGTCAGACGCGACTTTGTGCGTTACTGCTGCGCAGCTATCGGCCTTGGAAGCGCGCTTGGCAACTTATCCCAGCTGTGCACACGCGTCCATGGCCCCCCTTCAGGTCCAGGGCTCAGTGTCCCCAGCAAACACGGCGTCGTTTGGAGCACAGCAGCTGCAGCTGGCGCCGCCTCCGCCCCCGGCGCAGCAGCAACAGCAGTTTTACTACCAGCTGCAACAGCAGCAGCAGCAGCAGCAGCAGTCGAGAGCACGCCCCGCCCCACAGCCGCAGTCGCAATTGCCTGGCTTGGCGGCCGCACAACAGCAGCAGCAGCTGATGCAACAGCAGCAGCAGCAGCGACTGGGCGCGGGGCAGGGCCCCGGCTTGAGCGGCAGGACGCCGGGCGCCTTCCCTTCCTTCCAGCCCACACAGCAGTACCAAGCGCATCAGCCGCCGCTGTACGCTCCGCAGGGCCACGCATCCCAGTCGCAACGACTGCAGCAGCAACAGCAGCAGCAGCAGCAGTACGCCGCCGGTCCTACGGCCACCCGGATGCTGGGCGTCGCCACTGGCCTCTCGAGCGCCCCGCCTGACCCTGCACATGCAGCGTCTGCGTCGGTGGCTTCGCGCCCGTCCACTGTGGCCCCTTCGAGCAGCGGCCAGGCCGCCGCGCCGCAGCCCACGGCTCCCGCGCAGGCAGCAGCCGCAGCAGCGCCCGCATTCATGAACGCAATCCCGGCCCAGCCCAGGCCCCGGACGACCGCTGCTACCGCTTCCGGCCCGGCCACAGCGCCCAGGGGCGCCATCCAAGCAGCACTCACGGCCCTGCAGCAGCAGCAGCCCACCGCACCCCGCTTAGCCTCTGGTCCCCAGGGGGCCGTACAGGAGGCAGCAGGGGAGCCCCCTGCCGCCAGTCAGTCGTCGCCCACCACGGCGTCCCAGCCGGGGGACCCTCCCCTGCTCCCCTCCGTACTGCTGGTCACCGCCTCCGCCCAGTCCCACCCCTCCGCCGTCCTCATCAGCGCGGGATCAGCGCCGGGCTCAGTCGCCCTCCTCGCCTCGCCCACGCCCAGTGGCAACGTCAGCGCCGCCGTTGCCGTGCCCGTGCCTGTCGCCGCCGCCGCCGCCGCGGCGGTGGCCGTCACGCACAGCCCGCCGCCTTCCTCTTCCGTTTTTGGCGGGCCTGAGCCGTGGGCGGATGCGCTGTCGCAGTCGCCTGGGTCGAGTGCAGCGACCCCAGGGAGCAGCAGCATTCTGCCGCAGCACCCTGCCCCTCACACACCGCCGTCCGTGCAGGCTCAGGTGCAGCCCGGCGCCTTGCCGTTCCCCGTTGCACCTGGAAGAGGTGGGGGTGTGAGTGGAGAGGCCGCGGCGGCGGCACCGCAGCGCAGCGGCGGCTGCGGCGGTGGTGCGGACACTGCTGCGTCGCCGTTTGTGTCGCCGCTGGACACTGGAAGCATCGGCGGCGGGGGCGGTGGTGGTGGTGGTGGGGGCGCTACGTCGTGAGGTGTAGACTTTGGCACGCATCTGGGACGGGTTCGGGAGCTTGCAAGGGGGTGCAGGCTGCACTGTTAGAGCCGAGCAGCGTACAAGACCGGTGGTGGCGTTGGTGTGGCGGCGGTGGCAGCGGCGGCGTCAGGGGCGGCTGCAACTTGGGCGGGGTCGGCAGTGGGATGGCTGCGGGCTATGGGCAGTGGGCTTAAGGGAGAGGCTGCTGCGGGTTACGGTAGGAGGCGAGGGAGGTGCGGAACTCCTGGCCAGGCCTTGGAGGCCTCAGGGTACGTATGGTGCTGGGTATGTCGTATGTGTGGTGGGTGGTGGACTGGCGGGGAGTATGTATGTCGGGTTTGTGGGTCGCAACGGTGGGGCCTGCACGTGTGCATGCCGACATGGGCGTGGGTGTGGGCATGGGTGTGGGTTAAAGCTATCGACCACGTGTGTACAGCTGGTTAAGGGGGCCTGCGGTCTCTCTATTGGCGATCTTCTGGGCAGCCGCAGGCGGTCTTCGCCGTAAGTCAATCATCCCATCAGGTGAAATGAGATATGGCGCGAAAGCATATGCAGCTGTTCTATTGCCCGATGCAGCGATGCGGTCGGTTGTGCACGCACCCAAGGAGATGTAAGTTGGGTGTACTTAAGATGGACCTGGCGTGCCCCAGGCTTTGGCCGCGTGCTCAAGCAGTGCAGTCCTGCTAATAGGGTGGGTCCTGCAGTCATGCTAATAGGAAGGCCCTGCAGACATGCTAATAGGGGTAGTGGTGGGCGGGTAGGCTCTGGCCGGAGGTGGTGACTTTCTAAGCGAAGGGGCGTAAACCTGGAGGCTCTTGGCTCCTGTTGCAGCGTGAGCACAGGAGGCAAGTCGTGCGGGGGTCAGGGTGCGTGTGAAGATTCCATGCCGGCAGCTGTGGTACTGCCACGGGGGGCAAACGAAGCTGTGCCTTTGCTTCTATCAATTGATTCTATTGTGGCAAGGTGGTAGCCTCTAGCGGGCTGTTGGAGAAGGCGTTGCTGTATGCGGGGGTTTCGCTGCATGCGGGGGCGTTGGTGCATGCGGGGGCCTCGCAGTATGCAGGGATGTCTCGGCATGCGAGGGCGTTGGTGCATGCGGGGGCGTCGTGCACGTGGGGGCGTTGCTGCATGCGGGGGATCGCGGCATGCGGGGGCGTTGCTGCATGGCGTGGGTGCCGTCGCGCAGCCACGTGCCCTCGCCTGGATGCTGCTGGGGCTTTGGAGCGTGTTGCACGACGTGCTTCATGCTGGCCGTGCACAGAGCTTGTGCTGCTTGGCTGCCGTGCATGATGAGCGGAAGGATGCGTTGTCAAGCGACGCGATGGGGTTATGGTCGTGCAGAGGCAGGGCAGATGCAATGGATGCGCAAGAGGGCCGTGTGCTCAGGATATGAGTGCTAACGACTGACGCATCATGCGGGCAGACCTTGAGCTAATACCATGGGTTTCGTAGGTTAGCGTGCCCAGCTGCTGATGTGCTGCTGCTTTGCGATCACAATGTCGGCACGCGGGTGCCACACTAAAGTAGCAGCGTTGTGGGCTCTTTTGCCATTCGTATACGAGCGATCTGTTTGGGCGTTTAGTAACGCGGACGCCTGGCGTGCTTTGTGGCCGCCGCCAGCCGCTCTCCGCCGCACGGTGTGTGAGAGCGCTACGCATAACAGCCCTGACGTAAGAAGCTGCAGACAGGGTTTGTGCATTAATAGTGGTCTTACGGCCCAGCTGTGCTCTGCCCATCGTGTATGACAGGAGCCCAAGTTCTGCCTTGCCTGCTGCGCGGCTTGGTGCGTTGTGATTGGTATGTAGCCTGCCTTTTTATTGTGAGAGGCACGCGCTGGGAGCTATTTCTGTTGGGAGCATGGGCAGGAGCATGAGCGCGTTGCATTACAAGAGATGCTCGTAAGTAGGCACGGCAGTAATGTAAGGCGGGGGATGCGGTTACCGGTATGCATTGGCGCGGTCACCGGAATTGCCAGTCATACGCTGTGACGCGGGTGCGCTGTGTGCGCATGGGTGCTCTGTGATCTAGCTGTGGGCCCCTGCACAACCTGACATCCAGCTGTGCATGGGGGCATGGGGGCTGACGCCCATACGACTATGACCGGTGTACGGTGGGCGTGTTGGGTGCGTACGATTGGTGGGCATGCCGTACATGGCGTACGTACAGTACGTGGGGTGGGTGCAGTACCGTACGTGGGGTGTTGCACAGACGGACACGCTGAATATCTGGCGCTATTCGCTTGCGGGATGGCAGCAGCTTGGTGAAGGTCGGAGATGCGGTGGGTTAGCGTTTTCGGTGGGTTGGTGTGGGCCCTTGTGCGCAACAGACGAAGCCAGGTTATGTGTGGCTTGCTTGGCCTGGGTGTGAAATACGAAGCAACGGATGCTGCACCCAGTAGCACGGATGTAGCAGTCGTGGGACCCAGGGCGCGTTGGTCCCCTGGTGCGGCCTACTAGTGTTGTGAGACCAGGGCAGTGATCACTCCGTTGCTGGACACGGAGGACAAGGGATAAGGGCACTAGCCTAGACAAGAGCACGATGCTGGCAGGACGGTTATGCTGCTTTGAAGGGGTGCTGGTGCGTTGGGGAGGCGGAGGCAGCGTTGGTGTTGCGCTTTTTTCCGACCATCTTCACCGGCAGCATTCTACAGTGGTTCCCTCTGGTTCCACTTTGCCTTCTTGTGCGTTGTGTAAACCGGCTTTCGGGATAAGGCCGCCGCCTGTCTGTAGCTAGGAATGAGTACATGCATGTGCCATGTGCCGTCAGCCGTTCAAGGCTGGATGTCTCGCCAGGGCCTAGGCAGCGCTCGCCAAGCCAGGGTGGCGATGTGGCGTCACAGCAACGGTGCATGCAACCTAGGGCCTCCCTGGGCCTCCTCGTGGGGTGCTGGACAGCTGGAGTCCTTGCGCATAGGTTCATGGCCACAAGCTCAGCTGATAACGCCCAACGGGGCCACCATTCCAGTTGGAACCTGCCACCACGCAGCGCAGCCTTTACGACACACGTGCCCACGGGGGCCAGTAACCGCTCATGCCATCGTAGTTTTGCCTGTATTGCTGATTTAGTACATGCTTTGTACTCCCGTGCACCGCATCCTGCCACACGTGCTCAGTGGAGCGCTCCCCACGCGTTGCCTGCTGGCGCCATCTGCGCTGCACAGTACGTTCCAAAATGAGCGTATTTTTGGAAATACGTAAAATACGGGGGTCTGTTCGCAAAATACGCTCAAATACGCTAAAAATACGTCCAGAGGCCAAAAACCGCCCCGAAACCCAAAAAGCCCCCAAAAGCCCCGAAACCGCGCCGCAGGCTCACCGGGGCCATGCCGTACGTTCTCGGCCATGGCCCCAAGCTCACCGGGGCGCCTGGGATGGATGCGCATATATTTGTTTTCAAACGCACCTATTGCACTTCTGACGACTTCTCACAATGCTGCTGCAATGCGATGGTTTGCGGTA
>VFQN01002695.1_pt1 | contig 26795 bp, 46 predicted proteins | sample 3512371 | NCBI WGS metagenome assembly VFQN01 (sample SAMN10412370, study PRJNA504923) | tailings metagenome | isolation source: Replicate 2 from Balatoc abandoned mine | place: Philippines: Itogon, Benguet | collected 2017-08-28
GCCCTCCCGGCTCGTGCCTAAGGCCCTAGAGGCCATCGCTGTGTCTCGGTCCGGTTATGGACCCCCCGGCTTTTGCCCACAGTGTAACACTGGATCACCTGCGTGCCTCGGCAGGCACAGATCGACCTGCCAACCGCAACCCGCACGATGACGGAGGCATTGACAAGGGCGGCAGCGGCGGCGGCGCGTCCGATGACGACACATCCATCCGCAAGGCTGCCGAGTTTGTGGTAACGCCTCTGTTTGAGTTCGCCACCACAGACGCCAACGGCGTCGCCATCTTCACCTTCACCGCCCCGCAGAACCTGGGCGCCTTTGCCCTCAGGTGAGCGCCTGCTACCCGGTACACCGGTACGTCCCCGGCTCGCGTCAACGCACACCATACCATCCTGCTGCAGCTGCAGCTGCTTCAACACAGGTACCCCTGCCGTCTCCGTAACCATGGCCGCCGCTTACGGTACCTTTCAACATTTGACCTGACTCATACCCTACACGGCATACTGACTTATGCGCATTGCACACCTCTTCCAGTACTTACCGCCCACTGTCACACCTCGCACACCGCACGCTTGTGCGTACAAACGCTAACGCCTGTCACACCTGCCGCTCGCGCAGGGCCATTGTGGCCGACGGGCAGAACGCCAAGTACGGCAGCTCCGAGTCCCGCATCGTCGTACGCCGCCAGCTGTCGCTCGTTTCCAGCGTGCCGCGATTCGTGCGCATTGACGACACGTTCGAGGGCGGCGTTGTTGTAACCGTCGGATCGGCGCCCGCCACGGTCAACGTAACGCTCTCGGTAAGGCACGGTGACCGCAACGCCCGCCCACCATTTGTGCGGTCAAAAATTTGTGGCGGTCAAGTTTCTGCTAGGTCCGCTCTAGCACAGAGCAACTGAGTCCACCTCCGTTAAGCGCACATCATGCTGCTATGCGCTCTTTGTGAAGGCGACGTGCACACATGCACACACCCTGACCAGCAGCCGACCACCGGCACCTTGCACCCACCAGAGCAGCATCGAGTGATGATGCCCACCCATGCGTGCCGCCCTTACCTCGTCTCCTTCAGGTCGACGACCGCAGCATTGCTCGTCCCACCGACGTCACCTCCAAGCTCGTTACCTTCACCGCTGAGGGCGGCCTGCAGCAGGAGGTGAGGCGCACCTGGCGGAGCCCGCACAGCGCAGCGTCCCGCCACTGCTCTGTGTGCGGCTCAACTGGCATACGGTGTCCTGCCCTGGTCGCCTTGCTTTAGCACTACAGCGTTATGGAGTGCACTGCTCGACAGCAGATAGCACAGGCTGATGTGAGCTCTGTGGCGCTCTGCAGGTTCGCTTCAGCTTTGCCGCGGTCGGCATGGGGAAGGTCACTGCGACCTTCGTTGCGTCCGACACAGCTACGGGCGGCCCCTCGGACGGCCTTGCGGTGGCCATACCTGTGGAAGGCAAGTCCTCATTCCGGGTGCAGTTGCACTGCCCTATTGTTGGAGCAGGAGAAGTGCAGCCTCGGGGCAATTGGTTGTTGGTTTGTGGTGGGCAGACTGATGCACAAGGAACTCAAAGCAGTGTACCTGTGCCTGTAATCCAGACTTTGGACGGCAAACAAGCGCTTGCCAGTTGGGCGTCAACAGCCCCGAGTGCTCACCAAGCAATTCTGTGGCACCGTTGTGCCCTCTGACACATTTGCCACGCGATGAGCTACGTAGGCACATCATTGACACGTCCCCTCCCCGGTGTATGCCGCGTACGCCTTGCAGGCAAGCAGGGCGCCGTGTGGGTGGCCACGACCTTCGCGCTGCAGGGCTCCCCCGACTCGACCCCCTGGGAGGAGGGCCTCGAGCTGCCGTCAGCCTTGCCTGGAAGCGGTGCGTACGGTGGGGGCGTCACGGCCGCACGGGTGTGCGCCATGCAATGCCCTAAGGATGATACTCAACAGGTGCTAGTGTTTTGTGCTGTGAGCAAGAGGGCACAAGGACAGTCGGAGGATGGACACGTCTGCGTGCGTCTGAGCACGCCTTTTGTACTGCCACTGCTGCAGGCGGCATCACCCTCACAGCGGGCGTTGGCTACCTGCCCGCCATCCTGGCAACGTACGACGCACTGCCGGCGCCCGACACCTTGTGAGTACGCAGTGCAGCTGGCGTGTTTTAAGGCACGACGAGTTGCTCCCAGCTGCAAGGTGATGCGGGTACTGATGGTGTACCAGCGAATGTGACCCCCTCCAGCGCTTTGCACTGCATTTCGTTACAAGACCACACCATCTTGCCTAATGCAATCTGACACGCCTTCGTCCCGACACCCGCAGCCTGTACAAGGAGGCCCAGCCCTCCATGCTGTGGGCGACCCAGCCTGCCGTACTGTCGTACTACGGCAAGCTGCTGGCGGGCGAGGAGCTGGCTGACCCGCGGGTCGCCCTGTCGGACCTGGCAGCGCTGACTCACCCGCAGTACGGCCTGCTGTGGAGCACGCCCGGCCGCTGGGGCGACTGGGCAGTCAGCAGGTGTGCACCCTTCACGCAGCAGATGCCTCACCCCATGCCAATTCAAGCCCTGCACGAAGAGCTGCTTGCGATACGTCATGGCTAAGAGCTGTGGTGTTGTGATGTGCTATGCAGAGCTGATGTGCAGCTGAACGCATGGGCGCTCTTCCTCGCCGCGTCCCACGAGGGCGCGCTGTCGGGCTCGGGCTCGGAGTTTGAGCCCGACTGGGCGAGCCTGGACACGAACCAGGTACCTGTGTGGCGTGCCGCGCTTGAGGCGCAGCTGGTGCTGGACGCCCAGGCGGCGCGGCAGGTCAACGCGCGGCAGCCGTACAGCGACTGGAACACGCTGGCGTGGGCCAGGTGGGTTGGGTCGTTACGCACAAACCGTTAGCCACGTCTCCACAGCAAACCCTCAGCTCAGCGAGTTGAGGTGCTATGCACTTCGAGTGCATGTGACGGTGGCAGCGGAGGTTCTGCACACGAGCTGTGTGTACAGGGCTTCGCTGAATTGGTCGTTCATTGCCTCGCATGGCGTGCAGGCTAGCGCTCGGCGGCGCATGGGCGCCCACGGACCCCCAGCCGCCCGCCATCGCCTCCGACCTGTCCCTGGCCGCACTGCTGGCGGCGTACGACAACAACGCCACGCGCTCTGCCTTCGACCTGCAGGTAAGGGCAGGACCCCATCACCCCATACCTTTCCCCAAACGGAGTCAATGCGCGTGCACGGCCCTTTGTCAACCTAGCTTGCAGTTCTACGAACGGGTTTGCCGCCGAGGCCGGTTGATAGTACGTCAGTGGCTACCACTAGCCGCCTCTAGCCCTGTCCCGTCGTGTATCGTATACACCTCTTCCACCCCACGCTCCCATGTTCACTCCCCCCGCCGCCTCCCCAGACGCGCCTGATGGCCTCCCTGGTGCTGCTGGACCTCGGCGCCGCCAACCCCAGCCCCGCTTTCGTGGAGGGCACCGTGCGGGACGTGACCTCCTCCTTCCGTGTTCAGGGCCGTACGGCCTACGTGTCTGCCTCCCTGGGTAAGCGCTACGCTGGGCGGGGGCGTGGTAAACTGCTCGCAGATTGGGGGAAGCAGCCCTGTTATGCTGTGGCTTCGCCGCCGACTGAACGGCCCAGGGGTCAGCAGCCCGCTGCCCTGAGTGTGAAAGGGGGTATCGGGCCTATGACCCTACGAAGCATATGTCCTTGGCGGCATGCGCTTCCTATCCCCCTCCGAGCCACGCACCAAGCCGTACGCATTCCATGGCAGCTGATCGGTTCTGTTATGTAATTGTGAAGTACTGTCGCTTCGTAACTGCTGAGCGCGCGGGTGGGTTTGCTGTCGCAGGCTCCGCGAGTGGCGCCGGCCTGGAGGACCAGGCGCTGGCCCTGCTGCTGCTGCTGCGCTCGGGGGCCACGCACCAGCTGCTGCCCAAGCTGGCCGCATACGTGGCCAGCCCCGGTGTGACCGCCGGTGGTTCCGGCCGTGTTCCGCTCTTCGTGTGCGGAGTGTCGTACCGCGCCCAGGGCCTTGCCGTACTGGCGCTGTCGGAGTACGACAGGTCGCGCGGTAGCGCGCAGCCCGACCTGGACGTCTCGGCGGCAGCCAACGGCCTGCAGATCCTGGAGGTACGACGCGCAAAAACATGTGCTTCAGATGGGCTCGCTTACCACATATACTACAGCAGAGTAACGGTTGCCCTATGGAGTTCGAACAAATGAGGGCCTGGGCAAGGAAAGGCAACCTGACATTCGGTAGGAGCCTCGTGAATTATCGTATCCGTAACGGTCGACCGGCGCTGTGCTGCTGCAGGCATCCTTCACTGCTGACAGTAACGTGACGACCGTGACTCAAGCCACCGCCTGGGAGGACCTCCCTCGCCCCACCCGCGACCAGCTGGGCCAGCTGACCTTCGAGGTGCGTGCATGCAACTGGGAGTGTCCCCTGGTAGTGCCGTCCCAAAACGACTGCTCCTCCTGGATCCTCCTGCTGTGGAGACTACGGCACCGCCGTCGGGAGCTTTCTGGGAATAGTCATGCTAACCAGGGCTCTTGCAACCCGCCGCTGTGATCCCACAGGCCACCGGCACCGGCGAGGCCACCGTGTCTGCGTCCCTCCTGTTCGTGCCCTCCGTGCTGCCCGCCTTCCCCGCCTACCGCGGGCTGTACGTGGAGGCGGCGCTGCAGCTGGTGGACCCGCGGTCGGGCGGACCCACGGGTCGGCGGGTGGCCGCGGTGCCGCTGGCCAGACTGGTGGCGCTGACGGTGCAGCTCACCAGCCCGGACGACCTGGGCGCCGTCACTGTGGAGGTCATGATGCCGGGGGGCCTGGAGCCAATCGATCCCAACCTGAGCAATGGAGAGGGCTTGATCACTTGCAGCAACGCGCTGGTCCCAGCTGACCCCACGGTGGAATTCGGACGCATGGACCCCGGGTTCGGCTTCAGGCGGCTCCTGCAGCGTCCGGACAAGGGCGGCAATGCCGGGTTCGGCCGCCCGGGCCGCCCTGCCTTCTCTGGTCCTATCTGGCCCGTGTGCCCTGCCCAGGTGCGACCACAGTATGTGGGCCTCCGTTGCGGTTGGTCGGCCTCAGCAGCAGCTTGTGAACCAGGCTCCGGCAGGCCGCGCACTTTCTGTTACTAATGTTGGATTACTGTGTTCACTATCATCAGGACATTGCAATCGTCCTGATGATAGCCCACGTGTCTGACGAGGCCCCACGTGCCCTCCGCAGGAGACCCGCCCCTCCGTGGTCACCTTCTCCTACCTGCACCTGTCCGCCGGCACCTCCTCCGTCACCGTCTACGCCGTGGCCGCCTCCGTGGGCCGCTTCGTGCTGCCCCCCGTGCGCGCCTTCGCCAACGACCAGCCCGAGCTCATGGGCATGACGGCGGCAGGCACCTTCACCGTGTGCGCGGACTGCACGGCACCCACGTACGGCAATGTTCCTCAGCCTCCGAAGGCGTGCCCCAACGACTGCAGCGGCAACGGGATGTGCAACCTGCGCACAGGCGCTTGCGTCTGTGTCGCAGGCTTCAGCGGCAACGACTGCAGTGTGGCCCCGCAGGCTGCCTAGGCGTGCGACAGCTCTGCATTCTTTGCAATGGCGGGCTCTTCAGCCATAGCTGTGTCAACTCTGCGTGCGTGATACAGAGGAGCTATTATTTGCACCTAAATTGGCTTTTTGCGTTCAAGTATGGCTACTGTTGTGCTGCTACCCTGGCCTACCGTAAGCAAATTGGCATTACATCCGTCCATCCTGTACCCCGTGCTTGTGGACCTACTCCTAGCCATGGCAGTGTGGCTGGAACATGTCCACTCTTCGCATGCGGGGATTGCAAACTGCAGTTTTCGTTTTCGTATTTGCACGCATCGCATCGCATCGTATATATGTTTCCTAGGCAGGCAGGCGAGCTGAGCATTCTTGACGTGCTTGCACGTGCGATCAGGCACGTTTCTCTGATGCTGTACGGCACCGCACTTTTGGGCAACGCCAGTAGCATGCATTGGATGTATGGCGATCGGAGAGGGACTGGCCCACCAATTGGCGCGTCGCGGGTTGATGCAGCAGGCAGGTGGTGAGCCAACGGGCGGGGCGAAGGTCGGTGTTTGGCCTCGGCACACACTACGGCTTGGAGCCGCGCGCAACTCAGGATTGGTAGGTCAGGCACAGCCCTTCATTTGTGAAGGTCAGATTGAGTACTGAGATAACTTATGTGCCGCGCGCGCGAAAGACGAGCTCTATGCATGGCTGGAAATGCGCATGCAGGGTGTATTTTGGTCGTATCCTGCTGAGGTTGCCTAGCACTTCCTTCGGTCGCATTGTATCCTGGCGCGTCGAGGCATACGCTTGCAGTAGTATGCGCATTGGTAGTTTGGTAGATACTACAAAGTTGGCTTTTGCGTAAACATGCTCTGTCGGAGTAAGCTGGCAGACTCGTGCCGTACTTGTGCACGGTGATCACGCACGTGACCTTCCACGGGTTGCCTGGGGCATCTGTAAATATAGAATATGCCGTTACCGGTATACTGTCTTGCACGCCATGAGTATGTTTGCAATGCGTGACGATGTGTCAGCTGCGCACAGGTGCAATTCTACTGATTCCGAGACCCAGTAGTTCAGGCACCGATTGACAGGTGCGATCATCAGGCCACCGACCCATGGGTCTTTAAGGGCTCTCGAGACTGTGTTGACTCCTTTCCACCTTTCCTCACACTGTAATAACATACAAGTAGCGTAGTGTTTTAACTGGCCAGCCCTTCCGAGTGTGCAGCAGGATGCGAAAGCCTCGGTCCCTCGGCCCTTTCAAGCGCGTAGGCGCATTGCTCACAACAGCGGTATGTATCCTACCGCTTCTCCTCTTGCTATCAGTCTGCCGCAACCAACAAGCATCCGCCGCCGTACCGCCCGGCGGGTGGCCGCGGGACATCAACGCCTTCACGGCTTGCACGACGAACGCCCCATTGCTGGGCGTCAAGAACGATGCATCGGGCCTCACGCACGACCCCTCGTCTAACACGTGGTGGCTGGTGCGTTATGGAGGACGCAACGAATAATGACACTACTACTACTGACTGGCGCCACAGACACTGTGTGTCAAATGAAAGGCATGCCTTCTGACTGTCATGCATGCAGGTTGCAGACCAGCCTCTGGCGGCGCTGCAGTACTCTGCCGACTTCAGCAAGCTGCTGCTGACGGTGCCCCTGCCGGGTGTGCTGGACCCTGAAGGTGCGTCGTTCGTGCCCTTGGCTCTGCACTGCACCAGTGTTACATAAACGGATGTCACACCGGTCCACATCGTCAGCCCTGCTACCTGTCTACCCATGCGCCATGCATGGTCACCTCCGTCTGCAGCCATCGCATGGGTCTCCCCTGGCCGGCTCGCCATCGCCGAGGAGATGCGTGACCCAGCCGTGGTGGTGACGGTGGCGCCGGCGGATGGCGGCGCGGCGGGCGCGGCGGCAGCGGCGGCGGTGGCGGTGGGCGCCATCGCGCTGGGGTCGCCGCTGGGGGTGGCGACGTTGGTGGTGAGTCTCCAATGATGCCGCTTGCTACCCGTGCCACGTGCCTCTACGCCCGCCTGGTGCCTTCCGTCCTGCATAAAAACCGTGCTATCAAGTGGCCCTGATACACATCGATAAGCACAAGCCTTCGCCAGCATACAGATCGAGCCCTGCACGCACACTCGCGCCCATGCCCCTACCTTGGCCCCCCCTGGTCCTCACTCGCCTCAACGCCCCGCCCTGCCCTGTCCCTCAGTCCCGCGTGAGCCCCTCACCCCCCGTCCCCCGTGTGGCGAACGCGGGGTTCGAGGGCCTGGCATTCAGCCCCTCTGAGGGGTCCTACTACCTGACGCAGCAGAAGGAGCCGCAGGCGGTGTACCGGCTCCTGCCCGACGGCACGCACACGGTGGGTCCAGGGCTCGGGTGGAAAGTGGTCGCACTGGTCCAGAGGGTGCGCAGATGACCGGGAAAGCTGTCGGTAGTTGGATTGCGCATAAGAGCGGATAGGTAGGGCTTGCCGACGACCCCGGCGCGTGGGTGCAGCGGCTGGTGCCATCGCATGGTACCGGGTGTGTAAGGCACAGCCCGAACGGTTTAGCTACCAAAAGCCCTAGCCGAGGCTGCTGCACGGGCACGCAGCAAGACTGGCGTAGTACGGTATCTGTACGTCAAGGTGCAGTTTGATCAAGTATCATTACACACGTGCCCCGATGCCCCGTGCAGCAAGCCGTACACCTAACCGCGCGCCCGCCTTGCCTGCTGACGCTAGCTGCGACAGCTAAGCCTCCCTCCTCGCTCCTTGCTTGCTGTGGTTGTGCACCGCGCAGCTGCTGTTCGACGGCACCACCCTGGGCGTCAAGGAGCTGTCTGAGGTGACCTGCTACGGCGGGCCCAGCTGCCCCACCCTGCTGCTCATGTCCCAGGTGTGTGCACGGCGGGCACGCGCATGCGTGTGTGAGCAGGTGTGTGCGACGTGTGGCCAGGTTCAGCCGGTGCACCACACGCCTTCGTACATCCCTCGATCCCCGCATTCCCCTCGCCGCATCCTGGCATGTGATTGCGTGTGGCACGTTGGCACAAGCGCTCGGAGCGTACCAAGGACGGAACCAAGGGGGGGGGGGGCAAATGCCCTTGTGGCTTGGCCCAGACGGGCCAGGCGTCCTGGTCCGTGCCTTGAGCCCTGAGGTGCTCAGCAGCTCTTTCCTGACGCCGTACCCTGAAACGCCCTTAGGCGGTAACGCACGCAGTGTGTATGCTTTACGCTCGTGCAGTAACGGCTAACTAGGTATTCGGCTGTGTGCATTCCCGGCCCCCCAGGCTGACAAGGAGGTGCTCCACGTCAGCAAGAGCGGCGAGGTGCTCAGCAGGATGAAGGTCAAGGGGCTCAAGCGGCCAGAGGTGGGGGCACAGCGAAAGAGAGCATGGAATGTTTGGTCTGTATCTATGCCCGTTAGCTTCTGGTCGCAGGTTAAGGAAGGCCCGACCCACGTGGAAGGTACCCATGTTCAGGAGAAAAGGAGGTGCCGGTGTGAGGGCCACAAACAGAGCACCTGCCCATGAACCTGCACCTTCCCTCCTTGCTTGGTACAAATGCTTTACGTGCCAACGCATTATCGGTATGCCTTCTTGTTCTAGCTGCGCCGCTCTGCATGCTGGCGCGTGCTGCTGAACCACGTGGGCCCTGCCACCGTGTATGCGCAGGGTCTCGCCGTGAGCGCTGACGGGCGGGTCATGGCGGTGGCGAGCGAGCCCAACACCTACAGCCTCTACTCGGTGGACCCATGCGCATGATGCAAATGCTCTAATGACGCAGCGTGGTGTAGCGTAGGGACGGGCCCGGGTACCGTACTCACTGCTCTTGGTACGGAGTTGGTGATGACTGATGCATGGATGGAGGGTGATACGAGGCAATACGGTATTGGTAGGCACCAGGCGTTCAGGAGTCAGTAGGTGGCTTGTGGAACACAGTTACGTACCCAGTCCTGGTTCCCACACCGGTACCAGGGTGCTTATGGATCACGTGTACTAAGCAAGGCTACTAAGCATACGTACGACCCTGGCCGTAGAGTCCGGCCCCTACTTGTGTCACGTGCGATTGGAACGCTCGCTGCATGTACCATAGCCCTGTGTGTTCATTACGTGTATGGGGGTTGGGGTATTCATCTAGGGAAGCAATGTCACATCGGCTAGTGTCTTCAGCCGTACAGGTCACCGTACGACGAGGCCTTTTTTTACCGTACCGGCTCCTTTGGCCATGCTGTTGCTGGGCCTGGGAGTAACCCTTCGTCTCTCTTACCACCTCTCATCGATCCTGACTTCCTGATGGACTCGCTTGCTTTGTCTCATTCGGCAAAGCGTGGTGGCGCAGCACTGATGGCTAGTGAAGAGGGGCCTGGACAACCGGGGCGGAGGGCATGGTTTTGGTTTTCAGGCAGGGCAGGCGGATACTCATCCACCGCACCCTGTATCAGCGATCCAGCAGTGCACATCTTGTTGCCCTGGATCTGCCTGGGGCGGGGTGTCGACCACGTGTCTGCAGCAGGCCACGTTACCGCCTTGCGCCTAGGGCGCTAGGGGTGAGCACTTGCCCAGATGCCACCCCATTTGTCACTTAAAACAGTGCGTGCACGGCACAGGCGACGAGGCGAGCCAGTCCCGGACGTGAGCACACCTATGAAAAGCGGCATGCAGCAATCACATCAGCAACCTGCTGCTTGCAGGCTTGGTCTGCAGGCGTGGGGAACCTGGGTGGGCACGTGGGCACGTGCTCATCGGGGCATCAGGGTAACGCGCTGCGGTTTCGCGCTGACGCGGCAATCTTACAATATCCCTGAAAAGCTTTACTTGCAATGGCAACCAGTTGCAGCATAGCGTGACGCGACAGTGCAACATGCTGCGAAGGAAGTGCCCTACCCTCCTTGGGCTCTTGGCTCTTGCCATCCTGAACGCGGGCCCCGCTTTCGGCTCGAGGCTTGTACCTCAAAGGTCCGCCATCAAAGCACCAAACACCGGCACAGCTGAAATAGATGCGTATGTAGAGGAGCTAAGGACAATGCGCGAGCGGGGTCCCGCGACGACAAGCAAACTGCCGGTAGTCCTCTGGCATGGCATGGGCGACTCTTGCTGCGCGCCTTACAGCATCGGGGCGGTTGCAAAGGTTATCGAGGCCAGGCTCGGTAAGCGCGCGCAAAAGACCTTGTCGGCCCTTGCACTTTCGGTTGGGACCCGACACGCGGGCCAAGGCGTTTGGCCGTGGGCGTGGGGCCTGCGGCAAAACCTACACCTGTACACAAAAGCGGTGCGCACCGTGGCCAGTCCTGTGCCATTCCTGCGACATGCACAACAGCCATTCGCCTATGTTGACATGTAAAGGGATCTGACTACAAGAGCCGTGCTGGGAATGTGCGGGCCCTAAAACACAGTCTCCTGCCCCGTGTGCTCGGGCTGTGCGTTCGTACGGGACCTTACAACCCTACCCCGTGCCCTCCTGCCCTACGCAGGCGTCTTCGTACATAGCGTCGCCACTGGGGACGGGGAGTTCAACGACGTTCTGTCCTCTTACTTGGGAGATGTGAATGATCAGGTGGGCAGTTGGGGTTGACAGCGGGTGGCATACGCTGATGGGTTCCTGCAGGGGTGCCATTAGGCTTGGTCAGGGCGTCGAAGGTGGCTCCGCGAGGATGCATGCTTGGTTGGACACTGGGTTTTCGCCGGCTCTTATCACGGCTTGACCTCTTGGCCAGTCTCCTCAGTGCATGCCTTTCCACGTCCACACCGCTGCGACTTGCATGACACGTGCTCCCTACATCCCGCTGTTATAACTTCCGCTTCTCCCCCATCGCACACAGGTGGCCCGGGTGTGCACCCAGCTGCGTGACATTCCGCAACTGGCCGGCGGCTTCAACGCCGTGGGCTTCTCCCAAGGGGGGCAGTTCATGCGGGTAGGTGGGGACGCCAGCGTGTGTAAGCGATCCACTGTGCGACGTACATGCATGGCAAGGGAGTCCAAGCTAGCGGCGATTCTGCACGCGCATGGATGGGTGCAGTAGATTGGGCGGTACACAGTGCGCTGGGCTCAAGCAGCATGTGCGGTGCAGCGCGTGCTGTGGGTTGAATGGCGCGAGGAGCAGTGCGCATGGTGCATGCCGGGGGAGCGGGGGCCGTGCAGGTCGTAGTGGGTGCGAGCAGTCGCCATCGGTGCACCAGCTGATGGCCCGTAGCCCTTAGAAGGGACACCGCTACTAGCTGTACCATACTGTACGGCACGCCAATACGCACCCAACCACCAACTGCTACCCTCCCTCAGGCCGCAGCCCAGCGCTGCCAGCACACCGGTCCCCGCATGCACACGCTGGTGACCATGGGGGCGCAGCACCAGGGCGTCTTCAACGCGCCGGGCTGCAGGTGGGGGCTGTGGGCACTAGCTCATGCTGCAGGTGGGGCTGTGGGCAGGGGTAGCTGGGCATGGGGAGGGGCGGCGTCAGGGGGTCAATTACAACGCGTCGGGCTGCAGGTGGGGGCTGTGGGATGTGGGGTCGCGTTGCAGGGTATGCTGGCAGGTCGGCAGAGGGCAATGCCGCGCCGAGGCGTGTTGAACGGGCCAGGCTATAGATAGCCAAGGGCTTGCAGCACTCAACACCAACTGCACAGGGTTGCAGGGTGGCAGCGTGCGTTGGACCATGGTGCGGGGCATAGGGAAGCATGGCGACGAAACAGCAGGGCGCACGATCTGCTGTAGGTGGGGCCTGTGGGCATTGGAGACTGCTTCATACGGACACATGTTACTGCAGTTTTAGGCCGTGAGTAACGCACCAGGCTGCGTGTGGGGGCTGTAGGCACGAACGGCAGACCTGCATGGCCCGGGAGCCGTGGAACAGTCCCTAAACCATCCGGCCCCTCTGAGCTCCTCTCCACTTCCTTCCACCGCCCTCCTCCCCCTCCACTTCCAACGCCGGTGCAGCACGCTACCGCTCAACTCCAGCCACGGGCTGTGCCACGTCATGCAGCGGGCGCTGGGGGCGGGCGCCTACCTGCCGTACGTACGGGACCATGTCGTACAGGCGCAGTACTTCAAGGTGGGCCACAGGTCTCCCAGAGCCAAGCTGCCCTTAACGGGTATTGGCAGCTTCTGGTGCAGCGGTCACCCGCATGTAAGCGCCATTGCCCACTATGCTATTCCGGGATGCTGGTCTCAGGCGTCGCCTGGGGCGCCGCCCGTACACGGATGGCCTTGCAGCACCCACGTGTCGCCGCGCTGAAGTAGCCCCAGCGTCTGCCTTGCACCTGGCCCGCTACTCCCTCGCCCCTCTGTGGCTCCGCATTCCGGTAGACATGGACACATGGCACACCGCACCCGCGGTCCCACTGCCCCCTGCTGCGGGACTCCCTGAGTACATCTGAGCAGCTTTGCCTTCGGCCCCGTGCGTACCCGCACCTGCCACACCCGCTCTCCCGACCCTCCGCCGCAGGACCCGCTGCGCCTGTCCGAGTACCTGTCCGCCAACCCCTTCCTGCCCGACGTCAACAACGAGCGGCCCACGCGGAACGCGCTGTACGCCACCAACCTTGCCTCCCTGGAGCGCCTGGTGCTGTTCCGCTTCGCAAACGACGACACGGGTGGGTGCCGCGTGAACGCTCAAGCGACAAGGGACAGGGGATTAGGACATGTTGCGAGTGAACGCGGAAACGGCGCGGGCAGCTAACGTGTGCAGCGAGGGAGAGAGAGAGAGGAAAGCCCGACAGGGAAACGCTGTCAATGGTGAGGTTCAGAAGGCACACGTTGCTGCGCGGGCCCGTTGGCCGGCTGCCGTAAGCCGTGTCGTCAGGTGCCAGGCGCCGCCCGAGGAATTAGTGCAGTGCATGCGAAGGGCACACAAACGTCACTCTTCTTATCACTGACACCTGCTTGCGTATGATGGCCGCGCTGCAGTCCAGCTCGGTGCATTTTTGGCGCAGAGGCTGTCGCACCTCACCGTCGGCCCTTGCCCTCCGTTCTAGCTGGTGTTGCACTCTCCTCCGGACGCCACCTTTCGCAAACCCACACATCCTCGCCAGCAGTGGTGCACACGCCCATGCCTCGACCTCACCCTACCCTCGCTCCTCCCCACCCGTTCCCCTACCCCACGCACCACCCCGCAGTGGTGCCCACATCCATGCCTTGCCCCTCGCCCCAACCTACCTAGCACCCTGTTCCCCCGCCCCCTGCCCCACGCACCAACCCGCAGTGGTGCCCCGTGACAGCGCCTGGTTCTCCGTGTGGGACGGCGAGGCGGTGGTGCCGCTGCAGCAGCAGCCCTTATACACAGAGGACTGGCTGGGGCTGCGCGCGCTGGACGAGCGGGGCGCGCTGCTGCTGCTGGAGGCCCCGGGCGTGCACATGCAGTTCACGTTGCAGTGGTTCACAGAAAACGTGGTCGACAAGTACCTGTGAGAAGGAAGAGGTAGTGTAAAATGGATGAGGAGCTGATATGCCTGGTGTATGGGTACGGTGTAGATGACTAATGAAGGGCGGGGTCTGTGCGGTACGGCGTGTCGGCCCTTAATTCTGCGCCACCACCTGTAGCCCTGCCCTTTGTGAGAGTATGACCATTGTGAACGTATTTGTGACCGGCCCTTCTTAGTAGCTTCGCCGAAATTGAGGCTGGCGCTCTGACCTGTGGATGAGAGTGACGCCCAGTGGTGGCGTCTAGTTGTGTCCCAGCAACGCTAGTGTCATGGCGTGTCTTACTGCGGGGTTCATCCGCGTTTAGTCAATTACTCCGCTGGCCCCGGCGTGGCACAAGTGGGCATGCCTGTCTTGCATCTTACACAACAACAAGCTCAGCATACGGTACGCTCTGACGCAGCACGTGTGTCGAAGTGAAAGGCGCAGGCTCCTGTCCATCCAGCGGCAGGGTAGGGTTGGCAAGTCCCACCTGGTCGCATGTCCGCAATTACAGGGACCAAAGGCACCAACCCCGTGGGCCAGTGCTGTCGGGAAATTAAAGAGCGAGACTAGAATGATATGACATGCTTTACTAATAGTGCATCCACATTCCAATCTTTCTGTTAGCGATGTAAATCCCTTGGCCATGGCGACCTCCGGGCACCTCTCCCCTGCCGGTATCAACAGTCCTCTACGTCAGCGCAGGTCAGCGGGGCAATGACCGTAGCTCCACCCAGCTCCTCCTCATGCTGCCATGTAGCCGCATAGCCTCTCCCCTCTACCTCTATTACGAGCCACACGCCTTCTCGCATCAGTGTCGGTCTCCTCCGCAACACTCTTCTTGCGTTCAACTACACCGTACCACAGGCATACACGTGCAGGCTTGGGCACCTGACCTGCCAAAGTATCCTCGCTCTCTAGCAGTCGGCAAGGACTCTCACGTCTCATCGTGCAAGCTGCACATAGCCTAGCACGATCAGCACTCATCTGTTCTCTCAGTCCGCACCAGTATGTACAACATCCAGCCAACTCAGCACACTTTAGGCACTGGTACGACAGCGTGCCACGCAAAGCGTTCAAATACTGCTCCCTCACTCTCCTCAGCTCCCATTATACACAGCCCAACCTGTAGGTCACAACACGCTACTCCGCAACCGCCTTCAGGCCTGGCTGTGCCCTGAGAAGGGGCACCCAGGCGCCGCCGTCCCCGTGGCAGCAGCAGCGCCAGCGGAGGCGGCGGCGGCGTGCGGGCACCCGCCCGCCATCCCCTCGCCGCCGCTGGCCGCTGTGGAGGCAGGCCGCGGGGCGGGCGGCGGCACGCCCGCCATGTCCCTCCGGGTCACGTACATGTGGATGCCGTGCTTGGAGTGGATCGTGGCGCCTGGGGGCGGGAGGAACAGGGGGGGCCGTGCGCAAGCAAGGCAAGGCGAGGGTGAGCCTAGGAGTGATGATTGCACGTCCTACCCCGACCGTGTTCCAGAAATCCGTGCCTCTGCATGCCGAACGCAATGCGCGCTGCAGCTATGAGTGCCCACGACACTCACCGCCCGCAAGCCCCCAGTCCCTGCCCCGTGTCCCATGGGATCACCTTTGCGCCCCGCCCCGCCCCACCCCGCCCCGCCCCGTTCTTCCGTCCGTCTGCGACGTGTTGCCTCGAGACATATGACCCCGCTCCTAGCACTCAACAACGCGTCCTTTGTGCCCTCCCCGTCGGCTCTGCTGCCTCACCGCTTTTGACGTCTGTAACAGGCCGCTGTGGGTCCTCCGTGAAGTCGTACCGCCGTACCACCATGGCAAGCAGCACAACCGCCTAACGGGAAAAGGGGCGGGGCAGCATGCCGCTAGGTATATAATTTATCTGTCACCGTACGCGTCACGTTGAACACTACCATGGAGCACACCTTTTGGTGGTCAGCACCTCCGCGGCTCGGCGGTATGGGACGCACTTAGTGAATGTGAGCCACAACGAGGGGCTAATCCTTTGCTACCCAGGCGACATGACAGTCCACCCTGATGCTGCAAGTGCTTCAGCAGCGTCCTTCCGGCAACATCCGCCTCGGTGATACCCCGCCAGATTCCGCGTGGTGATGGGTACGAAGCCCAAGCCACCTCAGGCGCACCTGCGTTATTGCGAATATGTCCCCCAGGCATCGCCGCTTGCCCCCTCCAAAGGGCATGAAGGCCCAGTCGGTGGTGGTCTCGGAAGGCATCGGCCCGTCCAGCGGACCGAACCTGGTTGGACAAGAGGATCGCGGGCAGGGGGTACGGCAGGAGGAGAGGAAGCTGTTTCAGGCGGCCAAGGTTGGGAGTTGATGGGTTGGTGGACACTATCAACTATCAACGTCAAACGGTCTGGGGCGGGGTGCGGGGTGCGCTAGGGCAAAGCGGCAGTGTAGTGGGGGGTAGGCGTTGAACCAAATTGATTGTTAAGTTGTTGCATGCTCAAGGTGCAAGCATGCCCTGAACGCACACGCACTCGCCGGCACAACCGCGGGCGCACCGCACCCCGTGCGCCTGCCTTGCACTGCCTTCGCCGTCTAGTCCTTGCAGCTTTGCTCTGTCATATGCTTGGTACTCCCCTTCCCCGCATCCTGCTACACCCCTTGCGCCTAAAAAACGACCCTACGCACCTCTCCGGCCTGAACTCCTCGGGCTTCTCCCACAGCGCGGGGTTCTTGTGCACGTTGTGGATGGGCAGGAACAGGTCGGTGCCGGCCCGTATGCGGAAGCGCCGCCCGTCGTCGCCCACCAGCACATCGTCCTGCGGAGGAGTCACAAAATGGTTTGAAGGCGCGGGTAAGCGAAGGAATGGCACAGGCCCCCTTGGGCGAGGCGAGGTTTGGGGTTCCATTCGACGGGCATAGTAGCATGGCACAGATTGGCGGCTCCTACTGCCCGTGCATGCAAGCGCCGGGCAGCACAAGCTTTCATCGTAGTCGTGCAGCACCGCGGCTGTAGCGCAAGCTAATGGTGCAAGGACACAGTGCGATAGGGGCCGGACTGCTGCTCATGACAAACGACGACGGAACGCATCCGTTCGCACCTGCAGCGCCCTGCGGATGAGCAGCGGGGGCTGCGGGTACATCCGCAGCGACTCGCACAGCACGCGTGCCGTGTAGCGCAGGAGGGGCACGTCCTCGGGGGTGGGCTCGCGGTCGCCCAACACGCTGTCAACCTGCAGGAGTGTTAAGCAAAAGGCAAAGTAACGCCCATGCCGTACGCCGGAATGGCCCTGACATGAAAGGCTTGATTCGGGGCATGTGCACGAGCCTCCAATGCCGTGGTGCCAAGGGAGCCGCCAGAAGCACCGGATAGAAGCTCGTAACGTTCACAGAGCCATGGTCAGCTGCCCAGTCTTCGCCCGCATGGTCCTTACACCCGCCCTGCACGCCCTGGCCCGCCGCACGACGTGAGCTCCACACGCACGCACCAGCACCATGGGCCCCCACACCCTAGCAATTGCCTTTCCTGCCTTCTCGCCGCACCCCCGCGCCCGCCGCACCTCCTTGCGCATCTCCGCCAGCACGCGCGGGTTGCGCGCCAGCAGCAGCAGCGCCCACGACAGGGCGGCGGCCGTGGTCTCGTGGCCGGCGATGAGCAGCGTCATGAGGTCGTCGCGCAGCTGCGAGCTGTCCAGGTCCTCGCCGCCCGCCACCAGGAACTGAAGTACGGAAGACACGGCGGGCGCGGATGCGGACGAGCTGTCCGACACGTGGCCGTCCTGCGCGGGAGGTGCGGTGTGGGTTACAGCTTGGTCGCAAGGGCAGACGGGTCAGGAGCTGTGGCGGACGGAAGGTGTGACGTGCTGTGCAGAGCCCAACCTGTGAGCGGATCGCCGCTCCAGAGGCAGGGGAGACTGCAGTGAGGCACGTGCTTGCAGTCGGTCCAAAGGGGACGTTGCACCACTAGTGTGCCACCGTGTGATCTGCGTGAGCAGCCCAACACGCAGCACGTGTGGCCTCATCCGTGCAATGGCACCAGCGCACGCGCGCACGCACGCACCTGCTGCTGCTGCTGCTGCCCGGCCCCCTCTCCCTCCTCCCTCTGCAGCTGCTCCCGCGCCGCCGCTATGAGCCTATCCAGCGTGGCGTTGAGGAGGTCCACGTGCGCCTGCGCCGCACGCAGCCGCGGCACCAGCTGTACGGCGCCGGGCAGCTTCCAGTACGGCAGCGGGGCGGTAGAGCGCATGGTGGACTCCAGCAGCACAGCGTACACGGCCTACGTGGTACCGGTAATCCATTTTTTGGTTTTAATTGGGGGCCGTTTATCATACAACCGTTCAGAAGCGGTCTGATCCTGCACGGCAGGGGAGCCTGAGGGCTGATTGATTGAACGTGGGCAGAAGCTGTGACGCGGCAACGCCCAATAATGCCGAAAGCGTCGTACCAGCACGCCTAGATCAGCACTGGCGCCGCCACATAACACTGGGCATTCGCACCCGTAGAACGGAGTATTACGCACAATGCAACATGCTGCACAACTGCACCGCACTGCCTCCTTCCCCGCGTCCGCACCCGTATGACTGGGTCGTCCTCCTTGCCCTGCTTGAACTCGTAGTCGAACACCGCCCGGCCCAGGCTCTCCAGCGTCATGCGCGAGAAGAACGACTCCACCTCCACGGTGCTGCCGCTCTGACCCCCGCCGCCGCTACCGTTTCCATTGCTGCTGCTGCTCCCATTGTTGCTGCTGCCGCTGCCGCTAGCTGCCGCCGCCTCTGCTGCCGCCGCCGCCGGCTCCAGCGCCAGCTCCATGCCGCGGCGGGCGCTGCCCGCAAATATGTCCACCACAGAGGACACGAACCTGAGGGGCCAACATAACAGGTTTGTATCAGGTCGGCAAGGCCGTTGTCACCCATAGATTACAATCACAGAAAGCCGCTTGGAGCACCTCGGGAAGGGCCGCATCGGGTGGCCAATATGATACAGATAGGCGGAATGGCGAGAGGTGCGCGTGCTGACTGTAGCCGCACTGGTGTAAACTGTAGCCGCTGGGGACGTTGATGCGCAGCCCTTGTGGTGCAGAACTCGTCCGTGCAACCTCGGAACGCCACAAACGGCACCCGTACCCGCCTCATGCATGGCCCCTCCTGATGGGTCCGTGCACACGAGCAGGAAACCCCGGCACGCGCTCCAGCCTCATGGTGTCGCTCTGCACCATGACAACCGCCCGCCCGCCTCACTTGCGCTGCAGGGCTGGAGCCACCACCCGCCGCCGGGCCTTCCAATGCTCCCCGTCAGCCGGCAGGACGCCCTGCAGCACGATAGTGTGCAGTATGTAAATTGAGCATTTATCATCATGTTGCTCCGCACGTGGTGCAAGGGAGGCACAATAAAGCCCGCCGTACGCGTGCCCGTACCTTGCCCATGATGAACTCGATGATCTCCGCCAAGATGCCCTTGCCGTACATCTCCGGGCTGTTGGTCAGCACGTGCCGGACCATGGACCTGCACGCGCAGCAGCAGAGCGGCACCCTCACGCGGCACATTCACAAGCCCACGGCCTCTATGCCGCCAGCAAACCTTGATCAGCCTTAAGCTAAGTGATAGCAAGGTCCAACTGCACAAAAGGCTCTACCTGCCCCGGGTCCTAGGAGCTTCCAGCTTCTGCCAACCTGTCCTACAGCACGAGCAGGCGCTGAACATGGACTCCTAGCACCACTCAGACCCCACCTGTCCGACAGCACGAGCAGGCGCTTGGGCCCCACGGCCAGAGTGAAGATGGGCCCGTGCTCCGCCGCCAGCGCCTCCAGCAGCAGGAACAGCGGCCGGCTGCGTATTTGCTGCACGCTCAGCTGGACCTGTGGTTGCATGTCCAGGGAGGCACGGGATACTGTAACATGATGTAGATATCTGCTAAGCAACAAATGTGCTGCAGTGAAGTGCGTATTTGCTGCACGCTCGGCTGGACCGTCAGGACCGTGAAACGTCAGACCATACGTCATACAGTCCGTGCTGCACCGCCAGTGCGGATGCATGTTGAGGGAAGTGTATTAGCCGGAGCAGTGTGCAAGCGCGCCGCGGATGCAGAGGAGCCACGGGTGCCTGCGACACATCCATATGCAGCAAGGACGGTAACATGGTCATTGGGAGTCGGCCGGAAGCGGGCTGGGACCCAGTAATTCCAGCAGCTGCCTACAGTCTAAAGCGTAGCGTATCTAAAAGGCAGGGCGGCTGCCAAGGCTATGCACGGGCGGCCGTGGCAGCTGCAACGCGCAACCCCTCCTTTGACCAACCGACCCCTCCCCATCTACTATCCTACTCGCAGTGCCCTCCCTGCACGTGTTCCGTCACAACTACCTGGCACGAACGTCCATTCACGAACCCGCGGAGGTTGCTCTTCCCCAACTGGACTGCTTCCACTGCTGCATGCGCACCTCGGGTATGTGGCACGTGTCTCCGTCACCGCCCCCTGGACCGCCGGGGCCACCCATGATCCGGGACAGCAGTGCGCGGGCCACGTCCAGCGCAGAGGAGGAGGTGGTGGTGCCGGTAGGCAAAGGTGTTGGTGTAGGAGTAGGGGCAGGAGAGGTGGTGGTCCTGGTGGCGGAGCCTGCGCCTGCGTCGGGGGCGGGTTATAGGTTGGCACGTGGCAATTTGGTTTAACGGGCGCACTGCGGCCAGAAGCAGGCCAGCTTTGAACAGCGATGGCAAGCACTCATGAGTGGAGTTTCTGTTCATGGTATGGATGAGCTCGTCCCGCCGGTGTCACTGGGAAGGTGGGGAGGGTGGGTAGGCCTGAGCGACAGTGGTGTTGGCCTGCAACCCAGCACCTTGGTCTAAACAGGCCTAAACCTGCCAGCATACGGTACATGTGAACAGGCGACACCCCCAACGCCCTTTCGGTCTATGTGGGGGAGGCACCTCAGCAGTGATGTACGTACCTGCTTGGTCATCTCCTGGGGGCAGCGCATGCACGGCAGAGTGCGTTGCGCGACTGTGGGCGCCAGATGCCCTCGCCGAGGCAAGGCGTGCTTGAGCAGACGCTGGCCGGGTTGCAGCTGAGTGTGCGAGCGGCCCGCAGCCGCCCCGACTGCTCATTTTGCAGCCTTTAAGGCTCATGTGGCTGCTGGGGCTGCGCCGGTTCCGATGCAGGCTGTTGCAGTAACTGTACTGGGCCCTCATGGCTCTGGCGGTCCTGGACTGGCCAGGAGCGTGTGCGAGCGAAAGGGCACAACCAGAACCGGACCACCCGTCCGGCAGAGTGCAGCAACAGCGGTCCACCCTATTCACAGTAATGTAAGATAGAGTACACAGGTGTGCCCTCTGCGGCTGTGTTTTTCGGTGAGCGTTGCACTAAAGCCCGGCCGGCCCGGCCTAGACGGCCTAGACGCTACAGCGATATCAAGAGATAATAGAACTACAGAAGATAATGCGTTCTGGAAAAATCAGCTTGCGTAGCCGTTGTCGTGTGTGTCGGGAACAGTCCGGGAGCCTGCGGGAGCCACAGGCTGAAATGCGGCACCAAGCGTGCGCCGAGGCTACACGTATATCAAGAAGTGCGGATGGAAGTGTGTTCGCTTGCTGTCTCTGACTCGCGTAGGGGGTAAAGGTCCGGCAGTGGATGATCAATCGGCGTGTGGTCGTTTAACAAATTGGCCGACAGCTGTGTCCTTACGTGCTACCCACCGCAAAATGCGTTATGCAGCATCCAATATCGGCTGTTGTGACACCCACTGGCCCTGTCAGGCGCCACACCTGTCACACACAGGCGCCAGGGCAGGGTGGTCCAAACCGTGGCCAAGGTAGCGGAGCACCCAGTTCCGCAAAGGACGCCCTCTGCCGCCATGGTCAAGAGTTTCGGGCACGCTCAGGCCGTCTGACCTTGCCGCCACACTCCTCACAAAAGCAGCCATGTAGCTGTACGATACTCTCCCCTGAAAAGTTAGGTCCCACATGGTAACGGTTGTAACAAGCTCAACCGGTCGCACACCTCCCTCGCCTAGAAGCCTGCAACCGTTGCGCCCGAGCCCTGAGTTGCAGCACCCGTGTAAGCAGCTGGCACTGTGATATAAACCCACATATCATTCCATTGAGCTCTGTCGTGCAGCTGTCACGCCCATTCGCTGCTCACAGGTACACTGGCTTCAGACATGGCGTCGCTCACAGCTTCAGCCCCATGTCGCTTATCTCCCTACTAACCGCCCATGCCTTTGCGGTCTAGTCCTCCTAGCTTTGCTTCGTAATGTGCTCTGTACTCCCCTTCACCGCATCCTGCTACACACTGGCTCCAGGCACACACATATTGTAACACTGGATCACACACATAGAGCAACTTGGAGGACAGCAAGCGGCCGCCTATCGTCTGCTCCTCCCCTCCCACTCATGCAGGATCTGTTCATCGCAGTGTGCCTTCAACCAAGCTTGCAAGCCATGACAACTGTATAATTTCAACAGTGTTTTGCATCATTTCAGCACAGAGGAGTTCAACGTCTTGCCGTACTCGCGGACCTTGCTCACCATATCCCCGCATTACACTTTGCCACGTTATACACGACCCCTGTTCACCAACAGTGCGACCAGCGACGTTTTACACGACCCCTGTTCATCAACGATGCGACCAGCAGCCCCTGCCACCAACGCTGAGCACCCCGCTTGCTGCCTCACAACCTCCAAACGCACACGGTGCACTCCACAACCCACATCCCTGGCACGGCTGCGTGCACCCGATTCCCGTGCCTCCATACCCTGCGTCCCGTGCACAACGTTCAGCTTGCGACGCCGCGTCCTTCATCCCCTCACCCCGCACTCGCCCTTGTGCCCCTCCCGCCAATGCGCCGCCTGGCAGTCCCGCCCGCAGTACCACGCCCCGCCGCACCGCGAGCACTTCATCAGCGGCAGCCCCGCCTCGCTGTCCCCCGCCAGGTTGGCGCAGCGCCACCAGGAGCAGCGCCGCAGCTGCTGCTGCTGCTGCTGCTGCTGCTGCTGCAGCAGCTCCCCTGGCCGAAGCTGCTCCTGCAAATCCTCGCCGTGCACCTCGCTCAACGCAAAGTACGCGCGCGCTTTTGCAGCTGCAGTCTGCGGGAGGCGGCTGTCATCGAGGTCCATGCGGATTTCATTTCCACCCTCCCATGCCTCCAGCGCCTGCGCCAACATCACGCCTGCCGTGCAGCCACGTGGCAGCGAACCCAGCAGCTGACGCACCACGCCCGAGTTCCACATGCAGTGCTCTGGGAAGCCCTGGCCAGGCCACGCCCTCCTCGCCAAGGCCCGCCGCACCAAGTCGGGTGAGCTGACCGCCAGCCGAAAGGCAGCCGTGAACAGGCGTTTTATCCTTTGCTCCCTGGCAACTGGATCGTCGGCGCCATACCCACTCCCACCGTCCCTCGCCGCCAAGGACGCCATGTAGATCTCCAGCCGCATGCCCGCCCCCACCAGCTCCACCACCCGCCCCTCCCGCGCCAGCGCCCGCAGCCGCCTCCCGCCCAGGCCTCGGCCCCCACTCCCCGGCGCCCCAGCTGAGGGCGCTGCAGGGCCCCGCGGGCCCCCACCCCCAGCCGCCTCCGCAACCACAGCTCCCGTGGGGAGCCACAGCACGCACGCATTCAGGGCGTTCTTCAGCACCGCTGCGGCCCAGGTGTCAAGCTGCACCGCCGCAAACTGCATGCCCGAGGTGACGTAAATGAGGCGCCCGGTTGTCCCGATGACCAGCCCCGACAGCACCGGCACCCACTCGCACGCGGCCAGCGCCGCCATCCGCCACAGCTGCGCATAGGGGCCGAGCTCCCCGTCATCCGGCACGCCCTGTGCTGCTGTTCCAGCCGCGGCACCGGCACCGCTTCCGAGCAGCAGCCTGGTCAGCACGCACCCGGTCAGGGTCAGCAGGGTGGCGGCTGCGGCGTTGACGGCGGTGAGCAGGAACCGGTCCTGGTTAAGCAGCGTCAGCGGCAAGCTCGCCGCGGCCGGAGCGCGAAGCAGCTTCCCCATGCTGACCACCAGGGCGGCCGCCTCCGTGGGGCTGCCGTACGCCAGAAGCCACGCCAGGTAGGGCTCAGCGATGCACTCGTTGAAGAGGTGTGCAAGCAGCCGCTGTTCTGCGGTTAACGCGTCTGTGGCTGCGCCGCTCCAGGCAGCGGCGTCCTGCCCTGCTCGCCGCACCAGGCGCTCCAGGCAGGGCAGCAGCCCGGCCGACAGCGCCGGGGCCAGGGCGGGCGGGGGCTGCAGCGGCAGGGTGCCTGCGGCGGGCGCAGCACACAGGAGGGCGCTGAGGCTCAGGAGGTGCCCAGGGATCGGTTGCAAGCTGCAAGGAGCTGCAGGGCTTCTGTTTAAGGCGCCCAGGAGCACATAGAAAGCGACTTAGCTGGCAACCTCGAGTCTCAAGCCCCTGACAGGATTGGCCCCTGGTAGGCGGCTGCGGCAAGCTGAAGGGGCTAACAAGTAACCCCAACCTAGCCAACACGCAACACTGCTGCTTGCCCGCTACAGGGCGGACTCCGTGGAAACTCCCAGCGCGAGTGCCGCAACTAAAAAGATCGCCACTTAACTCCCCGGTCCACCCTCGCCACTGCTAACCAACCGGCTGGCTGCCCATCTACATCCAAAACTCACCGCCGTCGGGCATCTGGCCGAGGTCAACACACAGCGCTTTCTTTAGCAGCTGAATCTCCGGTTCGTCTGCCCACTGAACTGTGTGCCGGACCACCGCAACCGTCAGCCGCCATCGCTCCGCCTCAGCCGCGCGCCGGCGCGCCGCGGGAAGAAGCGACACGCGCTCGATGCAGTTCGTGAGGACCAGTGCAGCCAACGAGGCACTTTGCGAACCACCAAGCAGGGGGCTTGAGCGAGCCGGCGACCCCTTAGCACCGTCGCTACCGCTGCTGCTGCCGCTGCCACCACCATTGCTGCCGCTGCCGCTGCTGCTGCTGCCGCCACTGCCGACGCCGCCGCTACCGTTACCGCTGCCGCCGCCGCCGTCGCCGCTGCCTCTGCTGTCGCCACCGTTGCTAGCGCCGCCACTGCCGCTGGGCCCAGCTCCTCCATGTTCCACAGCGCACCGCTGCGCGGAGGCCACAGCGCAGCTCGCCAGCCGATACAGCACGGCCAGCGCCGCACTTCGGAGGGCGGTGCATCACACCGTACGCCAGGGCGGACAGTGGCACAAGGTTGAAGGTTGCATTGGCCACCTCCAAGCCTCCCGGCTGGGCGCACCCTCTGGGCCACGCGACGTCGGCCGCTCCCCTTAGGCCCGTCGCACACCACAAACTGACGTCGGCACCCGCCAGCAGCGGCCGCATGCCGTACGTCGGGCCAGCATCTGCCGTACAGAGCACGTGCAGGCCGGCCGCCGTGGCCAGGTACGACGCACACGGGCTGCCCAGGATCCCGTCGCATTTACCAGCAAGGCGGGGGATGGTCCCCATGTACGTTGATAGTTGCACGTAGGCGGCCAGGAAGCCCACCGGCGCGTGGACCACGGCACCCAGCTCGGTGCCCTGCTGTTGGTGGATGCGCAGGAGGTGCAGCACGCCGCGCGCAAGGTGCTCCACCAGGCCGCTGCCCAGCAGCGCACCGTGCAGCAGCGCCGGCTGCGCGTCATGGTCAGGGTGCGGGCGTGTGGGCCCAGAGCCAGCACCGTCGCCGCCACCACCACCACCGCTGCAGCTGCTACTGCCGTCGCCGCCGCCGGTCCTGCCGCTGCCGCTGCCGCCCGTGGCACTGCTGCTGGCCCCTGGGCCGGCCGCGGAGGCCTCAGACGCCCTGTGGCGGTCGCCGTCCGCCCCGGCCGCCGTGCCCAGACCCACACCGATGAGCTCAGCCTGCCTCAGGCGCGTCACCAACATCGCGCAGCCCTGCAGCGCCGCCCTCGCGCAGTCCACGGCAAATACGAGGTCCATGTAGGGACCTTGGACGCGGCTGGCAGCTGTGTGAGGTGCGGAGCCCTCGCGAGCAGCCGAGGCGTCCCCCACGGTGCCCACCGTGTCGTCTGCGGGGCACACGGCCACCAGCCGGTCCACTGCCCGGGCCAGGCTGCGGCTGCACGCCTCCATGGTGTGCATACGGAGCAGCGTGCAGGCCAGGCGGCACGCCGGGTCCAGGGGCCCGGAGGCCAGGAGCGTGCTGAGCAGCCTGTGGGAGAGCCCGCCCAGCGACGACAAGGCATCACATAGTTGAGTGCGTGCACGGGCACGGTGCGAACTGTTCGGCGCTGGCCGCTTGCTGGCTCGCCCAGGTGTTGAGGTTGCTGCTTCCGGGCTCAGATGCTCGCACTGCAGCCATGCCTCCCGCGCCGGCCAGCGGACAGCGAGCGCCGCGAGCCTGAGAAGCTGTGAGCACAGGGCAGGCGCCCCGGTCATCACCTCGTGAGCAGCGCCCCTGCCAACGACCTGCTGCTCATGAACAAGGACGTGAGATGCATCCCGCTGCACGACCTGACGTAAATTCTCTAGCGAATCCGCCAGGTTGCCAACAAAGTCCGACGACCGCGAGAAGCCATTCCGCTGCAGGTAAGGATCATCTTCAAGGCTGCTGAGGATGTCGCTTAGTCCTTTCTCGATACCTTCCAGAACTTTAGCGTGAGGTTGGTCGGTATGCAAGGCCCTGGGTGACGCAGCCATTGCTAAATCCAGGACTCGGCAAGACTACGGTTACGCTGCTGAACCTCAGTTGAATACGCTGTTGCTGTGTATACAAGTCCCTGGCAGTCAGGCACGTCATAGAACCGGACGGTTCCGAAACCAGTCTGTGGTAGGGGAGCTTCCCCGGCAGGGGACTCCTGGTCTGTGGTGGCGCGAATGCACGAGTGCCAACTGTACTGTGTGTGGTTGCATACTGCTACTTACGTACACGGTAACCGTTACCGGTCATGGCACAGAGGTTTTGGGATACAGTGGGCCTGTTACTGGCAATAGGGACGGTAACACAGGAACGAAGCGTGTGTCCCCTCTCCGCTGTAAGCCAGCTG
>VFQN01002696.1_pt1 | contig 26790 bp, 25 predicted proteins | sample 3512371 | NCBI WGS metagenome assembly VFQN01 (sample SAMN10412370, study PRJNA504923) | tailings metagenome | isolation source: Replicate 2 from Balatoc abandoned mine | place: Philippines: Itogon, Benguet | collected 2017-08-28
GGTCAACGTGCAGCATTGTGAGCTTCCGCAGAGCTCCATTCGCGCGATTTGCCGCAGGGGGAAGTCCGGGAAGCGCGGGAAGCTGTTTCGGGTAAGGATTCCTACCGACTCCTCTGATTGTTATGTGTCATTTTTCTTAACGACTGCATGCTTCCATTGGTTGCCGGCCGAGTGTGTGATCAACAGAGTCCAGGCCTTGCGTTCCGTGTTAACTGCTATAAGGGGCTTGGAGACCCAAGGCTAACTAGCACCTTGGAACCAAGCATACTAAGCGGGTCAGTACGTACTGGAAGTGCTCGATGGGTACGGGCCCTCGCGTGCCGCGCTTCCTGCGCTCATGCGACGTCGATAGCAGGGGACGTCCAGGGGACGTCCCCCATCTGCAAGCCGTGGCTCTGATGCCTTAGTTCGGTTAGCCCACAAAGTCTTGAACAAGGCGGAAGGGGCCAAGACATACACCTTTTACCCCTGCCTTCATCGCCAAGTCCAGAGGAGCAATACCAGCTGCCACTCTTGACCAAGACGCCCGTACCGGCCTTGGTGGCCCTGCCGCCGTCTCGTGCACAGGCTTCCGCCCAACCTCTCCATCCGTTCTAGTGGCACCTGTTGCAAGCGATGATAAGCCGCTCCCCAGTGTACGCTACGCTATTAGCAAGAAAGGCCATGTCCCATGTGCCAAGTCAGTAGTACAGTACCCATATGCTGCACAATTGGCTTGGGTGTGCCATTGTCCGCGTACCAACTGCAGCGCCATTGCCAAGCTCTTGGCAAGGAAGCCTCCCTGCCCTCTGGCCCCCCTCCGCTCACATCATGCATTCCCGTTACCGCCACTGCCACCTTTCCCGCCTCCGCCACCCTGGTTGGGCTGCCCGCACGAACTTTGTCTTGAAGGGCACGCGCCACGACGCCCGCCTGTGCTTGGGCCACGAGCTGAGGCCGCCAAACGGCGGCTGTACGGCAGCCGGCGCGCCCGCCATCCAGTCCATCGCTTCTTCTGTACAGCCGTACCCCAGGGGACAGAACGAGGGGTCTATGCGCTCCAGCAGCCGCACGTTCAGCTGCCGTACGTGCTCGGAGATGACCTCGGAAACCTGCAGAAAGCCACGTGCAGCGCGGGATACCGTGACTGCCGTACCCACCGTACATTTCAACCCGGCCACCGTACATGTGCACCAGCCGCCAGGAGCGAGGAATCGCAGAGGAAGTAAAGCACTGGGCGGGCGGCTTCCCAGGAGTACAGGAACGGTCTGTGTTGCTCGTGCACCCCAGCAACCAAGAAACCTAGCGCATGCCCGCAGCCCTGGCCTCGCCTGGCAACCAGGCTGGCAACCTCTGTCCTACCACCATGCTCCCTGCCCTCGTCCCCGCCCCACCGATCCCGCCCCACTCGCGTTGCTGCTGAAGTAATGACAGCTGTCCTGCTCAGCTGTTGCACCTATCTACCGGCGGAACTCAGGGGCCGTAACAACGTACACGCTGTTGCCCAGTGCAAGCTACCACCCCTTACGGCGTCGGCAAGCAACCGTCGACCGCCAGGCTGCCCATCGCTATCACACAGTTTGCCCCTGCCCTGCCTTGCGTTGCTACCCGGCACCACTTCCCATAATAGCCCTGGCGCAGCACACTACATCATGAGCGCTTCACCTGCCCTGGCTGTCCTCGTGTCCCGCCCCTGCCGCCCCACTCACGTTGCTGCCGAACCAGTAGTAGCTGCCCGGGTCCCACCGGTTGTGCTGCCCCCAGCGCTGCCGCATGTAGGCGATGGCCTGCTCCCACTGCCGCTCCCAGCACAGCCCCGCCGCGCCCGGGCGGTGCGAGCCGCCCTCCTCCTCCTGCGGGTCCCTGGTCAGGCCGGGGCCCTCCATGTATGCCACCTGCGCAGGGCAGTTGAAGAATGTGGTATTGGAGAACTGAAGTCCATGAAAGTAGGAAAACATGAAAGTAGGAAAGTGATCGGATCTGCCCCGCTGACCTGCCTGCAGCAACCTCCAACCTCCCCGTTGTGTGCCAGTGGCTGACGGTCGCTGCCTGTCCTTTGCACGCGGCCACGCCACCACTCCGCTCAAGCCACAATCAATCGCATTCGGGTACCCCCACCTGCCAGCCCGCCAGCCACGTCGTAGTCAAATTGCACCCCGCAGCCCCCATTGCCTAACCGCCGGCCAACTGCCCCAACCGCCCCAACCCACCTGCCAGCCCGCCATCCACATGCGCAGCGTCACGTCGTAGTCGGAGTGCACCCCGCAGCCCCCGGGGGGTGACATGGCCTCGTCCAGGCCGCCCACGGCGCGCAGGGCGGCGGCCCGCACTGCGATGGGCGCGAAGTCCACCAAGGCTACAAACTGCGCAGCGGGCAATGCACACGATTGAGTAGTGGTAGGCACGGGCAAGAATGTATCAGTGCAGCCGTGTGGCGCGTAGTCCACCTGGACCACGAGCTTTGGAGAGGGCAGAGTGTAATGGGGCACGCGGTCGTGAACATGCGATAGCAGGACTGCGTCAGCGGCACAGCACACCAAGGAATGAGGCTGCACGACCGGAGGTGTTGGCATGGCTTGCAAACACGAGCAAACATGGTATGGAAAGGGATGGACTGGAGGGAAATCATGCACGTCTGCCCAGCGGCAGCCCCCGTACAACCTTTACGGGTTGGCCCCCCACCTGCATCCTCAGCCGCCCGTCTGGCTCCACCATGAGCCACACAGCCTCGTCCTCCACACCCTCTTGCCCGCCGTCCGGTTGCTCCGCCCACCCTCCCACTCCTTCTGCCCCCGCCGCGGCCTCTCCCTCTTCCTGCCCCTCCCACTGCCCCTGCCGCTCAGCCTCTGCCACCATGCCCCCTTGCTGCCCCTCTCCGCCCTCCTGCTGCTGTGCCCGCTGCTGTGCCCGGGGTCCCACCGGTCCCACCTCCTGATTGCCCCCCTGCCTCAAGCGCCTCCCACCCTCCTTCACTGCCCCCAAACCTGCCGCGCCCCCTTCTTTCCCCTCCGCCTCCTCCCCACGCCGCTGCCCCTGTGTTTCCTGCCCCTGCCCCTGCCCCTGCTCCGGCTGCTCCTGCTGCCGGTGTGACTGCTGCCCCTGCTGCCGCCACCGCCGCGCCGCCGGGTGGTCGAACGCTGCCCCGAAGTCGGTGCCGGGGCGGCGCTCCCTGAAGTGCACCCCCCACTGCGTGGTGTTGGGGTGGTAGTCCATCACGTAACGCTGGGACCTGGGGCAGGGCGAGGAAAGGTGAGGTAGGTGGCAAGGAGAAGGGAGGACACTAAGTAAGAAGTGGCATGGAAGAACAGGCTGGTGGCGCGGTTTCGCTAGGGCCTGCTTGACGCAGGGGTGTGGGTTGCTGGCAGAAAAGGGCATGCGCGCCACGTCAGCGAAGTGGGTGTTGGCAGGGTGGCAGCGTGGGTACTATTCACGAAGCCGGGGCTTGGTTTTGCATAACGTAGCGCTGGAGCCTGGGGCTGGGCGGGACAAGCGAGAGGCCTCAGGGTGGAGAGAGGGGACGGGGTAAGAAGGGGCAGGTGGTAGCAGGCTGGTGGCGCACGGGGACCGGCAATCAGCAAGTGGGAGCAAGCGTGTCGGGTGGGTTGTATGGAGGTGAGGGGAGCAAGGGTACTTGGTAACAGTCCGTGCCAGGCAACGGACTATGCAAACTCCTGGCAGGGAGGTGCTGCCAGCTGCCGGCATCGGTCCCGGCTCCCCACACACCCCAGTGCTCCTAGGCGCCGCCAGGTTTGGCTCCCTCCGGCTAACCGCAAGCATGCAAGGCAAACATGCCCAGAAGTTGCTGCCCCAACTTGCTTGCCCCCGTGCTCACCCCAGTGCCCCCAGGCGCGGCCAGTGCGCGAATGCGCGCACCAGGCTGTCCAGCCATGCACACGTGGCGGGCGTGTGCGGGAAGAGGTCGTCGTCCTGCGGGCAAAGCGAGGCAGGGTAAAGTACGAGCAGCACTCAAGAGCACGAGCGCGGTTTATGGATAGTCACACGTACACGTGGTGGACGTGGATGGGAAGATGTCGTCGGCCTGTGGGTAAGGCAACGTAGGAGAGAAGCAACGTTGAACAATATCGCGTGGTAGGTACACACACATGCGCAGAACGTGGCGGGCGTGGGTGGCAAGAGGTCGTCGGCTTGTGCCTTGTGGGTAAGAAAGCGTACCCAGACCAGCACCAACACCAACACAGGCGCACACCTGAAGCATGACCAGCACGCTGCCACGTGCCAGGGCCGCCAGGCGGTTGTACGACCGGATCTCGTGCACGTTGTTGCTGAACACCGGCACCACGAAGCCGGGCGGGTAGCGAGCAGCGAAACGTACCACCTCCTCTGCGTCCGGCCTGCGGGCCATAGCGGTTTCCGTGAAGGCGAAACGTCATGGATGAATGTAATCATGTGCTCCCGCGCCATGGAGGAAAGGGCTTACAACCCAGCCCAGCCCGACCACACGGTGGTCCACTCGCACCGACCAGCACGCCACGTCCCAAGCCGCACACATGCCAACGCAAGCATCGGTAAACCACCACCCCCTTACCGGCCTTACGGCACTTGCTCCGGCCAGCCCGACCCCTCCCAGCGACTTTCTATCCAGTTCCTGATGTCTACGCAGCCCACTTGCTATCCAGGATTGCCAGCACCTGCCAGGCTGCCCCCATCCACCTGCTGTCCGCGAGTCCGCACCGGCCACCCATCTATAACCCACTTCTACGCCTCCTTAACATCACATCCACACGTTCCCCTACGCACCTGCTGTCCACATTGATGAGCACCTCCAGGCCGTGAGGGCCCTCCCTTGCGCACGCCTCGAAGGGGCCCACCAGCATTGGCAGCACCCACGGCCGGGCGTAGTACTGCACCATGAGGGACACCGTGGGGCCGCCGCCAGCCCCGGCAAGCTGCTGCACCGGCCGCAAGGCGCGCCGCTTTCGCCTCCGCTGCTGCTCCTGGCGTTGCTCCCGATGTTGCTCCTGGCGTTGTAAAACTTGCGCCCCTTGCGCCCCCTGGCGTTCCTGCTGCTGCTGCACTTGCGGCTGCGCCTGTTGTCCGCCGCGTGTGTCCCAGCCCGTGGCTGGGGCTGCAACGTGTAGAGGCGTGGTCGAGGGCGGTTGGTCAAACAGGTCGTACAGGTCCGTGTTCAGGCGGGCCTGGGCGCAGTGGGGGAGCATCCACAACGGAAGATCGAGCGCATGGGACCCAGGGCCATCGCTGGATGGTCCCTCAGTTGCAGCGCCCTGAGCGTTTGCTGCTTTGGGTGACAGGAGCGCTTGTTGCAGCTGCTGCAGGAGGGCCTCCTTGGCGCTGGCATACGCCTGCCTGGCCTGCTCGTGCTGCTGCAGCAACAGCTGAACCTGTGAGATTTCCCGGCTGCGGGACTCCGCAGAACTGATAAGCTCTTGCCCAGTGTCGTGGTTCGTGGCCTTGCCTTCAGACGAACGTAACAGCTCCAGGTCAAGCTGCAGCTCCCACGCCCGTTGGGAGTGATGCTGCTCGCGCTGCAAATGCGCTCCGAGCTGCTTAATGTGAATCAATTCATCATTGTCAGCGGCGTGCAAGGCCCGCAAGAGCTTGTCGCAAAGCGGAAGAGCACCCCCGTTCACGGCATGCGAATCGAACGCTCGGGCTGTTCCCACGTCCGACTGATAAACACGACCTAAAGCTGGGCTTAAATTTAGAACACAGAAGCATAATGCAACTTGTGTAAGAGCGCGCCATGTTGTAAACATAGCTTACTGCGGTTGGAGAGGTTTGTGTGTCTACATCCTTCTGCCTGCCGATAAGACTCATATCAAATGTTGGTTGTTACAGGTACAACGGCTTGAAGACTTTCAGTATACTCTGTCCGAGACCTTGATGTCCCGACCGACAGCCACGGTCGGTTTCGGTGAGACCGACACACAACCGCCCGCAGCAGCACACGTCAGGCCCACTGCAAGGGAGCTCCCCTGGCCCTCGTACACTGCCGGTATGGGTCTTGCACCATGTAAGACGGTTACGCGCTGGGGAGCACCTGTATGAGGAAGGCCCCTCTGAGCATGAGCGTTCCCTAGCGCTGGACAAGGCTGGCCTAGCGCCGCTAGTAGCGGCGTCCTAGGCGCTAGGGCGCCCGCATAAGTGAAGCCTTTGGCACGTGTGTGCATCCCCCTGTCATCGGACGCCTAATAGCAACACTTCAGCCCGACGAAAGGCCCACGCACTGCTCTTGCATAGGACCAGGCCTGTACTCAGCTTACGTGCACAGATGAAGTGTGCCACCTTGCCCTTTGCTTCCCAGTCTGATCCGTGTCCAAGGCCGCTGAACCACCCGCCTGCCACTGAAGCCAGAATGCGCTGCAGTATCTTTGGACATGGGACTCGCAGTTCCTTTCGCCCAGTTCTTACAAAGGACTGTGGCAGAGTTCAACGCCGGGCCGAGCACCTGCGCGAGGCCCCCAGGCGTGACGGGGCGGCGCGCTTACTGGGGCGCACCGCCGCGGCCGAAGCCACCGCCGAACTGGGGGTTGAACGAGCCAGGAGCACCGGCCTGCGCAGTGTGGCAAACACAGAAGGCGGAGGTCAGCTTAAGAGCGGCTTACCATGCGGACATGCACACGTGCGGCTGCTACGGCAGTAGGCACAAGCACGAGGAAGCTGGCTCCATCCACCCCGGGCCCCATGGCCCAAAATGCGGCGTGCCCTGGACCTCTGCAGAAACGGTTCGAGCATCGAAAGCGCATCCCCTTCGTTGCCCCCCTCATGTGCTGCCCAATCCTCGCCGCTCTCACCCCCACCCGACACCCACCTTGTCGGCGCCACGGCCGAAGCCGCCGCCCTCGCGGGGGGCACCGCGGTAGCCCTCGCGGCCGCCCTCGCGGCCACCGTAGCCCTGCGGCAGCAGCAGCACACATCCGACGCTTGTCAAGTAACGACCTCCAATTGCTCAACAGCAGCACATTAGGCTACGACGGCTGAAGGCTGCACTGCCCAAATTGGACAACACCCCCTGCACTTGACCCATGTTCCTCAGTCGTCCACCCGCGTACACCGAGTGCTCTCGGTGTGCTGCATGCACGTGGTAGGCCCCCCACGCCCCAGCAGCTTCGCAGCCTACCTCGCGGCGGGGGCGGTCGCCACCGGGGCCGCGGGCGGGGCCGCGCTCCAGGGGGCGGTTGGACTTCTTCAGGGTGGCGGGCACGATCTCCGCGGGCAGGTTCAGGTACTCGCGCAGGTAGTCAATGCCCTTGTCGGACAGGAACCTGGCATGGGAGGCGTGCATGATGTTTAAGCTGGTGTGAAGCGGGTGGGATATGCACGCGCTCGCCAGAAGCCGGCAGCAACGCTGGACAACGCGCCGTTTTGACGTTTGTGATACGCAGCTGGGGACTCGCTTCTTAAATGCATACTGTGTGCAGTGCTCGCGTGTGCAGTGCCCAGCTCGGGGTACTGCAGGACTGCAAGGCGCTGGATGAGCTCGCCCGTGCGGTGACGCGCACCGACACAGGACGGTGCAACCAGCCTAAGCCTGTACGCACCAGTAGTAGTGGCGCCAGGAGAAGCGCTCAGTCACCAGCTCCTGCGACTTGAAGCTCTGCATGAGCTTAATGACCTGCAGGTTGGGCACGCCGGGAATCTCCGGGTGCTCCTTGAGGTTGAAGTCCTTCTCCGCCTGAAGGACACCCTCTGCAGCACACGTGCGAGCAACAGGAGGTTCCCCCTCAGCGGAAGCCTAAGCACTGCAGAAACTGCAATCGCTTCCTTACGAGATGGCTAAGAGCGGAGAGAGAAAGCGTTCGAGGAAGGCCATACACTCGGTCGGCGTAGCATTCGCTGTATGAAGGGAAGGCAACAGCTGCTGCTTCTGCAGGATTTCTATAAAAACTCACCCTTGAAGAGGTACTTGTACACCTCCCTGCGGTTCTTCTTGGGGATCAACATCTTTGCTGCTTTGTGTAAGAGACAGCCGCCAAAGGGATGTGGGGACTTCTCTTTTCCGCGTCGACTCAAGGCCGACTCGACTCCCGCTGCACACCTGCACCATGCATATATGCAGTTGCTATTTGAGCACGCGGACTACAGCGGCGGCCGCACAGGGCACAAAATGCTGTGCGGTGCACCGACGAGCAGCGGGACGCATGGAAACGCACCAAGTGGGTGTGAGAAGAGTCCGAAAGACTGGGGAAAGAGAGATTCAGGTGTGCGAACGCTCCTGTTGTCGCGGTCGCCGGGGCTCAGGGCGGCCGTACAACTGCAATCCGCCTGGTGGGTGAAGCGCTGCCACTGCACTGGTACTGTAGTCTTACCATTTTCCTTCATCCCCGTCCCTTTACATACCGTATACTTCTATGCGACTGACACTACACTGTGTCCACTTGGCTTCCCAGCGTTGACGGTCACCGGGTCATTTTTGAAAAACGGCTTATTGCTGCTTGTCAAGCCTTACAATCTATTGTTGTGTGGAGCTGAGCCGAGTGCCCACGGGTCCCACGGACGACGGAGACTTGACTTCCGATAGGCGCGCGCGCCTCCCGCGAGGCCGTTGTCAAAGGCCCCATACGCAGCTGCTGGAATATCAGAGCCGTTGTACAGAGGCTGTATGCATCGTGATAGCGGGCGGCGGGGCGGACGCGACGATCCCGATGTCCGGGGGCCCACCCGTCACAATTGGGAGAACAACAAGGGCCCACCAGGCCCTCCCACGAATCAGCAGCGTCCACAACCTGGCCAGGACGCCTTTTACGGCCCCGATGGCCGTCATTTCCCAGCCCCCCGCCACCATCCGCCACCCGGCAGCCCTCCACAGCGCGGCTACCAGCCTGGCCCGGCCAACGCCACTGTGCGACCTGCAGGTGTGCCTCTCTTTGCAGGGGCCGAACCTGGCCGCGGAGTAGCTCCATCTGTCCCCGTCGGCGCGCCACCACCGTACCCGGGCCCCCACCAGGCTCATTGGTACCCAGGTGCAGGCGTGCCACCCCCTGGCGCTCCGACCCCCTACCCACACCCACATCAGCATGCAGGAGCCCCACCCGGCGTTGTGCCGGCGCAGCAGTACGGAATGCAGGAGCAGCTGGTGTTCCCGCCCCATGCCCACCCGGATGCGCCCCACAACGGCTTTCCTCCGGATGGCCCTGGGCCTGCCGGTCCCGGGCCGTGGGGTGCGCACATGCCTTGGGGTGCAGACGCATGGCAGCAACATGCAGGTGCAGGGCCCGAAGATGGTGCTGTGGACCAGCGCGGGGCCCCCGCAACACGTCAACCAGGCTACGGCGTCGACACAAGCAGGCAGCCCCATGGTACGCGGCTGGGTTGCAGCGGGAATGGGTCGTACTTGTATCTCTTTACTGTCAAGTTTTGGAGGTGGAAGTAGATACGGGAACCGGGAAGGGGTGCAATGCTGTGGATGCCTTCGCAATAGGTTTGGGCCCGTCTGGCCAGTCGTCCGCTTTGGCCACCAGCCCGCGCCCACCTGCCACGGTGCTTCAACCAACTGCCATGGAACCTCTACATAACTCCAGAACCCCGGGCGCGGCGTATGCACTACTGTTGGCCTCCCTCTAGCTTGGCCTTTTGGTTCTACTCTTGGTACATTCCCTTACAGTAGCACGGTGTGCGTGGGCAGACCCACTTGACAACTGGACACCAGTTGCAGTCCAGGTACCGTGCCTGTCTGGTTACCCTTGGTCGGTCCACGGATAGTGCGCCTGCCAGCTTGCCCACGCGACTGGCGCATCTACTTTGTCCCGGAACGCCAGGCGGTGCAGTAGATGGCGCTGCGCAGGGCACCCAACCGCCCCCTTGCTCGTACCTGAGTATGCGGGCCCGGAGCAGGTGCAGGTGCCAGGCCGCCAGTGCCTTCTTGCCCCGGTGCTTGCCCGGCACCAGGCGGCGCCTTTCGGCACGTCACCCGCCTTCGGCTCCAGGGTTGGCTCCGGAAAGGGACCAAAACTGTACAACAGGAATGGCCCCAGGGTGTGCTACGCCTGGCAGGGCCTGGAACACGGGTACATGCGGTTACCATTGGCCATAGCCACGCCGTACAGTCCCTACACGAAAGACACAGCATGGAACCCCAAAAGCACATTTCATGCACATACTGGCTGGTCATGAATGGTTTGGACGTAACCCATGGATAAGTGTTACCTGTGTGAAGGCCGGAAAGGTCGGGGGGGGGGTCACCCTCCCTGGAAGCACCACTGGTCAGCTGTCAGCACATAAGCGCAGGAACAGGTGGAACAGTAAACCCAATGACGGTAGCGGGACTGGCAATATTCAGTACTCGCGGTAGGTGCCTGGCCCTTGCATGGCATTTGAGTACGCAAGGGCATCCAGGCACAAGCTTACACGCGTGCGCAGGAGAGCCCTCCTTATACAATACCCAAGCTTCCAGCCGCCAACAACAAAGTAACCAGCAAATTCCCGACAAAGCCAATGATACTGGGATGGGCGCTGCGCAAACAAGTACCCAACACCCACTTCCCAAGTGGCCACCCGGAGCAACGCCGCACACACAATACCTGGGCATTCCGAACAGGAACCGACACCGCCACTACCGAACCGTTCACTACCAGCACCGGCACACCATCCCTTCACACAGTCCTGCTCTGCACCGTGCTGACTTCCTCGCGCCTCCACACCCCGCAGGCGACCAGCGGCCCCCCCAAGGCCCTCCCCCGCAGCCGGAGCCCCCAGCAGCCGCCGGCAAGAAGCCCATGCGCATGGACGCACACCTGGTCAGCCGGGGCCAGGACCCGCAGCCGCAGCCTAAGACACAGCAGGGCCCAGTGCAACCGCGTAACGCCGAGGACCGTGGCAGGAGGCGCAGCGACGAGGGGGATCGCAACAGGGACCGGGAAAGGGATAGAGACCGGGACAGGGACAAGGACCGGGATCGTGACGGGAGTCGGCACCGGGACAGGGATCGGGGCAGGGACCACGGACGGGATGCGGAGCGGGACCGGGACAGGGACAGGGGGAGGGGGGCAGACCAGCGGGGCAGCAGCGGCGGCAGCGGGAGGAGCAGCGCCCTGGCCCCGCGCAGCCTCGTGCCCTTGGCGCAGCAAGAGCAGCACAACCCTCGGCAGCAGAGGCAGCAGCAGGAGGGCTATGCACGTGGGGGCGGGGACCGGCGTGATGACCACCGGGGCCCGGCAGTGGCGGGCCGTGCGGACCAGGCGGGTGCCGGTGTGCCCACAGCAACAGGTGCAGCAGCAGGGGATGGCCAGAAGCCAAGGCCTTCCCGTTGGCGTGATGCCAAGGATGTGGAGCCCGCCCAGAACGGGGGCACGGCGCCTGGCTCTGGCGGCGGCAGCGGCCCCGCGCCTCCGCAGCAGCCTCCGGAGTGGGGCTACCCGGGCCACGGCGCAGCTGCAGGGCCGAGACCGCCCCCCGGTGAGCCCCCGGCAGGGCCCTCGTCTGGCCCTGGGTGGGTCTCGGGGCCGGATGGCGGACGTGGGGGGCCCCCGGGCGGTCCTCCGCCCGGCCCCGGCGGCTGGGGCATAGGCGGCCCTGGCGCGCAGCAGCAGCCCTGGGCCGGCCCTCCCCCGCACGCCCCACAGGCCCCCCCCGGCGCCGGGCCGCCGCCCATTGGCATGCACCCGCAGCAGTGGGGCCCGCCGCCGCCTGACGGGCCTCCCCCGCCGCAACCCCAGCAGCAGCCACCGCCGTATGGTGCTCCTATGCCACATCCGCACGTGGCCGCCGGTCCCGGCGGACCCATGGGTCAGGGCGGGCCGCCAGGAGGTGGCCCACAGGGGCCGCCACGTGACGTACACGGGCCGATGTTTGCAGGGCCGGGGGTTCCGATGGCGTCAGGGCAGGGAGGCGGGGACGGTGGCGGCCAGCCGTGGGGTGGCCCGCAAGGGCCGTACCAGCCTCTCCAGCCGGGAAGGGGCCCTCCTGGGCAGGCTCCTGGCCCGCCGCCGCCTGGTGGCCCTCAGCAGCCGCAGCAGTGGGATCAGGGGCAGGACCAGGGGCAGGGACAGAGGGGGCAGAAGAGACGCACCCGCTGGGACTCCGACGGCGACCAGCCGGATGGGGTTGTCGGGCAGGAGCAGCAAGGGCAGGTAGTGCAGCTGCAGGGGCAGGGCCAGGGGCAGGGGCAGCAGCCGGGGCAGTGGCAGGGAGGCCCCCATGCAGCCGGCCGGGGCGGCCCGCACGCCGATGCGCAGGGGCCTTGGGGGTACGCCAACGGGCAAGCTGCACAGCAGCAGCAGCAGCAACAACACCAGCAGCAGCAGCAGCAGCCTGGCGGTGCCCCGCTGCAGCAGTTCGCACCTGCCCTTTCCGGTGGTCCATGGCAGCAGCAGCAGCAGCAGCTGCAGCAGCCCTCGCCCCACCAGCAACAGCCTTACCCACAGCCTCAGCAGCTGCTGCCACCTCAGGGTGGGTACCCGCCATCTGCGCCCAACCCAACGGCACCAGGCCAGACCTGGCCCACGCCTGGCCCCCACATGCAGCTGCCCACCGGTGGCCCTCCGCAACAGCAAGGCGCACCTCAACCGCCCCCGGGAGCAAGCTTGGCGCCTGGTCCTGCCGGCCCTGGCGTGTCCCCAGCGCACGGTGTTGCAGGTATTGGGCCTGGTGCTGGTGCTGGTCCTGCAGTTGGGGCCAGCGGTGGTGGTGGCGGTGCGGCACCCGCCGAGCGTCGGGCCAAGCGCTCCCGTTGGGACACCGACGAGCGGCCGTCCTCGGCGTCACCTCAAGCACAACCCCCGGACGAGCAGCAGCAGCAGAAGCAGCAGCAGCAGGCCATGCAGGGACCGGGGCAGGGCTGGCAGCCTGCGGCTGCTAGGTTCAGCCCTCCGCACGCGGGAGCACCGGGGCCGGGGGCAGGGCCAGGAGCACCGTATGGCCCTCAGCACGTGCAGAGCACGGGGCAGCAGCAGCACGCTATGGGGGCGCCTGGGGCCCAGTACGGGGGCGGGCAACAGCAGGCACAGCTGCAGGCGTGGCAGCAGGGGCAGGTCCCTACTGCGGCCAGCCGGCCAGGGCAGCTGGGGTGGCAACAGCAGCAGCAGCAGCAAGGGCCCTCGCCCTGGCCACAGGGGCCACTGCCGGGTGCAGGAGGACCAGGTGCATACCTGCCTGCGGCTGGGCCGGCGCCAGGCGCACAACAGCAAGGTGCGCAACAGCAGCAGCCTGCAGGGCAGCCAGTCGGCCCGCAGGGGCCGTCGTGGGGCCCTGCAAGCATGCAGGGGCAGGAGCAGCACCCAGGCTACGCCGCGCCTCCTGCGGGTCAGTATGTTGCGGCCAACAGCGGTGCCATGCAAGCAGGGCAGCAGCTGCAGCAGCCATACCAACTACAGCAGCAACAGCAACAGCCATTACCAGGCCGGAACCAGGCAACAGCCCAGCCGTCGCAAGCTGTGCGCATGTCTCCCGCGTACCCGACTACCTTGTCCCCTGCACACCAGCAGCAGCAACACATGAGCCTCTCGCCCCCGCATGGCCAGGCGCAGCCGTCACCCTCACACCCTCAGCAGACTTCACAGGGGTACGGGCAAGACCAGGGCCAAACGCAGCGAACGTCGCACGACGGTTCTGCGCCCGGCCCACAGCGGGCCTGGCAACAGCCACCACCGCCACAGCAGCAGCAGCAGCAGCAGCAGCAGGGACCCTTGCCAGCAGGCGCGTCGTCTGCACAGAGTGCCAACCCCATGCAGCAGCTGGGCTTGCTGCAGCCTGATGTGCTCGCCAGCACCCTTGCCGCCTTGCAAGAGCACTTCGAGAAGCGTGGACAGAAGCAGGCAGGCAACCAGCAGCTGCAGCCACAGCAGCAGACCCAACCTCAGCCACCACAGCTGCAGGCGGGCGCCGCGCCAGGTGAGCCTCCGGGGGCTGGTGCCACACAGGGTCCGCCAGGTGGTGCGGGTGGTGCTACGGGCAGTGCTGCGAACGCTGCCGTGGGCGGCGGCGGCGGCGCCTCAGCAGGTCCCCCGGCGGGCGTGGGCGGGTGGGGCTGGGCACAGGGGCAGGGCGTACAACAGCAGCAGCAGCAGCCACAGCAAGGGACCTGGCAGCCGGGGCCTAGCCCACAGCAGCAGCAGCCGCATGCACCCTCCGCTGCCCCTGCTGCTGCGGCGCCTTCCAGCGCCTCTGCTACCCCAGCTGCACCTGCTGTCGGCGCGGGCGCTGCGCACGTGGCTGGGGCCCAGCCGCTCATGACCCTAGGCACGGTCACACTGCCCCCTGGCGTGGACCCGTCCAAGCTGAGCAGCAATGAGCTGCTGGCGCTCCTGCTGCAGCAGCAGCAGCAGCATACCGCGGCCGGTGGCGCATCCGGCGGGGGGCCGCTGGCCCAAGTGCTTGCCGCTCTCAGTAAGGGCGCTGGTGCTGGTGCGACTGCAAGTGGGGGTACCGGGGCGGGTGCAGCTAAGGACGGGATGGGAGGCGCGCCTGCTGTGGGTGCGGCAGAGGGGCCGGCGCCGCCGCCACCCGCGGCAGGCTGGGCGGGGCAGCAGCAGCAGCAGCAGCAGCAGCAGCAGATGGGGGCAAGCCCTGGGCTGGTGGGAGGCGTTGGAAGCTACACGGCGGAAGGGGCGCAGGCCGCGGGTTACGGGCAGGGGCAGGGACTGGTTCACAGGTCGGGTCAGGAGCAAGCGCAGGGCCTGGCAGCTGGGGTTGGCGGAGTGTTGGGCGGCGCTGCGGCGGAGGCAATGGCGGCGGCGGCAGCTGCAGCGTCTGCGGCGGCGGCCGTGGCTGCCGCTGCTGCGGCGGCCGGGGCTGGGGCAGGGGTGGGCAGCAGTGCGCCACCGCGTGCTGCTCCTGATGGGTTTGGCCAAGCGGTGCATGGCCATCAGGCGCGGGTGGGTTACGGCACAGGGTTGTCGGGTGCCGAGGGCAACGTCGATGTATTGGCAGGAGGTGCAGGAGCAATGAGTTTAGGCTCTGAGCAGCAGCAAGCCCGGCAGTACGAGTTCCAGCAACCTCACCAGCAGCTGCAGTCCAGCTACAGGCAAGGGTACGGGCACCCGTACCAACAGCAGCCGCTGGCTGGACAGGCCCAGTACGGCGGCCAGCAGGGGCAGGTTGCATGGGGCCCGTACGGGCATGGTGGGGTGGCTGGCGGGTCAGCAGCACATGGGAGCGGGGTGGCGCTGGGGTGGCAGGGAACACAGGGGGCGCAGCAGCTGGGGCCCGGCAAGGCGGGAGTCATGCCTTCCTCTGGGGACCCAAGGCTAAGGAGGTAGTTGGTTCACCAGTTCACTTGTCGACTGCAAGCTTGACGGCTAGGAGGCAGGCTTGCCGTGACGTATTGAGGTTGTAGGTGGTGTGCGCGGTGTCGCTGGGTGAAGATCAGAACAGAGGACACCATTGTCACAACGTGCCAGGGGCAGGGGCCCTGGCGAAGGGTCACCCCTGAGTGAGGCCGATGAACATGTTGGAAATTGCATTTACCCGTTGTAGATGTACCTGTTATGATAAACTGAGTATACAAGCGACCAGGGTAGGGACTCTTACCAGCTTGACTTACGACAATCCTGCTCGCATCCACTGTGTGTATGCACTTCATTGTAAAACAAGAGTAAGAACAACAACAACTTTGTCCACATACCAGTAGGGTACCGACATGACAAATTCAGAGCGAAAGGATTACCTACTTCTGCTCACGCTACGTCCGCAAAGCCCGAAGAGCACAGAGCCCGAAGAGCACCAGTAAATAATGTTGCATGACGCAGTCCAGTATTCACGTGGAGGACACCTGGACACCTGGACACCAGTTGTGACAATATTACTCCCGTGTCCCAGCAGATTTTGCCACGTGTCCCATCCAGGGTTTCACTGCCTGGGGGCACATGGCATCACTTTTGGGCTGCTTTAACGTTTTCGGGTGCCACTGGGGGTCACCTTACGGCAAGTCAGTGCGGTGCTATGCTGATGATGTGTATATCCCTAGACTCGTTCCAGGACCCTGGAACTGGCAGGTCAGGACCCTGGGACTGGGCATGTCGTGTATGCCTGGAAAGAACCTGTTCTGTACAGGGAAGAGGCACCTTTGCCGGCTTTCTTCGATGCTGATTCGCTATGCGCTCGTACCGGGTATGCACTGCAGCGTGCAGGACACAAGCTCCATGACAGGCGTCCTCTTTTCCAGTGCCGGAACCCGCGCCCCTCCGCTCCACGTGTCGAAAGCACGCGCGCGCGTGACCCCTGGTGCCGTTCAGCGGACCATAATACGGCTGTGCGCAACCTCCTGGACGGCATGTACCCTCACATGCAGTCTTACGTCTCCAGGACGCCGGAGTGTCTTTGCGCTCAGTGATCGCCGAGGGACACCAGGCTCCTGACTGTTGTGCTCGTGCGCCTCGCAGGAGCCCGGGACCACTTTAACCCACGGCTCTAGCGGCTGCATGAACTGTCTAACCATGCAAACAACGTAGACCAGTATCCCAGTACTGCTGATAGGCTCAATGATCGGCCCACGTTGACCAAATCCCAACCGAGCGTGCAACCGACAAGCGAATTTCTTGTGATAGCGGCAGTACAAGTCGCACTTCCAGGGCTGAGCATTCACAAAGGGTACAAACGCGTAGGACAGTATCTTGCCTGGTTGAACATATGCTGCAACTGCTCGCCGAGTAATGACCTCTTGTCAACAGGCCCACGGCCTTCCGCTTGCAAGGTCTTCACTGTCAAACCGCAGCTGGTGCAGTGAGAGCTATGGAAGCTCATGCGGTGATGACATTGGAAACGCAGGCGAGGCGGTTTTGGGAACTGGCAAGGCTTGCGACCTCACAACAAGAGGGGATGCAGTCCCCTTCACAGATCAGTCAGGCGGGCAAGGGAACACTTTCTCGTTAAACGTCGAAAAGGCGCTTCATCGGCCGCATGAGCGCGTGGACTCCTTGCGCCAGCCGTCCCGCGACAGCGCAGAAGAGGAGAGCTATGTCAATACCAGCGCCAGCATCAGCGGTTTGTTGTCGTCCTGGGGTTCAGGCCACGTTCAGTCGGGTCGCGGTGCGATGCCTCACAATAACCACAGCAGCACCAGCAGCAGCCTGGGGTCGCAATGCAGCAGTCCCACAGCGCACAAGCCGTATGGACGATGGCGTTCTGGAGCTGCCGACAATCCGACGCCAGCGCGTCGAAGGCAAAGGCTGCTGTCGAGCCCCCGCGTGCATACGCTGCACCTCAAGCTGGAGGGCCCGCACATTTGTGACCTTCACCCGGTAAGGCTACCTGTGCATCAGTCCTTGGGTGAACCAATCGACCCGAGGGCTAGGTTTGCATGCCTTTTGCACCCGCCAGCCCTCCTCCGGCCCTCCCCACCACCTCTTCCCACACCCTCCGTCCCCCCAGGACTTTGTGTCCCGCGTGCAGCAGTTCCTGTCCGAGGAGCTGCGCATGCCACCGCTGCACGTGTCGGTGGGCCAGGGCTGCATTCACCTGGTGGTGGTGGTGCTGGAGGTGGCGCGCGGGGCGGCGGTGGCGGGGCGGGGAGCGCAGCGCCTCCGACGGCGCAATGCCGGCACAGTGGCTGCGCAGCTGCCCGAGCTGCTCCTGGGCTTCGTACGGCAGATGCTTCCCGAGAACGCCGCACCCGTATCCGTATCTGCCTGCCACAACAACGAGTCCTACCAGCTGACAGGGGACGGCAGCGGGGCTGCTGCGAAGGATGCTGCCACTCACCCGCCGCCCCGCAGCGCAAACACATCGGAGCAGCAACTGCAGGCAGCTGCGGCGGCGGCCAGCCCCGGACCTCCAAGCGGGCAGGGGACAGCAGCAGAAGCGGCAGGAGGAACCTCCGTTGCACCCGGCGCGAGAGAGCAAGAGGCGCAGCAGCAGCACCCCAGCGAGCGAGTGCCGCCCGGCGCCCCAAGCGGCAACCTGCACGCTCTCGACCCCTGTGCTGACGCCCCTAGCGCCCAGAGCCTCAACGCCCAGGAGCTCGCCAGCCCTTTCGTTGGCGCGGCTGTAGGCGCAGTCACGGGTACGCAGGCGGCCGACACGGCAGCCCCCGGCGAGCCTTCCACAGTGGGTGGCTCAAGCGCCTCACAGCGCCCACAGGGTGGCAGGATGCCCCGCTCGGTCAACCTGCTTTCTCCACCGCCTCCCCCCCGCAGCCTGGGCCAGCGCATCCACCACCTGCAGCTCCAGTCCCAACCGCAGCGCCCGCTCGTGCACACCTCCGCCCCCGAGTTCCGCCGCCCTAACCCCGGCAGCAACCCCTCCTCCGAGGCCGCCCTGTCCCCGTCCACCATCGACCCAACCGAGGACGCGGCGTCGGAGCCGACACAGGGCGCGCGAGCACCAGGCCCCGCCGGCAGCCGCTTTGTGGCCCCCACGCTGTGGAGCCCCCTCGCTGCCCGGTCTAGTCCCAGCGCCGTTCCCAGTGCAGGCACAGGTACCCCTCCCTTACCTGGTGGTGCCGCCACCCCCACGCGGCTCCTGTACCGCCCCGTGTCCCGCGCCGGGTTCGAGCGGCCGTCCTGGAGCGTCCTGGGGCCGGCTGCGGGCGCAGCGCCGGCCCCGGGGTTGGCTTCAGCCGCCGGGGTGAGCGCGGGCGCGGGCGCGGCGGCCAGCGTGCTCTCCAGTCGCAGCATGCGGTTTGACGTGCCGGAAAGCATGGTTCGGCCGATGCTGCCGCCCATGCCGGCCTTTTCGGAGCTGCACCGGCAGGCTCCGCCCGTGGGCGTGGAACTGATGGGCCCCATGGTGCGGGTGCACCCCTCGCCGGAAGACCAGGCTGTGGCTGCCTGGGGGGTGCAGGAGCTCGCGCTGCGCATGGCGCGTGTCGAGCAGTCGGTGTCCACGGCTGGCGGCAGCAAGGAGTCCCTGGTGCTGGTGCTGCGGTGCCCGGACCTGATTGTGCGACGCAAGAGCGTGGGTCCGGCGGCGGCTGGGCAGGGCGAGCATCAGCAGGAGCGCGCATGGGCAGCTTTGGGCACGCTTGAGGGGCAGCACAGGGAGCACTCGCCGAGCATGGAGCAGGAGGGCGAGGGGAGGGACGAGGCAGGAGGTGCAGAGAGGCAGGAGGCCGATGAGAACAGCGGCAGCGTAAGCAGCAGTGGTCGTGGTGCGGTGGCGGCTGGCCCGGTTTCGCAGCTGGTGGCTTGGTGCCGCAGTGGGTCTGTGAGCGTGGCGCAGGTCGACGACAGTGCCGCCGGCGTCACCATGGCGGTGCTGACCCTGCAGCCGCAGCGGACCTGGACCTTGCAGCCCCGCCCGGCAGGCAACCCCGTCGATGCTGTTGCTGCTGCTGCCGCTGCCTCGGACGCCGATCTGTTTGACGATATGAGGCCCGTGCGACAGCGCAGCTCCCCTCTGGCTATTGCCGCCGCCGCCGCGGAGGCTGCCGTGCCGGACCTATTCTCTGACTCCACGGCGGGCGACGCTGTGGGGGAAGCTGTTAGGCGGGTAAGCCAGGCGCGGGCGCGGTCCGCAGCTTGGGGGCAAGTGCTGATGAGACCGGCGTCTACGTCCCGTGCGCACATGCTGGAGGCTGTGCTCCGTACGGCGGAGGTCCAGGGGTCTGGCATGCACGAGGGCACCGCAGGCGCCGACCACAACCCTCATCACCATCAGCAGCAGCGGCAGCAGCTCCTGCAGCAAATGGCGGTGTCTGTTTCAAGTCCCAACAGCATCGGACGTGAAGGGCACTCGAGGGACACTGCGGCCGTGCCCGCCGGTCCCTCCGCGAGCGCCTCGCTGCACAGCGGTTCCATGCCCCTCCAGGCGCCGCTTGGAAGGCGCGCGGCGCCTGCTGCTGCCGTCTTCGCTTCCGCTGAGTCCCCACCTGGCATCGCATCAACCGCTGCAACAACCTTAGCGTCTGGTGAGCCTGCGCAATTCCATGCGGACGCCGCTGACGGCCCCCTGGATGCCAGCGGCAGCAGTGCGGCCGGTGACAACGGTGGCACCGCCAGGGCCAGGTGGGACACCTCTCCGCGAAGCGCTTTGGCGGCGGAGCGCATCCGGCAGGCAGGCGCACCCGCGACGTCCCCTCTACCTGGCGGCACGCCTCCGCCCATGCTTCTGCTGCAGGTGGCGTGGAGGCGGGGGCAGCTGCTGGGTCCCACGTGCCCGGTGCTGCTGCTTCCGCCCCGGCTGGTGGGCGTGGCAGCCGAGCTGGTCGCGCTGCAGGCGCGCCTGCTGCCGCCCTCGGGACAGCTGCAAGAGCTGGGAAAATGCCATGAGCAGCAGCAACAGCCAAGGCTGGCGGGGCAACGCAGCGGCCGCAGCTCAACCACCCCTGCGCCGGAGGCTGCAGGGCGGGAGGAGGTCGCCACGGCGTTCCGGGCCTTCCTAACGGACCTAGGCACGTGGCTGGAGGCCGTGCTGCCCGTCACCTGCCCCGGTACCTTCCCAGCTGCCGCCGCCACCAGCGCAACCACGACTCTCTCCAGCCCCGCCTTCGGGGCGCAAGCGACCCACATGAGCTCCGACACCGGCAGTAACCCCCTAACTGACGGCTCAACCGGCGCCACAGCTGCAACCGCCGCGACGCAGTCCCCAGTCCGGACAGTGTCCATGTCGCCGTCCGGCCCCGCCGCTGGCGGCGGCGACGGCGAGCCGCTGCCGCCGGGCCCTGCCCTGCCCACCGCCGGGGCCGAGCCACCGCGTGCCGGCAGCTCCACCGACGGGTCAACTCCGGATAGCTCAGACCGCGCGCACCTTGTGGATGAGGTGCTGTGGCTGGGCTGCGACCTGCTGGTGTACACCGCGACGTGTGGCTTAGCCCACACCACCTTGCTGCTGCTGCAGCACATGGTCACCTACCTGGCCACCTGGCCGCACACCTCCCGTGCCTCCGTCGGCACCTCTGGCATCGCGAGCTCCATTCTGGCGGCGGCGTTCGGTGGCAGTGGCGGTGGTGGTGGTGGCGGCGGCGGCGGCGGCAGGTGGTCACGGTCAGGCACCAGCAGCAGTGCCGGCGGCACGGCCAGCGGCAGCAGCGGCAGCAGCCAGCTGCTGAACAGCCGCCTTTTGCCGCCCCTGCTGCAGCAGCAGCAAGAGTCGCTGGTGCTGTGCCGCGTGCTGGAGAGCTGCCAGGACTGCAACGAGCACGGCCGCAGCCTGCTGCACATCGCCGTCGAGTCGGGCTCCATGCCGCTTGTGCGGCTGCTCGTCCAGGACCTGCCGTACAAGTACGGCAATGCCGTGCTGGACGTCCTGGCAGCCCCAGACCGCCGCGGCGTCACGGCCATGCAGTACCTGACTGCGGTGATGGCCTCATCTAGCGGCGGCGGTGGTGGAGGCAGGGGCGACGGTGGCGAGGGCTCTGCTGCTGACAACGGCTGCGGCGGGGACGTGGCCGATGGCGACGGAGCGAGCACCGCGAACGGAAGCAGCGAAGGCGAGGGTGTGGGCGAGGACGAGGGCGAGACCCCGCAGAGCCTTGCTGCTGCCTTACAGAGGGCGTTCGCCGACGCAGCGCTGGAGCTGCTGCAGCAGGCAGGCGTGGGGCAGGCGCGACGGCGGCTGCACGTAGTGCTAGAGAGCAGCGGCAGCGGCGTGCTGCCGGGGCAGCAGCAGCAGCACGCCCGGGAGGAGCAGGGCAGCTCGCCGGAGGCGCGCAGGGCCCGGCGCAGCCACAGCAGCAGCACCCACAGCAACAGGAGCACCAGCAGCAGCACTATCAGCAGTGCGGGAGGCGGCAGCGCGAGGAGTGGTGGCATTCTGGACGCGGACGTGCTCCTGGCGTCGCCTGTGACGAGCAGCATGTCGGGAGGCAGCAGAGGCAGCTTTGGCACGGCCGGTCTGGCCGCCGTAGAAGAGCTGCAGGTGGGTGTGCTGGTGGAGCAGCAGCGCAGCGCCCTCAGAGCTGTGACCCTAGCACTTACTTTCGCGCTCATTCCGAACACTTTACTTCTCGGTGCATGCCATTGCATGCAGCTTGGCACTGGTGCGTTGTGCAGCTTGGCCGGTGCCGCTGTAAAGGTCTTGCACGCCCTGCTGCTCCGCCGCCCTGTGCAGGGTGAGGAGGACACAGCTGTGCGCGACTCGGCCCTGGCCCTGCCCGCCCGCCCTGCGCTGCCATGGCTGCTGGCCGGCGCCGGCCCGCCCTCTGCACGGCTGTGGCAGCCGCTGCGGTGCCTCGTGCTGCTGCTGCTGGCCATGCTGCAGGTGCGCATCCGGGCAATAGCGTGCCTTGTTCGCTGCACACTTGCGCACCTGTCACAGCACCAATGTCGTTAACAACCTTCGCTCTGGCCGACACGCGCTAGACCAGGCATTCGCACCTGCTGACCCTACTTCCTGCTCATTTGCACCCTCTGGACAGGCCCTCCTATTGGCAGCAGAGCTGGCGAACGTCGGCGCCGCCTCCTCCCCTTCCTTCTCGGCCTCCTCCTTCGCCTTCGTGCTGCCCCCCCTGGCCTTCATGCTCTCCGCTGGACTGGCTGCGGTGGTGCTGCTCGGCTGCCCCCAGCATGTCCTAGCCGAGCTGCCGTGGCTGCCTGCTGCCATCACGACCTCTGGTCGCACGGTTGCGTGGCTGCTGGCGGCAGCGGCGTCACGCGGCCTGCCAGCCAGCGTGGGCGCTGGTGCGGGGGCGGGTGCAGGTGCAGGTGCTGCCAGGGCGGTGGCAGCCATGGCCGCTGCGGGGCAGCAGGGGAGCGCCAGCATGGGGCCGGCGGCAAGGGGCGCGCTGCTGCGGCAGGGCCTGTCAGCTGGAGACGCCAGCCTTCGCACGCTGCTGCTGACGCTGGCGCCAGTGGCGTTGGAGCAGGTTGGTGGTGCTGGGGAGGGCAGGGAGCGTGCGTGTGTTGGCCGCTACACACTTGGGTCGGGTTCCGAGTTGCTGCCCTAGACTGCAGTTGGCTGTGGGTGTTCTGCAGCGCTGCCGCGGTCTGCCGAATCCACTGCATGCACGCGGAGTGTCACATGCGCCCACCATCGCACCATGTTGGCCAGATCGCCCGCCTCTCCGTGTTGAGAGCTGGCGCCGTTTGCGCCCTTCCACCCCGCAGACCGCTCCTCGTGCGCGCGCCATGCTCATGGCTTTCGAGTACGGCACGTACCTGCTGTGCAGTATGTTGTATGACGGCGTACTGCCTGCCGTACTGGCGTGGCTGCCGTACGCCGCGGCGAATATCATCAGCGGCATGGCCCTTGCCACGCTGCTGGACCTACAGCGTCACTCCCGCAGCAGTGGAGGCGCCGGTTCGAATTGATGCCTTGTGCACCAGCTGTAGTGTTGTCCGCATAGTGTGTGTAGGGCCGCCCCAAGGCGATCCACACCGCTGAGTGCATCGCTTGCAGCGCTGACCACGAAACGAGGAAAGGCAACCGTTATGAATGGGACTGCAGCACGTCGCATTTGCTTATATGCTTCGCCTTTCACCCCATGTAGCGAAACGAGACTGAGGCTTACTGTCTGTGTTGCGATGCTGCGTCGTGCGCATCTGGCATGGTGCATTAGCAGGGATGCTGTTGTTGTGGCACGTTGGGTTTCGTCAGCCACCTGCTTTGGCAGTCAGGCAGTGGGCAGTTGTACGACTGCCCACCTGCGGCGGCAGGACTCTGTGGGTATCTGCCGCAGCGGCTGTGCAGCCTTCCGGTCGGCACGGCCGCTCGTGTGCCCTGGAGCATTATGGCCACGGCGGCGCATACCTGCATGGACCTCCATTCACAAAGCTAGGATTGGGTACTGACCGAACTGAACTGGGTTTTGGGGCTTGCTATTCGGTGCATGTCGGTTCGTCTACAAGTGGGATTTGCGTAGTTGCGTGCAGTTTGTTAGCGAGCGGCTGCCTTGGTGGATGACGTCACGGGCAGTGTAGCGGGGTCACTCTATTCACTACTTTAGTGGGTCTGCGGCTGCCGTGGCCCATGGGACAACGGCGGCGCATCGAGCGCAGTGTGTCGTTTTCGGCGTGTCACCCCGGCTTAGCTTGCAACAAGCGCCATGCTTCTTGCATTGGGTGCTTGGCTTATTTCGGAGAGAGCAGTATAATTGCAGCAACGATCACGCATGCCACGCGAACGGCTGGAGTCTCGCTTGTGGGGCCAAACCGCGCTTACTACACATTTGCTGTTTGTAGGCATGATGGCAACTGGCATCCTCATGTTCCGCGCTGCTGAAGACGTTTCCTTTGTTCTGCGCATGTGGGGGCGGTGCACGGGCAGCCCTTGTTAGAGGATAGGCTACCGGCCTATCGAGGCACAAAGCCGCGCGCGTTGGTACCCCAAATATAGCACTAGCAACCTGGGCCGCATACCTGAATCACAATCGAAAGCATGGCGCAGTGCGGAGTGCGGCGCCTGGGGGGCCTAATCGCTGTGTGGGTTTTTGATGCCCGATTGGATCCTTGCTGAAGTGCCACGGGCTGTGTTCTGTGTATGGTTACTGGACAGTCAAGTGGGTAGGCGTGTTGTCTCGGGATACCGTAACCGCCCCACGATAGTAGCTTGTGGGTAGAGCGGAGGAAGGGGGGAAGCGCAAGTGGAGCCTTTGTTGACAGCAAGTGTGGGCCACCGGTCATGTGCAAGTAAGGTTGCGTTGGGCAACTGCGGAATGCGTGGGAGAGTTTGCGGCTGCTGCCCTGGGAGGTAAACGTGCTTGCCCAGCAAGCCGTTGCATTACGACCCAGTTGTTGGCGATACTGGGACAGATTGCTACGGCAGGGCTTGGCTACGTCTTCTGCACGCCGCACCCAAGAGGGTTAGCACGGAACGCAGCCTGCCTTGACGGTGGATCGGTTCTTTCCTGTACGACGGCGAGATCGCTGCATGCGAGCTTGCTGCGCGCGTGCGCGGCCTATCCGATGTCGATGGACCTCAAACTGTTTGCTGTGGTAATGCACTTTGCGGCCGCTGCTGGCGACGGCAGCGCGGTGTGTGGCTCGTCATCACTTTGGCTCGTTTTCGCTATCACTATACTGAGCCATACCTCTGCCGCACTTCGCACACGGTACCTGGTTGAGCACCGCGTAGGGTGAGGGACAGTGCCCTTCGGCGTCGTCGAATGGGTGTACGGTACACGCCGGCAAGACCTTGCTAACACGGATGTTGCCGCGTTACTATTCGCAGGTGCTGTGTGTGCTGTACTGCCTGTGCCGGTAGGTACTTCACCATGATGTGGATGATGTGATTGTGGGCCAAGTCGCGACGGCCTCGCGGTCCTCAGGGGTCCAAGTCGGGGGCTGCGCGGGTCGCCTTCGCGGTTGTTCGGCGGATGGGCAGTGCCAGCAGTGCCGCAACGCTCTGGTAGTCGCGGGCGTCTGGCGTCGCTAGGGTGCGTGCGCGGTGCTGGGCGAGCTGCAGGTTAGTTTTGCCTGTTGTGAGGGGAGCAGAGGGAAGGTTTGTGGGTGGCACGTGGTCAGCGTCAGTCTGATTCTCTACAGGGGCTGTGGACGCATCAACGGATAGCATGGTCTTTCCTCCTACCAAGTATCCACGCTTAGTATCCACGGCTCGGAGAAGCTTACTGTCTGCTGGGTGCCTCGGGTTGCTGTGCCAAGGCATGCCATGCCCCATGTATGTGTCAGTCGCCTGGTAGTGCAAGGCGCTGTGGCTGAGCTGGGCCGTGACGAGCTGGGAGCGTTGGGGGTTGCGAACAAACAGCACTGTGCTGGGTTACAAGATTGCAGCTGATGTCATGGACGATCACAAGTTGTGCGACGCGCTTCAGTGGTGGGTTTCTGCACCAGCGTGAACTTTTCGGAGCCCCGCTGGCCGCAACTGCCGCAACTGCGCGTTTTGGGGTTGGGGTCAGGTGGTTGATCCGGACGTGTCTTAGCCTGCCCATGAGAGGTCGGCCTTGCAGCACGGTTTGACGAATACGGTATGCATACTGGACGCATTTGGGCGCACGGCAGGTTGCTGCGGCTCGTGCCCAGGCGGCGGCTTGGGCGGTGGTGCTGTTCTATTTTTTGGGGGTCGCGCCTGCGGAACTCCGCAGCCTTGGGCATGCCTAAGGGTCAGACAGTGTACCTGCTGATCATCTGTATTGACATGAAAGGCAATAGGGCCTGTGCTCTTGCAACACGCTAGACTATTCGCCATCGCATACCCAACAACTCGTCGTGCTACTGCTCCTTTTGCAATGCTTATGCTTTGTCTGCCTCGACGGCGGCGAGTTGTCACCGGTACTGACTGATCATGGCGTGTTGTTGCTGACTGGTCGTAATGTGCCTTTGAGTGATGGAGCAAAGCAGGTGGAGAGCAGCCAGGAGAGCAGCCTGGAGAGCAGCCAGTGCCCTGCGTGTCAGGGTCGCACACCTTTGGAAGCACACAAGTTCTCTTGTTCTCCTCGGGCTGCTACTTTCCTGCTTTGCGTTGTCTGGTGCTGCACTACCGTAGTGTGGGAGTTATGGGGTCTGGGTCCACGTCTGCTGCACTAAGGCCGGCGCAGGCTGTACGCTGTGCTTTGGGAGGATGTCTCGTTGCCCTCTGGTGGTCAATCAGTCAATCCGTGTTGCGCAGTGGGGATGCCAGCCTTAACATGCGGCAGCCAGGACGCAGCCGCCGCCCCAAGTGCAACGCCGCCCATCCAATGCGTGTACCTACACATCTGAAAACCAGGTTGCTTGCCATCCGACACTAGTCTCGAGGGTTTTCAACCAACCTAGGACTCGACCATGCTGCAGAGAGCTTCTCACGAAAAGCCGTGCAAACGGAAGTGCGCCAACGGAAGGGCCGTAGCCAAGCGGGTACCACTCTTCAGATGTGCTGAGTACTTGGGAAGGGGGTGCTGCCAGGCTCTGGAAAACCCCCAGAACCCAAAAAGCCAAGGATGTGCCGCATACCACCGCGTAGCTCTTTGCAAGACCTATCGATATGGGTGGGTCGCATCCTTGGCTTTTTGGGTTCTGCCTGCCGTACAGGGCCTGCCGTACAGGGGGGCTGAGTGCCCAGAATGGGACCTTCTGCCCACACAGAGCC
>VFQN01002697.1_pt1 | contig 26760 bp, 40 predicted proteins | sample 3512371 | NCBI WGS metagenome assembly VFQN01 (sample SAMN10412370, study PRJNA504923) | tailings metagenome | isolation source: Replicate 2 from Balatoc abandoned mine | place: Philippines: Itogon, Benguet | collected 2017-08-28
GGCAGCCCCATCCACCTGGCATACCGATGAGCCTTCACACCACACCCAGCCAGCTTTCGGGGGTCAGCTTCGGTTGATGCTGCAACGTCAGCCCAACGGTCATCAAACCGGTCCGCCAATTGTTGGCACAGTTCTTCAACGGGCACGACAACTTGAACGAATAATTGATTTTGTCGATGGTAGTCAAGTGCTCAGCTGCCCCTAGCCCCGCACTGTGCAGGTAGGTGATAGCATGGTGCGCCCAGCAAGTGGTACAACCGGCAAGGGCCATGCCAACGTCAGCAACAAAAGCATGGTGTGTAGCAGGATGCAGCAGGATGCAGTGAGGGGAGGTACAACGCATGTGTGCCACCCACATTTGGCAGGTGTGTACGAGGGGGCCCCTACCGCCCTGCCCTGCGGCGGGATGTCCGCAGGAGCACACACCCTGGTGTCCTGGCGCTAAGACCAAGGCTGCCATGGCTTACGCGGACTGCGGCCACACCGCCATGAGGGCTGGCAGGCTCCAGGTGGCACCGTGGCTCATATGCCAAGCACCCTGCAGTGAACTGTGTCACCGTCGCGAGTGTGGCCTGGCGCGGTGGCATGCTATGCGGTATGCGCCCCACCACAGCCCAAGCCGCACGCCCCACTGCCCAGCGCCCACTCCGAAGCCGGGAGACTCGGGTGCAGGGCTACAGTGCAGGAACGGCCCCCAAGGCGCAACCCCGGACTTCGGCCGCGGCCCTCGGCTTTTGCGTGCACCTGCAATGAGTCGCCAGCCAAGGATGTGAGCTGGCGAACTGCTGCTTGTGACAAAGACTCACCGTCCACAGGAACATCGAACGGGCCTCTGCAACGAAGTAGCTTTCACAGGTGGTGCCTATGCCAAGGCCAACACGTTGCGGCACGAACTGTTCCCTGTCGACTTCGTATGCTGCATTGTATCAGGGACGCATCCCATCCCCGCAGTCTGCCTAACGGTCAGCTTGTAACCCGTGCACACCAGCAAAAGTGTGAGTCCTGAAGCTATGCATAGAAAGCGCGAGTATTATCTGCCCTGCGCTTGCGTTGCGCAGTAGCGCCAGCGATTCCACAGGTATGCCGCAAAACGAAAATATAAAACGCATGAGGGCCAATGCTGTCACGAGTCATAATGATTATACAAAATATAGCATCAGGAGGGCCCTAGAGAGAGCTGGCGACGTGTAAAATCGTGGGCAAACCCAGCGTAACGGCCGAGAATGTACAGCACATGGTGCACAGACTGCCTGCTACCAACTGCATGAAGCTAACAAAGATATGATCGAATAATCCGGTCCCTTTCAGCGTTTTTAGCCTTGTCAACGGCCTGTTGCGTCTGAACAACCGTGGGACCCGTTCGATAACATAGTATAAGTGGATTTTCAGGTTTTGAGATCAGAGAGGGGAGCTCAAGCTCAAGGTCATCATGTTACATGTCCGCAGTACATTTGCACGCAGGCCAGGGGCGCTCATCTGCATGACATCAACTCTTATTAAATCAGTCAAATGTACTGCGTTAGGGAGGCTGCTTCTTAGCAACTAAAAATACGGAGAGGAGTACGGTGCGCACATGACATGGCATGAGAACCCCCGTGGCCCAGTACCTGGCCTGAGCTGCCGTTAGGATTAACAGTCTCTCTTTCTACACACACTTGGCCAGTCTACACGGCTCGCATGCAAGGCAATTCCTAGCGTCGCAAAACTAGCTTCAACAAACTTTAGGGGTTTGGTGCCCTGTGCCCATTGGCGAAAGACCCCTGGCGTTAGGGGGGCGCTCGGGTTGCGTACAGGACCACAATACAGGGCTCGCCTAGGTTAGGTCAAGGCAGGAGACGGAGAGGCGTAATGAGCGGATACACGGGCGACCAGGAGGGCAGCGACGCGCCCCAGCTCTCTTACAACCAAGCCGCTGGCCTAATATCTTCCTTAGCGGGCTCGTCACATCAGCGATATGCTTCGCACCAGCAATTTGCAACTTCGCTGGACCTCCTGCAGCAGGTTCCAATCGGCGCGGGAACGGGTCCGCAACACATCGCGCAAGTGTCTGGACCGCATTCGGGCCAGAACTCAACGGGAGGCCTAACGGGCTATGGTAGTCTGTCATTTGGTGCCGATAAGGACGCAAAAGCACAGGGCGAGCGGCAATTGTGCACCTTCTTCCTCCGCACCGGAACATGCGCCTACGGGGACCGATGCAAGTTCAAGCACCCTCTGGATAGACCACCTCCTACCTTGAACACACGGGGTGAGCGTTTCTGGACCGCCTGAGGTCAGGTTCTTGTCAATGATGTCCGGACAAGAGTCTTAGCACGTGCACCGCGTGAGGCGGGCAGTCCAACCGCCCCAGCATGCTGCTATGAAACGGTTCAACTCATACACTTCAGCGTTTGGTAGGCTCGCGCACGTTCTCGCACTGCCCCACGGTTTGGCTCCGCGAAAGCCCACCTACTGTCTTCCCAGCGGGACCTCATGCTAGAATTCTTACCGCGAACAAGTGTAAGACTCAGTAACATTGCCTCTTCGTCCGGTTTCACTCCCCCGCAGGCTACCCGGTCCGCGCGGAAGAGCCCGACTGCGCGCACTACCTGAAGAAGGGCTGGTGCGCCTTCGGCCCCACCTGCAAGTTCAACCACCCGGAGCTCGCGCCCTCCATCCTCAGCTCCTACAACCTCAGCCAGGCGCCCACCGCCTACGTAAGCGTGCCCACCACCACCTTCCCCAGCGCAACTGTGGCCTACTCCCTGCCCTCCGCGCTGCCCACCGTGTACTACCTGCCCCCCGGCGTCAGCCCCAACCAGCTCGCCGGAAGCACCGTCAGCCTCCTGCCCTCAAACATCGGAACCGTGGCCGCCGCACAGTCCAACACGCTGTTCCAGCAGCAGAACGCCCTGGCCACCGCCACCGCGGCGCCCGTGGGTTACCGCCAGGCACCGGTGGCCACCACGGCCTACGGTGGGGCCATGGCCGGCGGTATGGGCGCCTCGATGGGTGGGGGCATTGTGGGCGGGGGTGCCGGCATGGGGATGGGGATGGGCGTGGGCATGGGCGGCATCGGCAACGTGTCAGCGCTGCAGGAGGCGTTCCAGGGCCTCGCCCTGAGGACGGGCGGCATGGGGGGCCGCGGGAAGTAGGCTGGAGGCGGTGTGTGGGCTCGGACGGCGGGGACTGAAGCAGCTGCTGTGGCTGCGGCTGTGGGTGTGGGTGCCGGCGCGCACCTGTGGGCAATGAAGACGAGGTTCCCTACGCGGGCGCACCTGCGCTGACGTGTTGGGTGAGGGTTAAGGCACGACAACAAGAACGCATGCCGGCGAGATGATGCAGCCACAAGCAGCACCAAAGGGGAAAGTGGGGGCAAGACTCGGCCGGTGCGCTGCACGGGGTACGGGCTGCGGCTGCGGTGGTGACCAGGCGCGGCGAGGCGGGGCGGCATGCACGTGTCCTGTCGGCAGTCGCCCAGGGCGTGTTTGCAATCAGTGCGTGCGCCGCTCAAGGCCCCCCTGCCGCGTGGGCCAAGCCAAACGAATCCCGAGAGACTACACCAGTGCGTGTGCGAATGAGAGGGCTGTCGCTATGGCAGCCGTTTGAACGTGTGCGGTTCGGTGTATGTGAGAGACTACGGTATGATACGGTTTGGGGCATCCAATAAGACTGGGGCCAGGTTTGGTGTTTCAGGGGCGTGTGTAGCGCTGTGTAGCTTTCGGGGGACAGCCATATGCGGCGCCCTGTGTGCTTACTGATGCTGCGTAGGTTCAGAGGCACGCCGGGTGCCCTTGTGCATCCTGCACGGGATTGTTTGGGAGACTGTGAGCAACGAGCCCGGAGCCTGCGCTGTGTCATGATGCATGGGCTGATGGCGAGCACTTTCAATTCCGCCGGGGCGTGGCAGCGCTCGTTGCATGCGGCCTACTTGTCCGTTGGCGGTATACCAGCGGGGCAAAGGCTGTGGGCGTGACGCGCGGTGCTGCCTGGCCGGTCCGACGCATCTGCACCCTAGCTGCGGCAGCGGCAATCATCATGCAAGGTGTGGTAGCGAGCTACTTTATGTCATATCGGACCGTCTGTTAGCGCTTCTGGCTGAGCTGGCAGGGCTGTGCGGAAGGGCCTGGCTTGCCCATCAGCTGTTTGTGCGAGGCCCAGGTCAGGATAACTGTGGGAGCCACGATGAGAAGCACTTTGCTGTCTTTCTGATTAGGTTTGGCGCATCAAGGGTAGCAGTGCTGGTGCTGGTGCTGCCTCTGCCTGCTCGTTGGTTGTGGGCAGGCGCACGGTGACGGTAGCCGTGGTGCCATGACGCTGCTGGCGTTGAGACGTGAGCACTTCATGCTTTTGCCGCGCTCACCGCGCGCGCGGGTTAGCGCACGCGACATTGACATTGGTAATCTGTCGAGAGCAGGAACAGGCACGGTATGCAGGTGTGGCCCTGGACGATGGACCACCTCCCGTTCCGCAGAAGTCGCACAACTCGGGTCTTGGTCGGTGGATGGTCCTGCACTGGGAGAGAGAAGGCCGACGCACCGTTATGCCCGTGCCGCAACCGCTCGCTAGCACCACTTCGAGGGGCAGCATTGGAAGTCTGTTGTATTTGAGCACTGCTGCTGTATGCGGGCTGCCGTGTCGCCTTGGCTGGTCAATAACACTGCCTGCTGCATCGCACGCATGAGTTGCACACGACATCGTGGCAACTAGAGCAGCACTGAGTTCTGCTCGCTCGCCATGGGCAATTAACTGCTGTGCGTTCCGGTGCGGCTGCTGCTCCAACTTCCATGCCGGATGTGCGGGTGGCAAGAGCCTGTGCGTTTTTTCCACGGATGAGGTCGGCGCTTACGGTGTGGCGGGTGCAGGAGCGCGTGGTCTGAACGGCGTGGGCGGATGGGAAGCGTGCGTCATGTTAACGCAAACGTATGGTACGATGTGGGCACGTCGTGAGCTGGAGCACTGTGTGGATCTCGAAGCGTCCTTGTTGGTTGTACGGCGTCCTCTCCTGCAAGGCGCCAGGACCAGTGCCGAGCCCTGTGTATGGCTGGGCGCTGGCCCTCGTAGTGGGGTGGAGTTACATCATGTTACACTGGCTGGAGGGTGGACTGTGGTAGCCCTGCGTAGCATACACACTGCGCTGTGGAGAGGCTCGGAGAGGCTGAACGGACCAGGGAAGGTGGATGGTTTTTGGCTCAGCGCTGCGGATAGCTTAATTGTTGCGGGCCGTAGTTTGGCCCTGTGCCCTGCGGTGCAGGTTGGAGTCCTCCGCTCGGGTTGGTCAACCACCGGTACTATCGTTTCCTAGGAGCCTACCTTTCGGCGCTATCTTTTGCGACTGAACAACAGTGGGTATCAGGGCGTTTTTGTCGCCTTGCACAGTAGCGGATGGGGACTGCCGGACTACTGGGTAGAACAATGTACGCAGCCTTGCGCGCGCAGGAGACTGGGGGCTCTTGCTGCCTACTGAGCCAGCTGCCTAGGGTGCTGACTGCTGAAGGCCCTGCCTGGGCTGCGCTTGATAAGCGAAGTGACTGGCTGGGCTGGCTGGGTTGTGGGCTGGCGGAGGGGAAAAGGCAGAACTGCTGCGGGCGCTTACGGTGGCTACAGTATGGTGGTGGCTGCACTCCAGTGTACACGCCGAACTGCTGCTGCTGCTACTGTTGGTGCTTACTTGTGCATGGACACTGCACTACTTGGCGTATTTGTAGCACATGTGCGGAGTCACTGTAGCTCAGGTGACGCCGTTGTGGTGGGGTGGGGTTAATGCCACTCTTTGCCGCTCTTTGCAGGCGGTATGCCCCATGCGCGTCTTTCTATTTTACAGACGTGCTGCGCATTTGTTGTGCAGGATACGGTCGATAAATCAACCGCTTTGCTTATTGCAGGGGCTTGCTCATGCGCTGTGAGTTGCCCTGCGCCCACCACCACATTACGGGTGGGTTGCACATCGCACTCCGCCCCTATTCTGACATTATGCCCCATCGCAACTGCTACCGTGTGCTGTTACCGCAGCAAGTATGCTGGGGAGTGGGGACTGCGGCGTGCCTCACCCATTTTGCATCTTTGAGGTCCTGAGTTATGGAAAAACCCGTGCTTGTTCTACAGTTGTAGCTGTTGGCCAGTGCATGCATTGCCGTAAGCCTGTGCTCTTGGCATCAGGGCTTGGCATGGCAACTAACAAGCAGTTTGATTTATACCGGTCATAATCTTGATGCCGGCGTGTACTGTCAGTCCGTGCTTTGTGTAGAGTTTCGTGCGGTTATTTGGTAGGCGTGCAGTCATGTAGGGTGTTGTTACAACGAATGAAACAGGCCCAGGGCGGCCCTTGGCCATGGGCAAGATAAGCCCAACAGACTGAGGCTGGTAACCCTGTGCAACCTGTGCGGCTGTGGCTTAACTCCTAATGCCCAGGAAGCTAAGAAGGCTGGAAGAAGGAAGGCCGAGAGGGCTGGGCTTAAGAGGTGCGCCGTGCCTGCACACCATAGGGGTCGTGGACGGGTGAGCAAGAGGATGGGGACCCGACGACTGGGTAAGGCAGATGCAGCAGCGTTGGCCATGCAGCAGCAGCAGTGGCAGCAGGGGCCCTGTGCATGTCATGCTCGGCCACCTTTGTGGCAGCGCTATCATGCAGCCAGGCCACGCAGCTTATCGCCGCATCAGCCAGCAGTTTTTTCATAGAGCAGCCCCAGGTCGCAAGTGGCGTCCTTGTCACGCCAGTAACTTCCAGCCAGTACCGGCAAGGAACCCGATAAGTGCTCTCCTGGATGGTTTGTAAAATTGAGATTGTCCGTGTGTGAGTCATGCATCCCAAATCCCGCATACTGCACCGCGACGCACGGAGGCAACGCAGGGTACAAGGAAAGGGATGCTTGCTGAGCAACGCGTCTAACGACAGGCAGGCCCCTGAGCTCCTCAGTTGCTTACATCACGTCGGATCCTAGTCAGCAGGCTCAGTTGCTCAAGATCCATCCACTACTATTGCAAACATGGTGTGAGTAGAGGACGAGTTGGAAGTTAGGTGTCACCATGATATGGCCAGAGGACACGTGGGGTACTCTACCTCAAGCTGCATCCCCCACCTGCCGTACACGTGCCTTCGTACAATTGCTTTTAAGACAGCGTTGGCGCTACCAACAACTTACGGAGACCAGCTCCACATGCAGGTGCGATACGCAAAAACCTGCAGACCACGCACAGTAAATCGTACATCCGAACGCCGTGCGGTTTTCTGGGCATATGTGTAGAAGCCCCCGCAGGCAGACCGGGTCCACCCAGCCGCAATGCAAGCGGTTCCGGGCGCTGCAATCCTTTCCACATGCCACCTTAATTAGCATCACGCAACCTCTTGACTGCCCTACCCGCTAACCCATTCCTTCCAGGTCCCCCCCGCAAGCCAGCTCACACCGATGCAACACACGGTAGCAACGCCCCCACGCCTGGGTGAGCGCCCTCAGTTGCTGAACATCTCGCCGATCTTCTGGAACAACCCCTTGTGGGGGTTGTTGAGGTCCACGAAGTAGTCCTGCTTGCCGATGAGGCGCCGGGCCGCGTTCTCAAACGCAATGCCGCTGAGGGACAGGTTCTTCTGCAGCACCAGCGGCTCGCCTCGGTTGGTCGAGATGATGACCTGCGCCCCGGCGGAATGCCAGCAGGGGGTGATACGCACGTGTTCAGACCTTCAGAATGTGGGTCTGTGAGCGGTTCTAACAGCTTGCAACAATGGTCCGTGCTGCACAAGCCAAAGCTGTAGCCCACACGCCATCAGCGCAGTACGGTAAGCTTCATATTCCGCACTACGGCACGGCTGCTATTGCCTGACGCAATTTTATGCCTAGTGCCTGCCAGGCGGCCCTTCCCTAATGCCCAACCCAACGCGTCAGCAGTCAGGAGTCACCGCACGGCCCGTTGGCTGGCTGCGCACCCACCTGCGGGTCCTCCGGGATGGCCCCCAGCAGCGGGATGCCCAGCATCTCCTGCACGTCCTTGACGCTCATCATGTCGTTCTGCGGGTGAGTGAGTGACGGATATTAGGGTGGGACAGCGGAGGTGCATGCTTTGACCTGAGGCCGATAGCACAGGGAAAGCACTCACTCCAGGCAGCAAGGCATTGGTGCAACCCAGCCTATCCTGCTTTACCATGGCGGTTTGCAGTAAGCCGGCGCACTCAGGGCCATGGGCAGGCATCCACTTGTCAACACAAAAGCACAGAGGCCCAGCAGCCTCGCCTCACCTTCTGGATCATGTCGGGGCGCACGCGGTTCACGAGCAGCTTGACATTGTAGATGCCGTTGGCCTCCAGCAGACCCGCCACGCGGTCCGCGTCTCTGTGCACACAGTGACAACACATGACAGACCGGGTGAGGCGGCACGTGCAGCGACACCAGTACGACAGCTGCCTCTCTGCAAATATATCAAGAACCATGCTGCTCCCAGCACCTGCGCGCACTGGTGGCACACGTAGCAGGCTGCAGCTGATGCCAGTACACCCTTCAACCCATCGGTGCCTGACCTGATGGAGGTGATCTCCGGGGTGGTGACGATGAGCGCCTCCTTGGCGGGCGAGATGGCGTTGATAAAGCCCACGTCGATGCCGGCGGGGCAGTCCAGCAGGATGAACTGGTAGCCCAGCGCGATGATGGCCTCGCACAGCTGCACCATGTGCGCGCGGGTCACGTTGTACCTGCGCACATACACACGTCCAAGAACGTTGCCGCTTTTGTCATTAGCTTGGCAAAATACACGCGCGCATACACGCATGCACCCAGGTCAGCAAGGGTACAACATGGCACGGGGGATGAGTCCAGGAAGGTAAGGAACTAGGCAAAGTTGATCAGGCTAGGCCAGCTGTGTAGCAGCTCGGGTGTGCCCTTACCTTTGCCTGTTGCGGCTCATGGATAGCAGCGACAGGTTCTTCCAGCGCTTGTCGCGGATGAGCGCCTGGTCCAGCCGGCACTCCCCGTCCAGGATGTCAATGGCGGTGTAGAGGATGCGGTTCTCCAGGCCCAGCAGCAGGTCCAGGTTCCTGGGGAGCGGAAAAGGGGCAGAGCGTGGGTTAGCTACCAGTACCGCAGCATGGCAACCGTTGGCGGGGATTGAGTCTGGCAGCTGCATCCAGGTTGTGATGATGTGAACGTCGCGTGCAGGAATGTGGCACGCAGGGCAAGCCTGAATGGCCTACTGCGGGCCCCTGGCAAAGCGGAGGCCTGAAGTGACGTATAACTCACCGCAGTCCAATATCAGCGTCGATGAGGCACACCTGCAGCACGTTACGACCACACAGCGCATCATGTGAGGCAGGCACTGACAAGCCTAAATTTTGCCGCAGTACAGGACAGCAAACCACATACTGATCCACTGATAACAGGTCCCAATAGCCCACCTTGTATCCTAGGCGAGCGATGGACATTCCCAGGTTTGCGGATGAAGTGGTCTTGCCCACACCACCCTTGCCGGATGTCACCACGATAATGCGGGATTCCTGCATGTCGTTAGGCGACAGGTTGAAGGCCTCCTCTTCTGCAGCGAACGATGCCACTGGAGCTGGGCCCCGGCTGGGGCCCTGGCGGCTGACACCAAGGTTGGCAGTTTGGCGGGGGCACGGTGCGGCCACCTGCGCGGTCAGGCGTAGCAGGGTAAGACGCAAGCTCATTTGCCGCAAGCGGAAACCTCAGCACATAATAACGAGTATAGTACTTACCCTCGCTACGGCTGTCCTTTGCACACGAGCATGTCGCCTGCAGGCAACGCGCACCGGCTCTTTCGTTTGAGCGATTGGGCCCGCCAAGGCAGGCAGCGTCCACCTCTGAGCAGTTCAGGCCCACTGCCATACCTTGCTGAATAGATCCCTGCTTGCCCCAGAGCGCATTGCTGCCGCGGCGTTTGCGCCCAGGTCTGAGTCCCGGACTGCATTCCCGCTGCGTTTAGTCGTGTAGTAGCACTAACGGCGAAGCTGTCACAGGTTACTAGCACGGTGTATAGTTGAAGTCCTTTATGCACAAACACGAAGTGCTCGGCCGGAATAGGGGAGCATAAACTTCAAATGAAGCGCGCAGCTCGCGAGGGTCTGTTATGCAGCCAGCACCGTAAGCAAGTTTGAAGGCGTTGGTTAAGCTGTGTATCACTATGCTACAATCTGGTGAGCCTACACAAAATCCATACGCGCCATTTTTGGTAGTACGGCTTCCGATGCACAAACCGGCTTTTTCGCCAATCAGCAGCCGGTTACATGGACTGAACACTGGACAGTTGCTTGCATAAGTAAATGATAGCTGTGGCTTTGAAGTAACAGCGCAGAGGTGCGGCGTGCTGGAAGCAACGGGACTCCCTTTCCGTTGTGGCAGATGCAACCGGCGTCGCTGCGCACAGTAACTCTCAGAATACATGCTTGGACCCTAATTATAACGTAAAGGAGGTGTTGGCGCTACAGCTCAGCTAGCTTGCAGGGGAGACCTCCGTGAAGCCCACGCCAAGCCACGCCAAGCCGTGAAGCCTTGCACACTGACCCCCTCGTGACGTCCACATCTATCCGTGGCCCAATCTGTGTGCACCATGTATCCCTTCCTTGACCGGCGTCGCCACAGGCATTGCATGGGGGGTTCCGTGCCTGTGTTATACGGCACGGTTGATTCACCCACCCGGGCTAGCACCTCCGAGCATGCTGCAGTGCCTGCTGTAGTGTGTAGGACGGGTCTGAGTAACACTGGCATTTCCTCTGAGGCAATACAAACCACGTAATCGATGCGCGATGCCATCCTCTCTTATATGACCCTGGGGCAACATATCTCTGGGACTTCCCGTCCTCAAATCACCACAAGGCGTAAGGGCAGGGGCCTGCATCAGGGCCCTCTGTGTTCCTTTCTGAAAGCAGGGAAAAGTGGCTCCCGGCTGGCTGGAAAGCCAACACCTCCCTCTATCCGTCTCCATCACAACTCAGTGCCCCACGCCGAGCTACACCACAGTTCAATAAGACCAAAACTTGCAGAACCACCACCACCAAGCAAAGCTTTTACAGGGAGGAGGGTCACACAGCTTTCTAGCACAGCCAGTCTGTTGCAAACGGATTCACAAGACCACCTGCCCAAGCCATGCTCCTTGCCACAACACACCGTGGCCTTCCAAAGCCTGGAGGACAGCGCCGCGTAGCTCCTTTCAGAGCACACACGCGCAGGGGTGGATTGTGCAGACCCTTATGGGACATCGGCTGTCAATAGTCGGATCAACGAACTTCGCCAGTCCTAAGGCCGTGCTGCATGTCCGCGTCGGCTGGCCAACTCCCCTTTAATCTCCCGTATGCACAAACGGAGCGCAGGACCGCCTGTCCTGGGCGCCGTCAACGTATTGGTCGGCCCGGCAGCCACCTCCGGTGGCCCTGCCTAGCATGACGGCCCGGCGGCACCTGGGCCGGAGGGTAAGGGAGAGAAGCACTGGGGTCAATATGGGGCAGCAATTGTATCACAATGAGCACCGCCGGGTGCAGCTAAGTGGCAGGGAAGCTCGAACCGGTCCCTCGTCCCTGTGCGCTTGCATATGTTGCTCTGGCGGCACATGCCCGGATTGCTGGGTGCCAGGGAGGCAAGTGTAGCAGCGTAGGGCCTGTTACGTGCCCCTCGTCCACACCCACCCGTGTGTATTGCCGTCTGCCCGCCTGCGGTACACGGAGCGCGGCTCTTTGGTAGCCGTCCAGCGGAGGAGCCTCTCCTACGCTGATGGAGCCCTGGTCCTGCCGCTCTTACTGCCATGTGGTGCGCCGTTTGCCGCTTGTAGCGTTGGTCCACCGTCGTAGCGTTGATCCACCGTCTCGCAAGCGGGCAAGGCCAGACTCTTGAATCCGATCGGGCTCCTCTACCCATAGCCCTGTCCCTGCTGGCATGCTGGGTGCCGCCGACCCAGATGACCCAATCATTCAGGACCGCACGCAAGGCCGGTCAGGACTGAGTCGGCCCCCTACTTGGTCACGTTCAGGTGCAGATACCGGTTGTGCTGCTGCTGCTGCTGCTGTTTGCACACCCGGTCTGCGGCTGTGCTCGGGAGCCCTCTGACCTCCGAATTCCCAGACCCTGCCTTCTGTCCCTCCCCACACGTTGCCCTGCCCTTGCCACCACGGTGCCTCCTCCCGACCCAGATCAGTCCCCTCAGCACGCCCGCTTGAGCTGGGATGCCTCCACGGTGCGGAAGGTGCCTCCTCAACATGTGGTGTATCTCCTCAACACTTAAGGTGCCCCGCCTGCTTGAGTGCGTTCAGGTGCTGCCGCTGCAGCCGGGCGTTGTCCAGCTGCAGCTCCGCCAGCCCCACTAGGAAGGACAGCTTGTCGGTGTCGCGCTCCTGACGGTGCGCCTCGATCTCGGAGCGCACTTTGTTGCGGATGTAGCTGCGACGGGTCTCCGTGGGCATCTGTTCCAGCAGCGCAGGGAGGGAGGAGGAGGGACCAGGTGGGTGTGCACAGGGGGGTGGTGCAAGGAGAGCAGATGGTCAGTGGGTTAGGGATATGGATGCTCCGAAGTGGCGAGCAAGCAAGGTCTTGAACCTGTGAATGTGGCAGGTGCAAATGCGCATGCGAGGTCTGGGTGGGCTGAGGTGTGGACTAAATGGTATGTGGTGCAGTGCCCATATGCTGAGGCAGTTGACGGCAACATCCCCAGGCAGCACTTGCCCAAACTTGGCTAGCGCGCTTCCGCTAAGCCAGTTCTGCGTTAACTGTGACATGATAGCATCTCTACCTGTCGGGCCTCCCGCAAGAAGGCGCGGTAGAGCGCGAGTACACTCCCCCGTAAGCTCATGTCGCCCCGGCCGAGTGATTGACTCAGTACGAAGCTCTCAAGACAGTTCTTGATGTAGAAGGAAGACGATCAGCGTAAAGCGGAGCTGGGTTGCCAACTGCACGATCTAGCGTCTGATGAGGCAGTCGCAGCAGTCAGCAGTCAGCACGACCAAAGGAATCGCACACAGTGAACATATAGTTGCTTAACCTGCCGAGTAAATAACTATAAATATATCACGGAACGTTGCATCTTGCTCTACAGAGCTCTACAGTCATCGGTCTGCACGGCGTGTACGCACTCGGCGCGCCATGGATGATCGAAAGCGAAAGTTCCCATACCACTCGGAAGTAGCAGGCTTCAAGGTGCACCGGCCGGAGCTGGGCTGCAACCCTGGCCGGGAGAGCAACGACCCGCGCGTGTTCCAGCAGCTGGCGTATGGGTATGACAATGTGGGTTGCCAGCGGCAGAGCCAATCACAGAGGTAGCTGACCCTTTGCAAGGCGTTCCTCCCCTGCAAACTGCCTCGGCATGCTGTATGGGTGGTGGTGGAAGTGTCCATGGGAGAGGGCGCCAAGTGGGAAAGGGCACAGGCTCGACCAATTGGAGTGCCCGGCTAAACCCCCGCACGGGTGGGAGCGCTTTCACGAGCATGGCACATGGCACAGGAGCCCACTAGGGTTACCGTCACTGCGGAACATCAGCAGCACACGTGCTGCGGGCGCTCCCCCTGTTCCCGTCCAGCCAAGACCTGGCGTGCGCCACCGGGGCTGTGCCGGAAACCAACGAGCCAGCCTCTCCCCGCCACGCGCCTCCCATCCTAACAGAATGCGCCCACCAGCACTGACTTTACAAGGTGGACTCCTGATGAGATCAAGGCGTTCCTGGACCGGCGGGGTGGCGACTTTGACGACTGCCAAACCTTTGAGCAGCTGGTGGGCTTTGGGGGAGGGCGGGGAGCAGGAGCAAGGGGTCGTTATGGCTGGGGAAAGGTAACCGCGGAGCGGCAAAGTGGCAAACGGAGACAGTCGGCCTGCGAAGAGCGAGGTTGTGGCGGCAACAGAAAGGAGGAAACGACTTGAAATTTACCGCCTAATACGTGCCGACTGGGTTGGGGTATGGTGATTGAAGGATTGGGCACAACAGGGAGTGGGGCAGGCCAGGGTGCACATGGGGATGCCATGGTTCCGCGAGTGAAGAAGAGCATGGCCAGGGGATACACTAACACGCTTGGGGGCTGGAGTGCTGGCCATGGGGCATCTGGCGGGCCGCGGGCCACCCACAGCCGCACGCGTCCGCGCTGGCCGGACGTCCCGAATCACATACGGCCTGTTGGCCCTCCTTGCCCACCCACAGGTGGAGCGCGCCGTCGAGGTGGAGATCAACACAGGGCCTGCCGTGCGGCCGGGGGCAGAGGGCGACCAGGGCCAGGGCCAGGGGAACGCAGGGGCAGGGGCAGTGGACGACCTGGAGGAGTGGGAGCGGGGGGAGTTTGGAGGGGAGGCAGCGACGGCCGCGCCAGCGGCAGTGACCTCCCGCGCCGCCGCCGGCAGGCACTCCGGCGCAGGGGTTGCTGCTGCGCCCGCTGCCGCCCCACCGCCTGCAGCAGCAGCAGCGGATGATGGTGGTGGTAAGGGCGGGAAGGACAAGGGGGATGACGAGTACGACCCTCTGGATGCGTTCATGGCGGAGATCGACCAGGAGGTGGCGGCCAACAGACCCACGGGTCGCGGAGGGGCGGCGGCGGAGGCGTGCGACGAGGAGGCAGACCCCGCCACAGAGTACATGGAGGTGCGGGCGAGGATAGTGTATCAACTGGGAAGGCGGGTGGCAGGAAGGCTGGGAGAGGAGATGGAGGGGGCGGAGCTGGGAGCGAGGGCGGATGGGAATAGAGGGAGGGGTGATGGGGCCGTGTAGGCCGAAATGCAGTGTCAGGTTCTAGGCGGCTTTTCGGGTGTGGTCCTGTGATGTCTTGGGCTTGGGCGCGAAACGTGCATGCAGGAGCTGCACCAAATGTGGTGTATCCTATGTACCGCTGTGCTGCACCCTGACTGCGTGGCTGCAGCGGCTGCTGCTCATGCTGCTGCCGTTACCGCTGCCCTCTCCTGGTGGTCAGCAGTACCTCGCCTGCAGTCGAAGTACTAGCTTCCAGGCGTATAAGTATCGCCGCTTGGCCCCTGCCGTGCAGGTGCGTCGCCCCAAGGCGGGCGCAGTGGTGGGCGGCGGCGGTGGCGACTACGACAGCGACGAGGAGGTCTACGCCACGGCCAAGTGAGTGGCGGGCGGCGTAGTGGCGGGCGCGGACATTAGACGATGTTGCCTGCCAACTCGGTGCCTTGCTCCACATTGCCCCTCGCATGTTCATTCGAACACTGACCGAGGCACAGCCTTGCCACTCCGCAGGTAAGTACCTGTCACCACAGGTAGCCCATGCCACCATATTCACACATGCTGCAGTACAGCACCCCGGCTGTGTGCAACCACCTATCTGCGGACCCACCCGGCTGAGTCTACGGGTACAGGTCCTGGGTGGTGGCATTTGGCCACGCGCGCAATACACATAAGTGTTACACACATGCCACGCACCACAGGGCTCTGGAGTCTGGCGGTGGGGCGGAGGACGACGACGAGGAGGGGGCGGCGGTGGCGGGCGGGTCGCGCCGTGCCGTGGAGTCCCTTGCCCCCCTGGACCACGGCAGCATGGAGTACGCGCCCTTCGCAAAGGACTTCTACGAGGAGGCGCCCGAGCTGGCGCGCATGACGGACGCGGAGGTGGGTGTGGGTTAGTGAGTTGTAGGAGCTGGTGTGCATGACGGACGCAGAGGTGGGTGTGGGTGTGGGTGTGGGTGCGGGTTAGGAGTTGTAGGAGCTGGCGTGCATGACGGACGCGGAGGTGGGTGTGGGTGTGGGCGTGGGGAGGAGAGGAGAGGAAAATGCGCATGAGGGACGGGAAGGTGTAGAGCGGCGAGCGAGTGGATGTGGGGCGGGTCCCACAGTGGGGTTGTGCTTTTGGCGTCGAGGAAGGGGTGTGGGTTCAAGTCAGGCGCACGTGTTGGCAACCATGACTGCTTAAAAGGCGGGTGCGAGGGGAAAAGAGCGCGCTGCGTGCGGCATTGAGGTGCGGTGTGGGTTTAGGTCAGGCGCACGAGCTGTCAACCATGGCAGACGGGGAGGCGGTTGGGCGGAGAGCTAGCCCTGTGAGGCTTGGCGTTTGGGTCAGTGATGTTTCGGTTTCGGCTTTGGGGTTTGAGAGCCGGGACCGGGAGCCGCGCATGCCCTTTCCCACCTGTGGTTCGCAGCCTTCCGACGGGGAGTGCGCATTATGGCGCACCGCACCACCACCCTGCACGTGCGGGACAATGAACAACAGAAGTGCCTCGCAACCCTCTTCTCGCCATGTGTTGCAGGTGGCGGCTTACCGTCGCGAGCTGGATGTGCGGGTGGGCGGCTTCGACGTGCCGCGCCCCGTGCGCACCTTCGCGCATTGCGGCTACGACGCCGACCTCATGGCGGCCATCAAGAAGGCGGGGTGAGCGAGGGAGGGAGGGAGGGGTAGCAACGAAGCCGCTGAAGAGCTGCGGTACGGTGAGGCAGGGGCAGGACACCTGGGCGGGCAGCTAACACCTTTGGGCGTGAAACGGCGGTGATGCCTACCAAATAGAAGTGTGTAATGGGTCCCGCGTTGCCATCGTAAAAGACGCTTGTGGCGAAGAGGATCGCTGTGGTGTTGCACCTTCACAATGGGCACCTATACTTGCTTCCTTACCTGCCGCTCGGGGCGTCACTGCCTGACCCCGTGAACTCGAGTCCAAGCCCCACTTGCACGTGCATCTGCACCTGCGCCCTTGCCCCGCTCCCGTCCCTGGCGCCCTGTCCCGTTGCCGGGGCAGCAGCCGGTTTGACACGTGTCCGTGCGCCTGTCCTGCACGCGTGCCCCTGTACGGCAGGTACGACAAGCCCACCCCCATCCAGGCGCAGGCGCTGCCCGTGGCGCTGTCGGGGCGGGACGTGTTGGTGGGTGCAGGGGGGGCCGGGCACGTGCAGGGCTGGGGGTTGCGGGTTCCTCTTGAGCACAACAGCGCGCATGCGTGTGGCCGTGGCCGTCAGGCACCATGCGCCGGCGTGGAGCTCACGTTGAGCTTCGTAGACCGTGCGGGAGGCTGCCATGCGCACCCGAGCTACCCTACCTGCTACCGCTCCAGCCGCTTAGCCACCTGCTACCCACCTGCTGGGCAACCAGCCGGGCCACCAGCTTCCCAAGGCTCTTCCCTCGCCCGTCACACAGTTCCCACCCCGAAGCCCCCCTGCACGCCCTTACATCGGCCGCCCTCACCATGCAACAACCGTTTCCTATTTCATGTCGTCCGCAGGGCATCGCCAAGACCGGCAGCGGCAAGACGGCCGCCTTCGTGCTGCCCATGCTGGTTCACATCATGGACCAGCCGGAGCTGGACAAGGGGCAGGGGCCCATCGGCCTGGTGGTGGCGCCCACGCGGGAGCTGGCGGAGCAGATACACAGGGAGACGCGCAAATTCTCCAAGCCGTACGGTGAGGGCACTTGGTGCATGGCGGCGTCTGAGCTGCATCTGCTCACGTGTGCTCCCAGCTGCTCGTTGGTAGCTATCAGGGAGCATTGTGCTCGGTCACTCACGGCGTGATGCCTGTGGCCCTACAAGCTCTCCAAGGCGTACGGTGAGGGCAGTGGGCAGCAGGTTAAGCTCGTGTCACATGCTTGCGAACATTGAACTATACTTCCGTGTATCACTCCGATGCATTATTGCGTTGCGGCATGTCCTCGTACAGCCCTCTGCTGCAATGCATAGAGCTAAACCGTGTTGTGTCGGTGGCTCGGTGCTGTTGATCCAAACGAACCACGCAACCGCGTGCAGCAGTCATGACCACCACCACGGTACACCTCCTGCGTCACATAGTGGAACAGGTTGCACTTGTTTTGCTACTTCCTCCAGGCCTGCGCGTGGCTGCTGCGTTCGGCGGCCTGTCCAAGTACGAGCAATTCAAGGCGCTCAAGGGCGGCAGCGAGGTGGCGGTGTGCACGCCCGGCCGCATGATCGACCTGGTCAAGATGAAGGCGTGCAGCATGGCACGTGTCACATACCTGGTGTTCGACGAGGCCGACCGCATGTTCGACATGGGCTTCGAGCCGCAGGTGCGCGAACGTGTGTGTTAGCGGGGGCGTGTGTATTAGGGTGTGGGGGCAGGAGCACCTACCTGGTGAGGCGCGCAATGCGCACGAGGTTTGGAGACGGGTCTCGGCCCGCAGGCTGGTGCCTTGGGAGGAGGGAAAGACTCTCTGGGTGCATGAGAAACTGCCCATCCCCCTGCCTCCCCCCTGACCTGCCCGTTCCCTCTTCTCCCGCCCTCCAGGTCCGCTCCATCATCGGCCAGGTGCGGCCCGACCGCCAGACGCTGCTCTTCTCAGCCACCATGCCGCGCAAGGTGGGTCTGTTGTCCATTTACGTAGAGGGAAATGATTGTGCTTACGGAATTCCGGGACAAGTTCGAGCGCGGTTCGTGATGCAGGTGGGGCCAGGGTTGCATCCCTCAAGCGTCCAGAGACTGTGAACCCGTTGGAGACTCCGCTGATGACGCATGGCGTCCAGTCATGCACACAGGCTGGTTGGCACACAGGGATGCACGCAGCTCCGGCCAGGTAGGCGAGTTGCGCTCGTGGGGCTGTGGCTGCAAGTTGCGCTCACTGCATGGCGCTTCCTGCCTCATGCCTCCTTACCCCTTGGCGCATGCATGTACCGTGGCACGTGTACCGTCTTGCGTGCGTCCTGTAGCGGTATCCTTTACCCGCGCATCAATCCACGGCTCATCAATAATGTGCCTGCTAGCACGATCCGCACCACCCGTAACCCCCCACACAGGTGGAGCAGCTGGTGAGCGACGCGCTGAGCAGCCCCGTGCGCATCACGGTGGGGGCGGTGGGGGTGGCCAACGCCGACGTGGTGCAGGTGGGTTGATGGGCGTGTGTGCTAATGCGTAGACTGGTGCGTGCATGTGTGTTGAGCTGTCGACGGGGTTGGGTGGTCCCGCAAGTGTTTCCCGTTGGGGCGAGCCAACGCCGACGTGGTGCAGGTGGGTCCTCGCGCGTGTTGTGGGCCACCGTGTGTGTGTTGATGCGTGGTTGTGTTCGAAGGGGATTGGGTGCTTCCGTGCGGACGTCCCATTGGAGGTGGCCAACACGGACGTAGTGCAAGTGTTTGGTGTCATGCATGACCGTTTGAGTGGTGCGTTTACCACCCTTGACCACCTGGCCCCCGCCCGCCGCTGTCCTTCCCCGCAGTCTATGGAGGTGCTGTCCGATGAGGCGGCCAGCCCCGTACCCCAATACAAATACCATCAAACACCTTCCGCTCCCTGCCCCTTGCCCCCTCCCCGCAGTCTGTGGAGGTGCTGTCCGACGAGGCCTCCAAGACGCAGTGGCTGCTGGGGCGCGTGCAGGAGCTGGTGGACGAGGGGGACGTCATCGTGTTCGCAGGGCAGCGAGCGAAGGTGGACGGGCTGGCGGAGACACTCAAGGGCGCGGGCGTGCGCGTGGGGGCCATTCACGGAGACATGGACCAGGTGCGAGTGCAGGGGGGGAGGAGTGATGTGCAAAGGGTGGGAGGGCAAGGCTTGCCGTGGCTCGTTGGCATAGGGCGGTCGCTGTAGTTTGTAGTGTCGTCCTGCGTGCGCGCATCACGCTGTGTTTGAGGGCACAGTAGTTGTGCTCTGTACGCACTGTCCGGCGCTGTCACGGCGTTTGCAGCCCGGCTATGCAGTAGCGGTGCACACGTTCGGGGCCGACAAACACCACGTGCTGGCACTTTGTGTGCGACTGTTTATGTTAAAAAGCGTGCTGTTGTTACGTCCATCCCCGCGTTGCAGTACTCCCGCATGGGCGTGCTGGACGCCTTCAAGTCCGGCACGCACCACGTGCTGGTGGCCACGGACGTGGCGGCGCGCGGGCTGGACATCCGCACCATCAAGACCGTGGTGTGCTTCGACGCGGCAAGGGACTTCGACACACACATACACAGGTGGGCACCGCCCTCCCTTGCACCCAGCATCACGGACCGCTGGATAAGCTACGCTAGCATGGCGCAGCGGGAGGCTCGTTCACGCCCCCTTCCCTGGCGCTGATTTGGTCCCTCCCCTGCCCGGGGGCCGCGTTTCTAAGCCCCAGCGGCTGCTGCCCTAGACCCAGCTCCGTCCTCCCATACCGCTGCTTCCTGCTGCTCCGCTTTCTGTTGCCTCGCTCTTGGTCCCCATGCGGCCTCCTCCCCCGTGCGCACAGAGTGGGCCCCACTGGCCGAGCGGGCAACAAGGAGGGTCGCGCCGTCTCGCCACTGCCCCCGCCCCCAGTACCTTTCTCACCCTTTTCGCCTTGCATCCATCCACGTTGCCTCTCCCCTACTCCGTGCAGGGTGGGCCGCACTGGCCGCGCTGGCGACAAGGAGGGCCGCGCCATCTCGCTGCTGCTGCCGGGCGACGCGCGCTTCGCGGGGCAGCTGGCGCAGTCGCTGGCGGCGGCGGGGCAGGAGGTGCCGCCGCAGCTGTCGGAGCTGGCAATGAGGGTAGGGTGGGGGCACGGAGAGGCAACAATTGTTGGAGGGGGAATTCGGAAGGGAGCTTGCGTATGTGGCGCAGCGCGTGCCAGCGCTTACATACAGACAGCAGAATGCAATTACTATTGTCGATTGTGTCATTTCAGCAGTAGCGTATGCCAGGGGCGGAGAGGGCTGTTGTACCGCCCATGCTGCTTGCTGTGTTGGCGTGCTTGCGGCGAGGGCGGTGGAGGGTCACAATGGGCTTGCAGGGTCTTGAGCAGATGGGGGGCTGGGGGTACGGTTGCCTGCCCCGGACGCCATCCTTGGTCCAAATCCCTTGCAGCACCAACACTTGGCCTACTGCTGTCCCTCCGCCCCGAGCAGGATCCCAACTTCCGGCGCGGCAACAGCCGGGCCAAGGGAGGGAAGGGAGGCCGCGGGGGCAAGGGAGGCCGCCGGCCGCAGGTCGGTGGAGCGGGGCTGGGCTTCGGAGCAGGCGGCGGCGGCAGTGGCAGCGGCGGCAGCTATGCCGCCGCGCCCCGCTCCGCCGCCGCCACCCCCGGCGGCGCGCACACCTTCGTGCAGCTTCCAGGCTTCGCGAAGTCGACGGACGACTACGAGCACGAGCCGTCCGCATCCGCTGGGGCCCCAACGCCCGCGGCGGCGACGCCGCTGCCGCCGCCTCCGCCGCTGACTCAGCAACAGCAGCAGCACTATCAGCAACAGCAGCAGCAGCAGCAGTTGTCATCTTCCTCCGACTCGCGCGCGGCGGTGGTCAAGAGCTTGCACGTGGGGCGGTTCAAGTCGTCGTTCGTGTCCTCGGGGACCACTGGAGGGGACCAGCACGCAGGGCCCACCATCATCCTACCCAAGGGCGCCGCCGCCGCCACCGCCAGCCAAGGTCCAGCCGCCGCCCGGCCGCCGCCGCCGGCCCCCGTGCCCGTTACTGCCGTACCGCATTACCTGCAACAGGGCGGCGGCGGGGGGTACGGCGGCAGCAGCAGGTTTGGACCTCCGCGCAACACTGGCGGCGGCGGCGGCGGTTCGAGTGATTACTCCGCGGTGCCGCCGCCGTCATCGACGTCGTCGTCAGGGTCGTACGGCACACAGTCGTACCGCAACATGCCGCCGCCGTCGTCGTACAACAACATGCCGCCGCCGGCGTCGTTAAACAACGTGCCGCCGCCGCGGGGCGGGTACGGCTCAGGGCGGCCGGGAGGGTACGGCAGCGCGCCGCAGTTTCAGCAGCAGCAGCAGGGTGGGGGCATTTCGGCATCTGCTGCTGCAGCGGCGATTGCTGCGGCTCAGGCCATCGCTGCACGCCTAGGGGCGCAGGCGCAGGGGTCGGGAGGGCCGCCGGGGCAGCCATAGGTGCAAAGCTGCACAAGGTTAGGGGTAGCCGGCGTACGGGCCCGGAGGGCAGGGGCCAGGCGCGCCGTACATGGGTTGCAGCGGCGATATTGCTGTTGGTGTCATGCGTGTTGTGCCTGCCGTGGGAGGTTGGTCGTTGGAAAGCGGATTTGGCGCTGGCTTTTAGTGAGGCTAGCTGCTCCGCGCTTGGGCTTCAGCAACCTGGTTGCCGGTTGGTGTACGAGATGGCAGTGGGTAGCTAAGTGTGTTGTTCACCACTTGGACATTGACGACCAGAGAAGCGCGCTCACAAGAATGGGACGCTACTTGCTGATTGCACCCGGCGGCTGACTGGTTGCAAGAGTGCGAGTTACGAGCCGTCTGGCCGCATCGTGGCACTGTGTCCAGGGCACCACAAGCTGCTAGCTGCCAGCGTGCTAGGATTTCACATTAACCAAGTACGCCACGTGAAGGCAAGTAGCAGGGTGCCCCTGGGCGCCGAACTTGCGCGTTGCAGCGTCGTGGGCCCTACCGCTGTGGCGAGCAGGACTGACGCGGATCATAGGACTGCCATTTAGAGGTACCGTATTGTCATCTGCTGGTACCAATAGCATGTCTCGGAGGGTTGACAGCCCAACCGTCGCCGCATGCGCGAAACCGACTGCAACGCAGCCGTTGCCGTGGACCACCTCAGATAATCCCCGTCGCCCTCAGGAGAGCCAACCAGGATCCGCAGCAGCGTTGTTGCAACATCTGTTCGTAAGGAAATTGCATGTGGCGACCACAGGAGGCCCTGCAAGTGGCACATCGACATAGCCCTTGCGTTCCGCACCATGCCTCCACTCCCACGTCCAGCACAGATTCAAACCTACGCCACTCAACCAACTCAATTACGCTAAACATACAATTAACCCGGCTAAACACAACGCCGTGAAGTTGTAGAGCGGAACATACATACAATGTTACACATAAACCCAAACACAAAACTCAATAACCACTGGCACCTGCACGCTAATCCCGAAAGGCAACCATGCCGCCTCAACGCCCACGCAGCCCCACTACCCCCAAACCCCCCTTCCCCCTACCCTTACTCCCCCTCACCCGTCCATGGTCCCACTCCCACTCGCCGACCGCTGACTCCCCAAGCTCAGCCTCCTGCTGCTACTCCCCGACAGCCCCCCACCACCTCCACCCGCTCCCCCGCCCGCCCCCGGCCCCGCGGGCGGCAGGCCGTGCCCGTGCCCAGGGGTGCCCGGCCCGCCGTGCCCCACCGCGGCGGCGGTGTGTCGCGCCAGGGCCGGCGGCAGCGGCGGCGGCTCCGGCAGCGCCACGGGCTCCGCGCCCAGCCCCGCCAGCTGCCCACGCAGCAGGGTGACCACCTCCTCGTGGTACAGCACCAGGCGGCCGAGCTCGTCCTGGGCCTGGGGGGCAGGAAGGGGGTTGAGGCGTGGAGTAGGGGGCACAGGGTAAGGCGTCAGGGAAACGGTGTTGAACTTGAAAGGGCTTCCATGCTCATATGGCCCGGCGCAGCCCGTCCTGGTTGCGGCGTGAGCTTCGGGCAAACGAACGGGGAGATACCGGTGCAGACGGTAGCTATGAAACGGAGAGAGCGGAAAGGAATGTTGCAGTAGCAGGTGCTAAGGCCGGGCTGGAGCTGGCCTGTGGGCGGGGAAAGCACGCAATGCAACAGCAACAGGAGGGTGAGGGCGACGGGTTTCCGCTGAGCTGCCCGCCTTCCCCCAGCCGCCCAGTTTCGCCGCCGGCTCTACTCGGACTTCCATAACCCCCGCCCCTTCGCAACCCTCGCAACCCAGGACGCCAGGAACCAAACCCAGTCAAAACCCATGGGCCATGGCCAAACCCCGAGGTCAAACTCCGTCAGTCAAACCCGATACGGGAATCCAACTCCAGCAAATCTCGAACCCACCCGCATCATCTTGCCGGTGGCCTCCGTGTGCTCCGCCCGCGCCTTGGCGTGGTCAAACACCAGCCGCTGGTACGACGCCTGCAGCTCCGCCAGCTCGACCTCGTTGCGTGCCAGCTTGTTCTTAACCGCCGCAACCGCCGCCGCGCTCATGCCGCTCAGCTCCTTCAGCTCGTCCAGCTCTTGCTGTACCGCCGCCGTACGCGCCTCCGCCTCGTACTGAGCCGCCGCCGCCTCCTTTGCCGCCGTCTGCGCCAGCGCCAGCCGCGCCGCGGACGACGTAATCTCCGCCGCCTGCTCCTCCACCGTCTTCTGCGCCGCCGCCAGGTCCCTGGTCAACGCCTCCAGCTTCCCGTTGACCGTACGGCACTCCACCCGCGCTTGCGTCAACTCCCGCTCCGTCGCCTCCCTCGCGGCCGCCGCCTCCGCCGTCGCAGCCCGCGCGGCCTCCGCGGCCGCCTCCGCCGCTGCCCGCGCCGCCTCCGCTGCCTCGGCTCGCTGCCCCCGCGCCGCACACTCCTCCCGCGCCCCCCTCGCGTCCTGCTGCGCCGCCGCCGCCACCCGGCCCGCCTCCGCGGCCTCCTTCTGCGCCGCCGCCACGTCTTTCCGTGCCGTATCCAGCTCCCCACGCAGCCGCTCCACCTCCGCCCGCAGCCCCTCCCGCCGTGCTGCCTCCGCCCGCGCCTTGGCCTCAGCCACCTCATTCTGCGCTGCCGCCAGCTCCTTGCGCGTTGCCTCCAAGGCATTCTTCAGCCCCGAGATCTCCTCGTCTGGAGCCCAATAGAGAAGTGGGATGAGGGAAGGGGTGGTGTTACTTGGGAGCGGGCGGCGACGCTGTGTGGCACGCTGCGAGGGCGCCCTTGGTGGCAACTAGCTGCCCCGCCATCGAGCTTTGGCCAAGCCCAGTGCGCATGCACTCGAACACACAACCCCAACCCCTGCTGCTTGGTTGCCACCCCTGGCTGCCACCCGTTTGACCACGTAATGAATGTATTGAGGATGTGCTGAGTTGCTGTGGCGGCGCGGCAGCTGGTCCGCGGCCCTGCCACAAGACCCCATGGCCTAACAGCCCCAGCCCCCTTCCTCTCAACCCCTCGCTGGCACCCCCGGCCCTTTTGGCCCTGCAACGCCCCTATCGCCCCGCGGTTACCCCCTGCCACCCCCGCGCCCACCCGTGTCCGCCCTGCGCCTCCTGCTGGTCTCCAGCTCCCCCTTGAGGTGGTCGATCTCCTTCTGCAGCCACCGCATCTCCTCGCGGAACTTCATCTCCACCTCGGACTGCAGCAGCGGAGGGAGGGAAGGAATGCTCGTGAGTGGAGGAACAAGGCGGTGGAGGAGACCGCTGAATATACATCTGAACAAAAAACGTGGCCGCCGTCTAGTCTTGGCGCCAACCGCCAGGCAGCACTTCCATGCCCTCAAGGCCACTGCCCAGCCAAGTTGCAGCCCACATGGAGGGTACAACATCCGGCTGCACCACCCAGGGCCCAGCTCGACCCACCCAGGCGCTACCAAGCTGCACCAAAGCATCACCCAGGTGCACCACCCAGCTGCACGACCCACACGCTACCGTGTGTTGCCCATATGCACCACAGCACTACCAATGGTGCACCGTCCAGGTGCGTTACCCAAACTGTATACACGGCATCCAACCCACCACGTGCAGGTTGCTGCGTGCGGAGCGGAACTGCACGCCCTCTATCTCAGCGGCGCGGGCGGCCGCCGTGGTGCGGTGGGGCGTGGGCGGCTTGGAGGGGTGTGGGGAGGCGGAGGAGGTGGCGGGGTTGGGCAGGGAGATGCTCGCCTGGAGCGGCTCCGTGGGCTCTGAGGCGTTGGAGACATTGTCGATAGAGTTCTGAGGATGACCGAGACCCGAGACCTTCGAGGGATGTGGGGCGTGGAGGGGTACGCTGGGTTGCTGAGCCAGCGAGAGGGTCGGCTGGCGCGGTGCGAGGGATATGCAAAGCAGCGCGAAACAGGCGCGTCGACGACTGGATTGTAGTATGTGTAGGCAGCTTATATGCAATTGGTGCAGCGAGCGGTCTGCTTACACGCCACGCCACGAGAAGTTGGGCATACAAAAAACAGGTCAGCCTTGGACAGCGCGATAGCGCGCGTAGTCCCAGTGATATCAATAAAAATATATCTGGCAATCGGTGCGCAGAGAGGGGCATTCTAGCTAAGCCTGCGCACCTCGGAAGGTGGGCCATCTGACGATACAGAAGGGCTCTCCTTTAAAGCGCCATTACCATCGGGTCCCATGGCCCACGTAAGATTTATCTGGCCACGTCTGGTGTCACAGCAGTGACGGGAAGACCTAACGCTTTAGGATGTCGCCACAGTCGCCAAGGGCTGACTTCTTGCGATTGGGCTTGGCAGAAGGATGTCTAGATGACTACGACAGCTAATTCAGCGTCGAGCAGACTGGTTCATGCGTATGTTGCTCAGAGGAGAACGCAGGCAGGAGGTGATGGGCAACTACTGCCGTGAATGTCAACGATGGTTGTGAGGGTGCCTTATTTAGAAGAATTAGTACAATGGTCATGATTGTTTCAAAGGACGCCGTGGTCCTGGCAATCGACAATTGCCCTCGCGTCCGTCACGCTCCCAATGGCGGGTGTGGGCCACCCAGGGGACCCTCAGCTGCTTGCGCTGCTGGTTACGGTACAGCTCCAATGCACCAACTGCACAGTGTCATTCCTATGCCAAGCCCTTCCTTCTTTAACTTACCGCCACACGGGCAATTCCCTCTTCGCGGCTCTCCATGTCGCCCACGGAACACCGCGTCTGCTGACCCCCCTGCAACCCATCCTAGCCCTGCACCAGCAGCCCCCTTATTCCATGCACCCCCTGTAGCCCATACTCAGCAATCACAGGCCTTCAACGCTGGGACCTTTCCCTGTAGTACAGCGTTCTACTCCTCTGGCCCTCCTGCCGCCTCCTCCTCCCCTCCCTCCCCTGCTTCCCCTTCCTGTCCTTCCTGTCCTTCCTCCCCTTCGTCCGCTCCCCCTTCCTGCCCCTCCTCCTCCTCCTCCTCCCCTCCCCCCTCCCCCAGCACCTCCGCCTCCATGGCCGCCAGCAGTGCAAGGTCGCCCTCATCAAGATCCGGCAGCTGCCCAGAGCCCAGCGCATCCAGCAAGTCCCCCCCCCCCCTCCCCCCCCCCCCCCCCCCCCCCCCCCCCCCCCCCCCCCCCC
>VFQN01002698.1_pt1 | contig 26744 bp, 38 predicted proteins | sample 3512371 | NCBI WGS metagenome assembly VFQN01 (sample SAMN10412370, study PRJNA504923) | tailings metagenome | isolation source: Replicate 2 from Balatoc abandoned mine | place: Philippines: Itogon, Benguet | collected 2017-08-28
CAGCTCCAGCACGCTAGCGCTCCGCCGCACCACCACCCCCCGCGCCCCCACGTACTGCGGGCTGACGTGCCGCACAACCGTCAGCAGGCAGCCGTGCACCTCCAACAGACGACTCAGCCGCTCAAGCGTGGTGTCGCCTCCGCCCACCACAGGCGCGCTCGCCGCCGCGGCCGCCGCCGCCGCCGCGCCCACCGCCGGCGGGCTGCCCGCCATGCCCGCCTGCTGCAGGTGCTGCTGTGCGGCCGTGCCCTGGCCGTTGCCCGCCAGCACGCCGCGCACCACCCCCCGCGCGTACGTCTGCCACAACATGTGGACGTCCAGGGCGGCGGCGAAGCTGTGGTTCATGTGGACACAGGGACAGAGAGGTGGCAACGGCGGGGGCCCAAAGCACCGGTTTGCGCAGCTGGGTGTGTGGATACTGCGATGGTTACATCGTTCTGCTCATGGGGTGCGTGGGTGCACTGCGGCGCGGTCCACGCTATAACTCACTGAGGGCCCCGTACGGTAAGTATAGGGTCCCCCTGGACGTACCCGTTCCTAGTTGCGTTATTCCACTGATTTGTGTACAACCCTATCCCGCACCTCAGCTGGGGGCGCGGGGGCATTGGTAGACGTGAGGTACTGTCTGCGCCACCGCCGACCTGCTGCTGGCCCTGCTGCTGCTGCTCCCGCTGCTTTCCGAGCCTCTCCTCCTCCGCTGGCCGCTGCTGCTGCTGCTCCTGCTGCCCCTGCTCCTGGTGCTGCTGCTCCTCTAGCTGCCGCTGCCTCCGCCGCGCCCTGCGCTTCCCGCCGCTCAGCAAGCCGTCTGACCAGTTGGAGGTACGCCTGCAGGACGCGGGGGACGAGGTGAGGGACGTGCTGCTGAACAGCGACGCAGTGGACCTGGACCTGGTTTGGGTCCCCTCGGGTGCCTGTTACCCCCAAGGGGACCCAAGGTTGTTAACTGGGAGCTGCCAGAAGCCCGCGCTTGCGCTGCATCGGTAACACCTTCCTCCAACCGCCCCCTGCCTGCCCATCGGCCCCTTGCACCATTTCCACATCCACAGCTTGCCTGACCCACATCACATTTGCCCGTCGGCGGTCACTCCCGCTCACCCGCTGTCGCCGGCACCTGTTGGCCCAGCGCCCCTCCCCCTTCCCCTTCCCCCCACGCAACCCACCTGAGGAACATCTTGTTGAGCTTGACGCGGGCTGTGGGGTTGTCCAGCAGAAAGCTGCGGTCCGTGAGGCGCTCAGTGACCAGCGCCGTGGCGTCCGTGACGCTCCGCCGCGGGTTGGTGGCAACCAGCTGGGACAGCAGCTCACGCGCTGCACCGCCCAGCGGGCCCCCGCCGCTGGGCTCCACAGCCGACGGGCTGCCGCCGTCGCCAGCGGCTGCTGCGCCGTATGTGCCGGATGTGGGGAACTTGCTGCGCGGCTGTGCGGTTAGCTTCGACCCTTGGACCTGGGAGGGTGATTGCGGGCAGTGGGGAAGGTGCGGGTGGTGCGTGGCGCGCATGCGGGATGCGAGTAGCGTGGCTTGTTGGCCAGTGGATGTGGGTCAGAGGTCGGGTACTTGTGGTATTGTTTGCAAGCTGTGCAATCCAACCAGGGTTTAAGATTTGCAGGGGGAGAGGAAGCGGTGGCTGCATCCTGCCCTGGTTACCGTACCTGTGACAGGACAGCTGTCAGCGCGCCGTCCATTACCAAGTCGTCCAAGGGGTTGTATGGGAAGCCCCGGCCTTCCTCGGTGCCGCCTTGTGCCTTCCCCTGCCCCCTGCCGGCTGACCCAGGGCGCTGCTGGGAAGCTGCAGCAGGAGACTTGGCTTTGGCGGGGGCGCTGGATGGGTTACCTGACCGGCCGGCGAGGACATCGTCCAGAGCAGCCAGCCTGTGTGGAGGCCGGGAAAGAGCTGTGACGTGCCTGCTCCGGTTCACAAGCAAGATCTCGGCGAGCAATGGCCCCGACGGGCGCACAAGGCCGATTCCTGCTTACCGTCGCCGCTTTGCGACCGACTGTGCTGGGCCACCTGGGCTGGCACCGGGCACAGAGTTCATATTTATGCCGGAGGAAGTTTTGGTAACTGCACTATTGAGCAGCTATTGAGCATGCGCCAGCCTTCCAGGTTCCAGCCCTCTCGTCGATCGTCCCCATGCGCATGGGAGTCCACCGGCTGACGCAGACACAGCCCGCCCGCTTTGAGGAATGCGTCGAATCGTGAGCTGCCCATCTTACCCAAATCAACGGAGATGATTGACGTGTCATAGCACAACTAAGTTGAGAGGCCGTTTAACAACATGTCGGGTCGTAGTCTCTTCTGGCGCAGTCACTGGCGAACCTTCCTACGCCAGCAGAAGAGAGCTCCAAGTACAATTGGGCTCCATTTACGCAGGTTAGCACTCGTTGACCGCCCAGTCAGCACAAACAACCCCACTTGGTGGACTTACCCCATCGCTGCTGGCGTCACTCCAGATACGTGCGAGCGCTCGCGTACATCTTCAATGTCCACACTCTGGTGTTGATGGCCGCAGCGTGCGTGGCGGTGGCAATCTGTTATGAAACCGATTTCCGGTGAGTTGCATGCACGGCCCTGGCCTTGCGGCAAGTGCGCCTCGGCCCCAAGCGCCACTGCAGCTGCCAGCATAACCTCTTTCTATGGCCACGTGGCGGGGGCAACTGCAACAAGGAATCTTGATGACACTCGACCTGTTATTCCCCGTGCATTCGCTCGGCAGTGGCCGCTGGCCAGGATAGCAAGCACACACCATGCGTTTTGCCGCAACCAACCCCATCACATGTAGGCATGTCTAGGTTACACGCGTGTGTTAGGTTGCCACACCACCAAGCCCCGGCTCCGCACTGGCCCCCACGCGCCACGGGCCCTTGTCCACCACCACGAGTTATGTGCTTACGCACCACCAACCCAACCCGACAGCTACAACATGGACTTCACGTTGGTGGCCACGGGCACCACCTTCCCGCTGGTCTTCACAATCCAGCAGGCAGGTTCTCAGACCACCTGCATCCAGCTGTGCGTTCCAGCACTGTGCCGGATGGGCAGCTGCGGGCAGCTCCGCACTACAGTCCTGGGCCACAGGCTTGGGTTCTTGTGTGGAGGACTGCAATCCTGATACCAAGACCGAGCAGTCCAGGGCACCAGTCATTGCAGGACCCAGGAGATCCCTTGGATGGACCAGCCTGGGCCATGCCCCGGCGGGGCTAGGGAAAGTGGTGCAGCCGCCTGGCTGGGGAGGTCGCGGCACTGCTGTGCTCCGTCCCGAGCACCTGCGCTGCGTCTTGGGCTGAGCGGCGCCCAGTTGCTGCATGTGTGTCAAAGGCCAGGCGGCGACCGGCTGGTGACCCACCAGTTTTGCCACGATGACCACTGCTGGTGACAGTGAAGATATTGCAACGTGGTGTTCTGTTTGTCGCTGTGCACCTCCAGGCGTTTGCTCGCCGCGAGCGCGCCACCGTCCTGGTTGCCAACATGAAGGCCAGCATGGTGGCGCTCTACTACCAGCACAGGGTGCGGCAGGGCGGCGGGCGGGGGCGGGCGGGGGGGAGGCGGAGGCGGGGAAGGGGGGGCGGAGGCGGGGGCAAGGGCAGCACCTGGTGCACTTGGGGTGCATTGCCGGCTCAAGGGGGCTGTGAGCAGGAGTGAGGAGGGCCCTATTGGGGCGGGCCGGTAGCACCAGTGCAAGGCGTCTAGGTGAGGTGGGAACGGGCTGGGGCGTGGTCCTCTTTGGCAACGCCACTGCGCGCAGCCCGCGCTTGCGTCCAGGAAGTCCCGGTCGCCGGCGGGCGGGGCGCTGACGCTGGGGCTGTCCCCCTGCCCTGCTTGCCGCCGCCGCAGGACTGGGACCAGACGGAGAACTTCCCCAACTCGCTGGGCAACGACAACCTGCAGTGGGCGCGCAAGATCAAGGCGGTCATGGAGGAGCTCAGCACCAGCATCGCAAAGTGGGTGGGCCGCGGGCAGGGCGACGCACTCCTCGACTGAAGGCGCGCGGGAGCGGGAGGGCGGGGGAGGCACCTCACACCCCGCCGCTTCCCCGCCACCCCGTAAGCAGCGCCATCAGTGCCATGTGGCCGCTTCCTATCCCTGATCCCGCCCGCGCCCTCGCCCCCAGGTACCTCACCGCGCAGGACAAGTATGAATCAATCGCTGAGCGGCGGCTGGTGGCCAAGCAGCGGGACGAGCTGTACGAGCTGTTCGTGCACAAGCTGGAGGTGGGGCCAGGGGGTAGGGGGCAGGGGAGGAGGGCACAAGGCCAAGGCCGGCACTGCGGAAAGAGTATGTACGGCAAGGCAGAGGAGAGGAGGAAGGGGAGGGAGAGTGAGGGGGGGAGGAGAGCGCAGAACCATGACGGGAAGCAACTACCGCAGGAACCTGCTATGGTGCAGAGGCATGCGCACAGGAACTCTGTCGCAATTGGCCTGCTGCCGCAACCCTTCCTGCGGCCCCCCACCGGCGGTTACCCCCCTGCTGCTACGACCTGCCCACCCGCCACATCATAGATGCGGCTGTGCTCTAATCCTATTACGCCCCTTTACGTAGATACCCTGTCGCTTAACCCCCATTTACCTTGCCCCCCAGGTTGACGAGCACAGCGCGCCGCACTTCCGGCGCCGCGTTCACCGCGCGGAGAAGCAGGACCCGGGTCACTGCCACCTGGTGGACTGCTACCGCCTGCTGTCCATGCTGTCCGTCTTCAACGAGCAGCTCACGCTCAAGGCGGGCTACACGCGGGGAGGTGCGCGGGGAGGAGTGGAACCTCGAGTTCGCTTGTGACGGAGGGTTGCAGGCGGCGTGTGGGTGCACGCCGTGTGGGCTGCGCTGGGCTCAGCCGTCAATACTGCTGGCGCCCGCAGTGGGGGCTCTGACCGATGGCTGCTGTGGTGGTGTGGTCTTGGTACTAGTCTGGGCTCCGGACGCGACTGTACAGGACAAGAAAGCGCAAGTCCGGTTGCGCCGGAGCGCGCTTTTCTGCGGCGGCGCTGACATGGCCTTGCATCTTTGTGTCTACAGGCGAGGGTGGCATGAGCCGCACCAACCAGTACTTCCGGTACATCATTAGCAATCTGGAGGGTGAGTCGGGACAGAAAGAGGCGTGGGCGGAGCCTTTTTCCTTCGTCTGTGTCCGTACAGAGGTCTGCGACGTTGCATATCGAGCAGGTGCCGACGAGCAACTAGGCTTGCAAAATCAGTGCAGAAACGCCCCAAGTCCATTGTCACTAGCCGGCCGCAACTGACAGTGTGCCGACCGCTGCCCCGCCATGCCCCACCCCCGCTCCTACTTGGCCACCTCGATGGCGCCCGCTGCACAGAGCTCAAGATGATCCGGGTGAGCACAAGCAGGCAGTTCCGGCACTGCGTCTCCTGCTGGCCGTCCTTGGGTCGTCATCTCATCACGTCATCCGTTGCCATTCGCATGTTCCTCCTACCCTGCCCAGCCCCGTTTCCATGTCCGTAAGTACGGCAACCGCTAGTGGAGTACGACGAGCTGCTTCACCCCCTCACCCCTATGCCGCCTGCCCTCCCCTGCCCTCCCCTGCCCTCCCCTGCCCTCCCCTGCCCTTCCCTGCCCTTCCCTGCCCGCAGGAGTACCGCACGCCGTACATGATGCGCTCCGCGTGCGGCATCCTGCTGCACATCTTCGCCATCATCCTGGCGCCGTACTTCGCGCACTTCTGCGACAGCTGGATATCCCTGGGCCACTCGGAGAAGACGTGAGAGCCCAGCTGCCCACCTGCACGTTGTGCATCCCCTTCCAGTCCCCCTCTGCGACGGACAAGCGGCAGCTCTCGCTTGAAGCTTCGCTCCTTGCTGCTCTGCGGTCGTCTCCTGCTGTTGCGGGCGGCATGTCCTCTTGCACCTTCCATGGCCGCACCACCCTCCTTGCCAGCGGTCTGCGAGCCCACCCATCAACCTTTCCTTTCAGCTCTTGCTTTTGCGTGCATGCGCGTCAGCCCCCTTCTGACGTCCACCGGCACCCGCCCCTGCCCCAGGTGCCCTGCCGGCTACGCTGGCGCCATCGTGTACGTCATGATCGTGATGCTGTTGTACCATGTGCAGGTGCGAAAGGTGGCACCGTGTGGCAGGAGGGGCCTTCAGGGGTGAAGTTTAACAGCAGGAAGAGCACGCCAGCCAAGGAATCTACAGCATGCCACCCGCTGCTCCATTCTTCTCCATTCTTCCAGTCCTTCGGCGTAACCAGTGCCTTGCCTCTTTCCACCCCATGCACCCAGTTTTTCTGCTGGTACTTTCGCAGAGCCTTTGGTGCTACAAGCGATACCAATACCGTTAATCCACGCGCCCCCCGCCCGCCCGGCCCCTCCCCGCAGGTGGACATCGAGCAGCCGTTTGCCGAGACGGGCCTTGACGACGTGTTCCTGCCCGGCACCGCGGAGCTGGACGAGTCCATGGGCATGCACGCGGCGCTGTCGGGGCGGTCCTCCGCGGACCTGGACTCCCTCATGGGCTCATCGCCAAAGGAGCGCAGCACGGCCGGCGCAGCGCCCATGCACACGGTGGGGGCAGCGCCCTCCCGCATCTGGCCCTGGGCCGCGGGCGGCGGCGGAGCGGGGCACGGAGGGCTGCACGGGGGTGCAGGAGGCGGGGCCTATGGTGTTGGGATGGTGCACGGAGGCGGCGGCAGCAGGGAGTACCTGCACGGTACGGGCATTGGCGCGGTGCATGGGGGTGGGGGCAGCAGGGAGCACTTGCATGGGGCGGGGGTGGGGATGGCGCACGGGGGCGGGGGCAGCAGGGAGCACCTGCACCACATGCACCGGCACTCTCTGTCGTCCAGGGACCTGCAGGGCAACAGGCCGCTGCGGACCATTCCCTCGGACCACGAGCTGAGGGAGGAGGAGGTGTCGGTGCGGGGTGTGCACAACGGGGTGGGGCACAGGGGGCGGGAGGGGGATGGGGAGCTGGAGCGGGGGCAAGGTGGGGAGGAGGAGCAGCGGCAGGGGCCGGGGGAGAAGGCTCGGCTGTTGGGGGAGGAGGGGAGGCGGAGGAGCTCAGGGGGAGGGGGGAGCGATGGGGGGGCTGGGGTGGAGGGAGCGGGGAGTCCGAGGTGGGAGCGGAGAGGGAGTGGGAGCGGGAGCGGGGCGGGGGCGGGAATGGGGAATGGCGGGCCGTCATTTGAGCTGCCGACCATGCGGACCGCGGTTCGGTGAGGGCTTTGTGGGCAGGGGGGCAGTGCTTGTGCAAGGAACGGCTTCGAGTGAATGCAATGGCATGGGGCATACTACAGACGGGTGGCGTGCATGTGCATACCGGACATCTGCAACGCTGGACACCAGCGGAACGTGATGAGGGGGCGAACGCGTGGGCTTCCTGATGAACGGCAAAATGTTGTATTGCTTTCCGTGCACCGATGGTGCCGTGTATAGTGCTGGGATTGTCCGGGCGCTGGGCCAAGGAGGGGCATCCGGTCCAGGCTGATTTCCTTACGCTGTGGCCCACTGCTCGTACGCCGTCGATATCCTGGCGTACGGAAAAGCAAGTCAGATGTTGGGCACACCCGAATGCCCTTCCCACTGCGACCGTGTTGAGTGTCCTGAAGGGTTGACCTTTACTGACTTCGCTGCTGTACGGCCGGTCGTTTACCAGGGTTGACTGCCTGTGAGGCACTTCATTTTGCTGCGTGTGCGACGGGTCATACGGTACGCCATGGCTGAATGGCAGACGGCTCTGTTCCGGCTTGGTGGTTTTCCCTGCGACCGGGAAATCATTATAGGCCGGTCAAAAGTAGCCCAAATGGTCACAGGCTGACACAGGGGACGAGCATATAGCTCGCCAGTGCGCCATGCTAGATGACAGTTGATGAATAGCTGTGGTGGGCCCAGGAAGGACCGTGGGAAGGACCGTGTTGCCACGCCACCTGGAATGTAACAGGTCCATGGTATGTACAGAGGACGCACGATGGGACACCTAAACCTCCCCTGCCACTTCTCAGCTAATCGGAGATTCAGATAACGATGCCATACTGATACTACTGCCATCCGACTGCGTGGCGAGCAGGCAAGCCCTCGTGGATCGTGGCACGAGGTTGTACCTCCTTGCCAGTCCAAACCGTCCATTGTGGCTTTATCTGGCTAGACCAAGGATTACTTAATGGGCATGTGGTGATGTGGAGCTTCCGTACTGTAACCCACGCAGGCGGAGCACGGCCTTCTTTTATAACCCTCAATATGGCTGTTATACGATGACATGCACGAGCCAGCCCAAGCCATGATAGCATAATCAACCCGCCTACCACACCACAGGCACGCAGAAGCTCCCAGCACGCTGGTTCGCACGGGCTCCAACAGCACGCTCACTATCGGTTCACTTGTAGGTAACGGTTCCTCGGTGCCTGCACACGTGCAGTCGTGCACAGCAATGGCAGCCAGGCACGGCAACGCGTTGCATTCGCTGTTGCAGCTTGTGCCGCCGGGCCAGGGCAATGGTTACCCGTCGTGCTGCTGCCCGGGGAAGGGGTTGTAGGGGCTGTCCAGCAGGTGTCGCAGCGGCAGGAACACGGGCTCGGGCACCCCGCGCCACGGCACCCACTGCCACCCCGCGCACTTGTCCGGCTCCATGTTCCTAGGCTCCTGGTCCTGCACGGGCAGCACGGGGTCGCGGCGGGGGGATAGTGTTATGACACCCAAAGATGTGTACAATAGCGGGGGGCGGGGGGGATAGTGTGGTGTGCTGCATGAAAACGAGCAGCGGGACTGCGGGAGGCGCACTATGCCACTGGCACGGGGGCAGTTAGCGTGCTGCGAACGAGTAACGCCGCGACGGTGTCACCGCGTGTTCAGGTGGGCCCCTGTGTGGCCGGACGGCAATCGTACCAGCATGCATACAGGACACGCCGGAATGCTGCCTGGCACTGTGGAGGTATGTGCTCCCAGTGCCGCGTGCCCGACATGGGAGACCACGGCCTGGCTGAGGGTATAGCAAAACGCAGCAGCAGACACGAAGGCCCCTGCCATAGTGGACGCCCGAAGCCGCCACGGCCCCACCACTGAATACGCCATCACCGGGCGCTCCTGCTGCACCCACAATTCCACATATTCTCTACCCACGCACAGTCCCACACCCATCAATGGAGGCACAGGCAGCCAACTGCTACACAAGCACGGGTACATGATGCTCTCTATAATGTCCTTTCCACCATGGGTCAGCAGTGCCCTTCCCCAAATACGAATCGCTTTCATTATGCGCCTGTGCCCGCCCCACACTGCGTTGGCTGCCCAAAGTCCATACCAACGGAGCCCTGCTCCCCTGCGTCCCTGGTCCAGTCCAGGACCCACCTGGTCCACGTCCGCGCGCATGAACACGGTGACGTAGTGCTTGGTTGCGTCGAAGACGCTGTTGACAGCGTACGCAAACACCGGTTTGGCGATCCTTAGGCCGGTCTCCTCCTCGACCTCGCTGCAGGGGGTAAGGCGGGGCAGGCAGAGCTACCTTCAAAGCAGCTGGGTAGGGCGTCGCGCTATGACCCCACACCTCGGCATCCGCGCCAAAAACGGGTCGCAATGTACAAAGATATGCGCAGTGCTTGTAGTGGCTAGGCATGTAGGGCGATGATGGGTTTGAGTCAAGCACCAGCGTGGAGCACCACGTCAGCAGCTGGGGTTGCGGCACAACTCCGTCTTGCGGCCCCGCTGCCGAGCGCTCCCCTACTGTACTCCAGTGCCTTCCCATATATTTCTCACTCTCTACAGTCCTCATACTCCACGGCCGGGCCTTTGCGTCAGAGCACGCGCAAGAGGGCCTAAGAAGGAGTGACCTTCCCTGCACCGCGCACATGCATGTGGCAACGGCGGCTTCTCCCCCGCCAGCATCCCCAACGCTTCGACACACCGCTCACAAGCGGCTCCCGCGTCCGCGTCGGAAGCCTGGTACACGGCGTGCTTAGGGCCGTTCCCACGTGCTACGGTGCCACAGCGCACCTGCCTGTGTGCTCCCCAGGCTGCTGGCTGGTGCAATGCACTCACCGTACAGCACACTCCTCAAAGCTCTCGCCCAGCTCTAGGTGCCCCCCTGCACTCAGTACACAGGGCCGTGATTGCCAACAGAGCTGGTGTCCTACTGTGCTACTGGTTGAACTGGAAAATGCTGGCTGCTGGCACGTGCAAGCCCTTTTCCTGCAGACTAAGCTCACCTGGTAGTGCGTATGTGCCCGCTCCGTGGGAACCTTTCCTGCAGGCAGGTCGCACGGCACGGCAGCCAGGTCTTGCCAGCCCCCCTTCGCATGTATACACAGCAGGAATCCAGGAATGATTCATTGATAGTCCATTGATGCCACATGCCGTTGGCCGGCCCAGGGCGCCATTAGAGCGGTGCCGGGAGAGCAGAGAGGCGCAACAGCTTCCCACGTGCCCACCTGCTGGACTGCGCCTGACCCAACGGCTGGGAACGCATGACTACCTACGCTAGCGATCCCCATTTGCGCATGATCAAACAAGTTTGCTGGCTGCAAGCCAATATGGCCTTATCAGCCAAACGCAATCTGTATGCGTGTTTCGCAGTGCGCAAGTGTGAGCCTTCATCTCAGGGAAACGACCCCACACGTGTGCCCCGGCACAGCCTTACCTCTGGCCAACCAGTATCAAGCCATTTGATCTGCATAGAATGACGCCGACTCCTACGAGGGGCCGCGGAGTGGCTGCCATTCAGGACGAACGCGGGCACGGGTGGGTTGGGCAGGAATAGTGACTGTACTTTGCGCACCACTACTGGGCAACGAAGGCCAGTACAGATTTCTGGAAGCACGACATACACTTCCCTACCTCCGGGACCGCTTACCGGCCTGGGTACTGCGCTCGTCTCATGCCTCATGGACTCTCATTCAGAGACAGCAACCGACAAAACACCTTGCTCTCACACCGTGCTCTCACACCTGTCATATGTTATAGACCTAGTAGAAGGCGTTATTCACAATTTCGACCAGCGTTGCTGACTAGGGAAGTCGAGGTCACTCCCATGACTGCCCCTAGGCTATGGCTACATTAGAGGCAGGCACTGGGTAGGTCTTGACTCACCTTCACACGTTTAAACTCAGCTATCCTGGCGAGCGGCTGCCCTAACTCGCGCATGGTGTTCTCGACTTTCCTTTCTGTTGCTCAGGCTCGCAGAGGACGAGCCCTCCCCCTGCAGTGCGGGCGCTTGCAGACGTTCGGATGCGTCTGAGGAGACTGTGTCCGAATGGGTTTCCTCAGCAGGCTGCTCAGGACCAACATCATTCACCACTTCCCACGGCCCTTACTCCTCGCTTGATAGCTTCAGAGACCTGCAAACCTTGCATCAGGGCCGGTGAGTACCAACAGAAGCAGATGCACCGATGAGCGCCACCTTCTGGGGAAAACCGGGACGTTGGGCTTTCTCTCAACCTTCGCGGGTCAAAGACCCGCATCCTGCATCGGCCTTCTCTGATGCGAGCTTCTTACGTTAAAATGCAGGCATAGTACAGTCTGGAGTGCAGTGTGCCGGCGGACGTCGCGCACCGTCGTGCTCAAGGGGTACCAGAAGGGGCTCCTGAAGCCGCGACAGCTAAACAACGTTCGGCGAGAAATCGGCCTGTTGAAGTTTTTCAGAGATGCAGGGTAGGTGTGCATCAGCTCTATTTTTGGGCAAAATTGCAGCATGCCGTTGGTACACAATAAGCGAGACACGCCTGTCCTGCTGCCGCACAGGTGCAAGGGCGTTGTCCTGCTTCTGGGGGCGTTCGAGGACAAAAACATGATCTACCTGGTTTTCGAAGCCTGTATGCGGGGTGACCTCTACCAGCTGCTCATGCGCAACCGTGGCACGCTGCACGAGGAGTTCGTCGTCACAAAGGTAAGCAGACACACAGCGGCCACGTTGAGAAGGTGGCAAGCGGCGAGCGAAAGGAGGGTTGCGGGGCCGCATGTCGTGTCAAGGCAATGCTTGACCTCTGCTTATTTCCTTCGCAGGTTGTCTTCCCGCTACTATGTGTGCTCCAGCAACTCCACAAGTTGCACGTTGTGCACCGGGACATCAAGCCGGAGAACATCTTTGTCACGGAGGACGGGGAGGTTGCGCTGGGCGACTTCGGACTGGCGGGTCACAAGTTCCAGGACCGCATGACGGAACGTGTAGGCACTCTCGACTACATGGCCCCCGAGGTCCTGAGCATCCCGGCCGTGGACGAGGGCCACGCGCAGCAGCAGGCGGACGGGGAGGGGGAGGGCCCCTCCACCCCCACGGACCACGACCACGCGGTGCGCGCGTACGATGAGAAGGTGGACATCTGGTGAGTGCAACGCCGCAACGCACCTTCCCCTGGCAATGATGTTACGCGAGCAAATGCAGCATGGAGTTGTCGTACAGCCCAGGAGAGCGGGATGCAAGTACGGTACGCCGTTGACAAGCGCTTCCTTGTTTTTGTTGCAACAGGGCGACTGGTGTGCTGGTGTACGAGCTGCTGGTGGGGAGACCGCCTTTTGAGGTGGACGACCCGCAGGAGACAGCGCGCCTGATCCTGGAGGGCAGCGCGTCCAGGTACCCCGTGCACATATCGCAGCTGGCGCGGGACTTCATTGCGCAGGCGCTCACCAAGAGCCCCACCGTGCGCCCCTCGGCGGATGAGCTGCTGCAGCACGGGTGGCTGAGGCTGCACTTCGGCGGCAAGATGCCCGACACGGCGACGGCCGGGGGCAACGCCGTGTCAGCCGGCCTGCTGAAGTCGTGGCTGGTCGCTAGCTGGTGCGTGTCGCTCGTGGGCGGTCAGCATGGGCTGCGGTCGATCTGTCCATACACTTGACACACAAGTGCAGCACGCTGAGGGCAAACCATGATGCCACGCGATGACCAGGGTATGCCTTGGATCTCATGGGTAACACACTCGGCGGTAATTAATCCGGCATGTGCTGTGCCCGCGCTGCAGGTCGGATATCCCGAAGGCGGGCCTGCTCAAGCCCAACAGCGTGCTGCCCAACCGGCTCATCATGTCGCCCAGCAGCTCCCCGCGGAAGGCGCTGAGCATGGGCGACGACCCCTCGCAGCTGGCCTGCCTGGTACGTGGGAAGGGCGAGCTGGGCACAACGACTTGGTCGCATGGGACGGGCAGGCTCCGGAGCGAAAGGGAAGCGATCGGCATGTGGGGGAACCTCACACAAGCAAAGGCCATGCAACTGGGTATTCGGAACGCATCTGCTGACCGGGTGCGCACATGCATCCTACCTGATTGACCGCGTATCGTATGCTCGGTGAGATCGCAACGTGGAGGATACCAAGTTCCCGGCCCCGCTGCACCGTGATGTATGCATCGCAGGAGTCCGACGTGAAGCCTAGCCCGCAGTACAAGCGCAAGTCGCTGCCTGAGGGCAGCGACGGGGGTAGCGACTCGCCGCACGACCTGCGCGCGCTGGGCACGCTGCCGCCTACGCCCACGGAGCCGGGCGTGGTGGCTGAGCTGGAGACCCAGCTGTCGCTGTCCCTGGCGGCCGCTGGCGCCAGCCGCGACCCTCTGTCATCGCCCAACCGCCTGGCGGTGTCGCAGTTCCCCTCGCGCGATTCGAGCGCCGGGTCCATGGACCAGTCGGCGCTCCCCGAGCGGACGTACATGCGGAACGACAGCGGCGCGAGCGCCAGCAGCAGCATCAGCATCGCCAGCTTTGCCAGCTTGCAGCATGCGCCGCGGAGTAACAGCCTGGCAGAGATGGGCGAGGCGGACGATCTGGGGCTGGTGCAGCGGAGCGCCAGCGTGTGCGCCAGCGCCATGCAGCGGCCCCCCGTGGTGCTGCCGAGCAGCTCCTCCCAGCTCAAGCCCGTATGGCAGAGCAGCCAGCAGATGGGGAGCACAACAGCCAGCCGGAAGACGCCGGGGAAGAGCCGTTTCGCAGGGTAGCGGCAGCGGGGGAGCGCCTGTTGCGGCGCGGGGAGTTTCCTGTCTGCCATCTGATCAACCACCACCACCTCTCAAGCAACTGCACACCTCCTTGGCAGGAAGCGCCCTGCGTCGTGGGCATGGGCACGGGAGTGAGCGGAACGAGAGCGCCTGCGCCAGGCTTCACGATTGCTGCTGGCGCCTTTTATGAGCTCGGGCATCCACGCGTGCTACGCGGGCCAAACAACTGAGCGAGCAATCAATTACGGTTGGAGCAACACTGCTGCTGGTGGTTTACCGGGTGAAGGTAAACCGCCACATTTATGGGGTACTGGGGCATGGCCACCAGCTGTTGCCCAGCGGAGGGGAGCCTCGGCAAACGGCGGGCGAACGGGTCGCTACCGGTGCCACGGGTTTGGCGGAGGCCCAGATATCGGGCATGAGCCTGAGCTTGGCTAGAGGGAGCCTTACGGACCAAGCCTTTTCAAGAGGCGCCGGACGCAATCCTTGTGGGAGTACTGCAGTGAGAGGCCCTAGCTGTGGGCTTGCGGGGGCCTCGGGTCCTGTGACCACGTGGTCACAACCTGGAGCAAACGCGACCGCCCATCATCGTATATGCGACGTGGGGATGGCTTTTCCAATACAGGCCATCGACAGTTCCTGGAGTGGGTCGTCGCTTTCCGGTGTAGGTGTACACGGGGCTCGAACGTAGCGTACGCCGGCGGTGTATTATGCTACCGTAGCAGGTGCGGGTGCAACGCTGTTTGGGAGGAGTTCTGGTGAACTTTTGTTGTGGGTCTGGCTATGCGCCGCGCGTTCCCGCTTGGCTGCATGCATTCGCAAAATCGCCTTTTCGCGTGCTGTTTGACATGCCAACCGAACATGCGCCAACACTTGCGCTTGCCGCACTTGAAGCGCCCGGACAGCGTCCACACTGCCTTTTGCGTTTATTGTGGAGTAGCTCTGAGCAACACTGCTGGAGGGTGTTTATGGCTTACCAACGGACTGCTGGGCGCAGGGAACCGTGTGGTTGTCGTGCGCGTCCCAGCTTGCGCCAGTAGCGGTCTGAGCGTCTGACACCAGAAGCCGTTTCCCGCGCAGTGCTGTGGGCACGTGTGGGTCTACCGGTTGTTGGCGAATGGGAGCAATGAACGCGTTGTTTCCTAGGGCTGGCCCACGCAAAGAGAGTCTTTCAAGACGCACAACCCATTCATATGCACACGTCTCTCGAGCGCCGTGTTGGACCGTGTCCACTTGCAGGCGCATCTCACTTGAGGTCTTGTCGTGTGTCTTGCATAGTCTGTGACAAGCTTTGTAGCGACGTGGGGCAGGAATAAAGTGCGTAGGCGTGCTGTGCTGTGCTATCGCTAGTACGTGTGGCTTGCATCGAGTGGTGTCCTTGTACATATGGCCGCTGGGTAGCCTGGTAACCATGACTATGAAAGCATGGGGTGCAGCGAAGTGGCGCGAGTCCCTAGGTTCCCTTGACCTGCAAATGTCAGAGCCACGGGATGGTACGGGTTCCTGCTGGCATGCAAACCCGCCTTAGCGCTCCGTGTACATATGGTTGTTGAGATGGTGTGACTGAGGCGTGTTTCAATTTACCCCTGCCCGACCTGCGTAGGAGCTGCATCGTGATGGGATCCTATAGGTGCCGCAGGTGTTGTGACCAGCATCCTACTGAGACCAGACGTATTATCATGTATTTCGCTTCATTTATTTACTGAGTATGTAACCAAACTGTGAGCGTCCTGAACCTCAGCGCTCGCCAATCCGGAAGGGAGGCAGCAGCGTATCTGTTTTGGCGGAGCGTGGCAGGTGGAGTTCCCTGTGACGTGTGAGCCGTGACCCCTTGCGACAGCACAGCGTGTGAAATTACAAAGCGTGATTGTCAGGGCCTCCTGCCTTTGACGGTCCATGGCCGTACTGCTTGGTGCTAATCCTAAGCACTTGAGGGTGGCCAGTTTCAACCACCACCTCCAGCCACGTCAGTATCATGCGCAAAGCAGCATTCCCTAATCCTGCTCACCCAAGTACACCGGGCATGGCGGCACACAGTCAAGCGACATGCGACTTGCATCTCCGTACACCACACTGCGACCTTGTGTCTCACAGCAACACCCGGTCCTGCCCGGTCGTTGATCGCCTCACGCGCCTAGTCGAACCCTGCAGCCTGCGACCTCATTTCACGTCGCCATGACCTCGCGTCTCAGGCAAGCCGAACACCGGTTCACTTCTTGACGGCGCTGCCGTCGGTGGTGGACCGCTCCACCACGTTGGTGTTGGTCAGGCGCCACACACCGTCCTTGGCCTGCACCACCGTGTAGGTGGCGTCGTACACGCGGCGGCAGGTGGTGATGGGCTTGCCGTCACTGTCGTTGTGCAGGTCGGCATTCTCCTCTAGCTGGGCGGCAATGCGCACCGTCGGGCCGGCCTTAGTGTTGCTGCGCTTTAGGTCCACCACCTGCATACCGCAAGAGTTCAAGGAAGCATCGCAGCATCATCTGACCTGTGACGGAGGTTGTGCCGGCTACCCGGTCAGGTGTACACACAGCTAGCAGGAGAAGCTGGCTCAAAGGGCCCGGACGTTAAGCAGGCGCGTACCTGCAGCCGCTGCAGCTTGAAGCGCATGTGCGCCCCGTGCCTCCGCAGGGTTGCCACCTCGTCCAGGGTGCCGCTCAGCATGGGCTCGCTCAGCAGCACGTCCAGCTGGTCGGTGGTGTGGTAGGCGCCCAGCGCCCAGGCCTTGGCACTCTGCGGATTACACCACGACAGGTGCATGATGTCGACGTGTCTCGCATACCAACCCCATGCGCCCCCTCAACGATCGGCGGCAATACCAAACACCACGGTGGTTCATGGGCCCACCTGCCAGGTCATGACCAGCTGCCGCGCCACCGCCTCGTCAAACTCCTCCGGCGCCACGGTGAGCGGCTGCAGGGAGGTGCGCTGGCGCATGAGGGCCATGGCGGCGCCCTCGCCGCGCCCCAGCAGCCGCTGCCCCGGCGGCGTCATGAGGCCCACCACGACGGCCGCCACCAGCGCCGCGCTGCCCGCCAACAGCCTGATCAGGCGCTGCTTGTCGGACAGCAGGCCGCTCAGCTGCGCCTTGGCATCGGCAGCGGGCTGGCCTGTGACACCAGACACAGGCAATGTCAGCGGTAGGCACTTGCTGCGGGTTGAGTCCTTGCAGCCTTGCACCGTGCGTCTGTGCCGCGCCACGCAAGGCCACAGCAACGCCGAGGGGCCCATTTTGCGTGTGCATACACATTGACAGTATCCCATTCCTTGGGGCAGGTATAGCGCATGGCATTAGCAATCAGTGTTTGCGTCCGCAGCCAGCCTCCCCTACCTGTGGCCACAAGGAGGCCAGCTGCCGCAGCGCGGCTGAGGCCCAGCTTGATGCCCTCGAAGGCCTCCACCACAGTCTCGGCCAGCTGGCCGCCGCTCTTTGCGTCGTACACCGTCAGCAGGGTCTCCACCCGGGTGTCGTCAAAGTAGCGCACCAGCGACGGGGAGGGCGCCGGGTCGCTGCCCGTGTCACGGAAAAAGGGGAACGCCGCCTGGGGAGGCGCACAGCACGACAACGGTCAGCACAACAGCAGCGCGACACTGCCTTATAGTAACGCACGGATCGCACTCGTACAGGCCTGGCTAATTGTAATACTCGGGCTGGAGGGCGTGTTACGGTGCAGTGACCAACCTGCGTCAGCCACCGCTCTGTGAACATGCACAGGCCTGGCAGCAGCCCGTCGTCTTCCGAGCCCGCAGAGCTGGCCACCACGAAGCGGTACGCGTCGCCGGAGGCCGGCAGTGCGCCAGCCGCCACCGCGGGATCCTCCAACCTGGAGCAGCGGGCACGCACAAAGCGTAGGTGTCAGGGTCGGACTACAGAATACGCTCTTGCGGATTTACCGTCCCGGCTCTTTCAGTGCCAGCCATATTCCTGTAAAGGAGCTGCGCACCTGCTATCGTTGCCGGACTTGCCGGCCAGGCGCTCCGCCTGCTTGAGCGCGTTGGCTGCGTCCGAGACGGAGCCCAGCAGCATGTGGCACACGGCCTCCACCACGCACATGTCCGCGGAGCTGGGCAGCAGCTGCGGTGCAAAGAAAGGGTGCCGTCAAGGCGCAGAGGACCACTGCCAAGCGTCCCTTCTGGGCACCAACTTCCGGACTCTGGCGAGATGCAAAGCCTTGCCTCTGGCAGAGGTCACAGTTGGGCCACGAAGCCCGACACACCTGCACCAGCGACAGCCCCATCTTGATGTAGGCGGGCTGCCGGCACACGAAGCCATGCACGATGTGTGCGACGCTGATAGCCTCCAGCAGACCGGGGTACATCCTGCGCACAAGAAAGCCGTGCTCATTACGTTGGGCCACTTGATAGGCGGTCAGACGTGTATCGAAACATCCTTACTAAGCTTCTTGACCCTTGCGGCACCACACCTTTTGTTGCTATCACAGACTGGAGTTACATATCATGCGCCAAGGCCTTACCACTTCTGGTTGGCAGCATGACGCGCCACCTGCTCCCACTCCAGCAGGTCCACCGCCTCCTCGCAGCTGAGCACGTTCATCAGGGTCTCCATGGCCTCAGGCGACACGGACACGCCGCTCACGGCGCGGCCGCCCGGCGTGGGGCCGCTGCCCACAGCGCGCAGCGGGGCCCCGCCCAGGCCCAGGGGCCCCAGGGGGCCGAGGGGCCCCAGGCCACGGACTGGCTCCGAGGCTGCGCTCTGCTGCACGCCGGCGCCCTGCTGCTGGGCCTTGAGAGCATCGCGGATGACTCGCAGGGCACGCTTGCGGGCGTCCGACTTGGGGTCCAGCGGGCCGCTCAGCTGCAAGGCACACGGATGCAGGCGCTGCTTAGCCACCGCAACAGGGCAACAACACTTGTTGTCGAACAAGCTGCTTCGGGCTTCCGGCTGCTGCATGGGTAGGTATGCGTCCGTGTTCAAGGGACATAAGGCGTGCCTCACCTGCTCCAGCGCCGCCTGGAAGCGCAGAGAAGTAAGTCCTCCCCGGATCTCAGCCGCCAGGTGCGGGGCGAGAGGCGGCTCACGAGCAGCCTCCAGGTGGTGCAGGGCGGCCTCCAGGTACGCGATGCCCTGGTTCAGCTGCAGGGAAGCGGGGGCAACCACGGATAGCACTCAGCGTATGGAAGAATAAGAGCCGTACAGCAGCAGCTGCAACATGATTTCCGTGTGGGGTAGGTGAGCTACGGGCTCCGCACCTGCACGTTGCTGCCCTCGAGCACCTCGCTGGCCATGCCGCAGTTGGCCAGGGCCATGCTGAGGAGCACGTCGCGCCGCACTGGCAGGGGCAGCTGGGCGTCAGGGGTCTGCAGCAGCCCTGCACCCATGCTGAGGGCCACTTGGCAGTGCCCTACCTGCATCAATCAAGAGACACAGACAGTGGAAAATTCCTCAGTTCCAGGCGAACGCATGGCTTGCAATGCAGCTAGCAGCGTGCTGGCGAGAAAAAAGGCCGTACCTCCGTCATGAGCGCCAAGGCGCCTGGCAGGAGGTCTGCTGGCACGGCCACATCCCTGTGGTTCGTGGATCGCCCCTTGCTACTGATGAGCTCCCCGCGTACGTAGTCCAGCACTTCCAACCTGGTTATAGCGAAATGATTTCGTCAGCAACAGCTAAAGCCCGTGGGGTGCGCAATATGAGATGGGCAGGTGCCGGGGGCAGACGACATGGGGCAGTGCGTGCAACCTACCGACTGTGCAAGGCCGACTCGCTGTAACCAGGCTCAAGCGGAGCTGCAACTAGCTGCTCATAGACGGTGTTGATCTCGCTATCCTTGACGCCGTCGTTGGCCCGCAGCCCGAGCATCTGTTTATGCCGCAACGCCGAAATATGTTAGCATCCTTGCAATTCATATTTGTAACTACCATTTGCGCAATCAAAATGCGGAGTAGTTTAGGTGCCAGCCTAGCGACACGCTCGAAAGCGCGATGTTTCAGAACTTCAGCGCACCTCCAGTCCCTCCAGCGGCACCCGCACGACTCCTTCGTACATGGCGGTGCCATGTTGGAACCTAGCGACGTGGCTACTGCGCCGTGTAAGGATGGGGACGTGGCGCCAAGGCGCTACGCCTCGCGGCAGCTGTCGATGGCTGGAGCACTGGCGTAGAGACTGCATTTTATGCCAATGATTGTTGTGACGTAGGGTGTAATACTAGCAGAACCAAATAGCCACGCTATAGTATCGGCCCTTCTTGACGTTTAAAGTTACCTCCCGCGCAACCGTCCCTCATGCGGGGTGGTTGTGTGCTCGGCTACCCCACATACACCCCTGTCACTAACCACAACTGGCAATAATAATAAGTCCAAAAATACAGCAATTACCATCGTAAGGACCTTGGGGCATCGGCCGTCATCCCGTCTGTGCCCAGGGGGCCTCCCCTGCCCAAAGCCTATGCACCCCTAAAATCCTACGCGCCACGGGCAGCCATCAGCACTAAACCTCGCAGTCGCAGCTATTGACAGTGCGCCAGTAGCCGCAATAAGATTGAACTTTGATCAGCCTATGACATGCGCATGCAAACCTGGCGGAGCGGCCTGGGCCAGGGTCCCGTCTGGGCCCCGTTGATCCAGGTTGATCATGGCAGTTGTTGTTTGAAAGTCGCTTTACCCAGTTGATACACGTGTTTCCTTATTACTACCGTAGCGCATTCGTCCGGTCTAAGCCGGTCGATCAACATTCGCCACAATTAACAGACAAGGCCCACCGTACAGTGTGAAGGTGCGTTGTCAGCATGATGAGCATGCACGGTTTCGCTCTGCGTGCGCCAGGGGGCAAAGGGACGACCTACGCTTATTCCGTTGCCGTTGCAACAGCCCCAGCAGCGCAAGCACTAGCAACCCACAGCAAAATTAGCCACCTCCTGCCCGTCTCCCGCTGCCGCTACACCGTGTTGTCCATAATACCTGTACATGTGCCTGCGCTGGGTGTACCCGTCTTGCGCCTACTACACCCGCACCGAACGGCCAACACGAAGGCGCACTGCGGGAGCAGCAGGCATCCTGATTATACCCTGTCTGCTATGGGTATAGAACGCTCTAGCCTCGCGCCGCATTCCCCTTAACAATGGCATCAGCAGGTACAGCATCCTGGCACTTCGGTGAGGTCAAGCCCGCAGCCAGGCATGGCATGGCAAGCACGTGCTGCCAATGCCATTTTCTCACCCGCGACACGTCTTGCATGGCAGGCGCTATATCAGCTATGCTGGATCTTTGCCAGTAACTTGTCCATCCGGTAGCGCATTAGCGGTTGGCCCTTGGCTGTCCGCTTGAAGTAGAGGTGCTTCTCCTCCTTCCGGTGCTTCTGCAGGCAGAACAGCAGGGGCGACAGCACCTGTTAACCCGGCCTAGTGACGCAGTGTGTGCTATACTTGGCCTCCCTGCACTGCATATTACTCGGACACATCAAGCTGGTGCCAGTCGTACATGACCACATAACCCGCATGAGAGGCTGCGCAGCCTTACCTCCACCTCCGCGATCCGCTTTTGCCGCTCCTCTTTCTGCCTCATGGCCTGCGAGCAGCCACAGCAACGCGGAGAACAGCACTGCCGTGTGGAGCAGGCACTCTGACGCAGGGGAGCCCGCTGTCGAGTCCCTGGTATCTTGCATACAAATGGCAACTCCTAGCACGTTCGCCCAATAAAACGTACTTGCAAAGTGGCCCCAGGAGTCACGGCTCTCCACCAAAAAAACCAGCACGACCAATCACCGCCTGTGTGCATACAAAACGCATGCTAGGGCCTTACCTCCTCCTTCGCCCGCTGGGCAGCTTCTTTCTCCTCCGCCACCTTCATCGCAAGCCTGTGCAGCTGGGACGGCTTCTTGGGCACCGCAGCTTTGCCCCGCCCGCCCCCAGAGCCGCCGCCGCCGCCGTCCGGTGCGCCTTGCGGGCGGTCCGGCCTGGAACCCTTGCCGCCCTTGCGCCCTGCAGCTCTCTCGTGTCGCCCCTTATCCCCGCTCGGACCCCGCCCGCTCCCTCGCCCTCCCTCGTCCTCGCCTCGGCTCCCTGATGGCCCCTCCTCCTGTTCTCCGCCTAGCGCCGCTTGCTGGTGGGCCCTCGGCACTGCCTCGTTGTGGACCTGCTCTGTCCGCTGCCGCTTCGGCTGCTGCTGTTCGGGACCGTCATTCTCCTGCTCGCCGTCAGAGCTTTTCACAGCTTCTGCAGGTTACGCGGGACAGGACTCGCTGTTGACAAGGCTGAGGACAAGGCCATAGCGGCTGAGGGCTCGCCTTTGGCCACCACCCCATGCACCTTTGCACAGCGCAGCAACAGTGCGTGCCTCGCACCCAGCCTCACGACCCATCGAACTGTACCCACCACGTGCGTCTAGCGCCTCGAGCTCCGCGACCTAGCACCAGGCAAGCAAGTATGGCCAGTCAGCACACCGAGACAGGATGGCAGCCGGCCGACACTGCCAGGGTGGCACCTCCCCTGGTCAGGACTGCGGGTCATCACCTACCGAGTCTTTTACATTGAATCCAGACAAAACACCCTGGGCCTCCAGCTTTCGCTTAAGCTTGCTGTATTTGCTCCGTTGAATGAGCTTCTCCTTCTGGAGCTTTTCTAGCTTCTTCCGTTTGTCGAACTTGCTAACTCCTGCCTCAGCAAACTTATCAAGAGACAGGCCGGCGCCTACATGACGCCGGTGCTTTGGTTTTGGGCCCGGAGGAGGCATTTCCTTGAGTACAGCGCCGGCAGCCAAGAACGTCGGTGTGAAGTGCGAGGTAGGATAGTAGAAGAGTTAAGAGGTCTTTATTTGTGAATGCTTAGGAGACGTTTCACGTCCTTTGCAGCTGCACTCTGCAGCCTAACCACTGTACCACCTAACCCAACCGAGCCGATCCCTCAGCCCACCATGCCCATGCGCAGCCAGCTCACATAGAGCCTCACCAGTACACGGCAATCCTGACCACACATAAGCCTTTGTATTCAATTAGGCATCAGCACGTGCTCTGGGCGGCAAGTACCTCAGTGTAACCAGCTTCCCCCGGCAGCGACTTCACTGTGGGCGCCGGCAACGCACGTGTGCTGTCCCCCGCGTGTGCTGTCGGGCGTTGTCCCGTGTTTCGAGCCCTCCCGGCTCGTGCCTAAGGCCCTAGAGGCCATCGCTGTGTCTCGGTCCGGCTATGGACCCCCGGCTTTTGCCCACAGTGTAACACTGGTTCCGCACGTGGGTCACAACCGAGCACTGCCACTCCCCGCCCACACAACCAAAGTTTGACAGCTCTCAGCATCAGGGTCTGCGGCACCAAAGCGAGTTCACACGCACTTTCTATGAATATAGGGCCTGCAGTAGTATGCCTGGCACCTCAGCTAGTCCTGAACCCTGCCTGGTGCAATGGGTACGATTGCTTGCACTATGTGCAAGGAGCACCGAGTCTCCAGCTGCCGTTGCCAAGGCCTGACAGCTTATGCCCAAAGCCCCGAACGAGCTACAGCAGCACGTAGTACGTCATGTCCTATGCTGAATCTTGTTCTAACGTGCAGCTTTGATGCAACGCTTGCAATTCACTACACGAGCGGAACAATTAGATGGCTCACATGCAGCACAACGCCAACGCAGTCCGGTCAATCTGTTCTCGTCCTGGACCCCGCGCTCCCACCTCCCCCACTGCTACTCTCCGCTACCTCGTGCGGCATGACACCCCCATGGGGCACACCCGACACCCCTGCACCCCCGTGATCTAGCCCAGGCATGTACACGCTTGTAAACGAGGGTGCCCGGCGTATGGCCAACGTGTGCGCCCCGGCTGCAATCGCCTTCAAGATGGCCGGGTTCCAGAGCCCATCCGCTTGCCCACCATTAAGCATCCCGCCAGCCCCAACACCCACGCCGCCGTCCGCTTCACCCTCCAGCAGCGAAGATGCTGTACGCTGCGCGCCCATGGCAACGCCCTGGGACACAAGCCTAGAAGACGACCACGCAGTAGCCTCGCTGCCCAAGCTGGCTGGCTGCGTGTACGGCCGCCCTGGCGCCGCCCCTGCGCCAGCCCCCCCCTGGGCGCCGTTCAGCCTGCTCCCTGCGCCCCAGGCCCTCCCCTTCCCGACCGCACCAGCGGGTGCAGCACCCCCAGCTGCTGCGGCCGCCGTGCTGAACCTCAGCCACCCGGTCATCCGCGATAGGAAGCTCGCTTTGCCTCCTCCCGCCACTGTCATCAGCAGCACCACCAGCAGCACAGCAAGCGCTAGCAGGGGCACCAGGAGCGCCATGCGCGCCCCCGCGGCCATGGCAGCTTCCGTACCGGCACCCCCTGCCACCCCTATGTCCTCCTCCGGGCCCTGCTCGTAGTCGCGGTCCCACAGGCGGTGTGCACCGTGGTCCCCGGCCCCCGCCGTGTCGCCGGTCATGGCGTCCACCACCGCTGCACCCAACACCCAGCTGTGGCTTACCTGGAGGGCAAGAGCGGTTCAGGTTGCATTTCAAAATGCGGAACAGTAGTGGACTGACGCAGAGGCACCACCAGGAGGGACAATTGTGTCGTAACAGGCCATAGTGTCTAGGACCCGGTCCTATGCCTAACACCACGGCAGTTGCAGAGTATTGTCCCGGGGTGGTGTCCCCACCTGCGCCCCGCTGGAGGGCTCCGTAAGCGTGTTGGTCCACGCCACACGCCGCTCGTCCAACCCGATGCCCAGCCGCTCATGCAGCAGCACCAGAATGTACGCCGCACCGAAGCAGTAGCGGGACAGGTACTACGGGGTAAGGGGGCACCCGGGACACGGTAAGGTATGAGTACATGCGGTTGCGAAAGGTCGCCAACACGGGGCCCAACACGGCGCAAGAACCCATACGGCCCACCGCCCACCTGGTCGGGAATGTGGTCACTGTACTGTGCGTGCAGCACGCTCCAATGCCGCGCGCAGAAGTCCTCGCCCACATCGCGCAGCTGCCGCAGCGTGGCGCCCTCGGGCAGCCCCAGCGCGCTGGCCGTCCAGGCAAAGTTCTCCACCGCCACGAAGCGGCCGTGCAGCGCCGGCAGGTGCGCGCCCAGCAACGTGCAACGGGGTCCGCCGTGCACGCCAACCCCCGACTGGCCCGCCCGTACCTTCCCTGCATCCCCAGCCGTGCCCACAGCTTCAGCCCTTCTCCTCCTGCTCTTCCTCCCTGTGTTCGCGCTGTTACCACCGCCGTTATTACTGCTACCGCCGGCGAAGTGGGCACCCTCGTCCGGGTTGTGCACGTGGGCGCTGTTGGCGGTGTGCGCGTCGCCTTCCATGGCCCCTTGCAAGGCCAGCAGGGACCTGCTGTTGCCGCCGCTGCCTGCATCCGCCCCTCGAGTAGCGGCGCCAAGGGCCCCTTCCGACCCCACCAGGCCGCCGCCTGTGCTGGATTGCCGGTCGCTGCCTCGCTCTGCGGAACCAGCAGCTGCTAGTGTCCCTTCCTCCCATGATGCCGCCGTGCACCGCACGGGGGCCAGGACCTCCTGGATGACGGCCATGCAGCCGGAGAGTGAAGCATTCCCCACCCGCCCATCCCCGGCTGCGTACCTGCAACGGGCGAAATGCGCAACGCCTGGCTCCCAGAGATACCAACACATCACCTTCGCATGGGTTAGAAACCAGCACGTACGCTTGCACGGCAATTGTTTAACGCAAGACGCAAGAGCTGCGGCCATGTGTCGTGCTTTTGCGTGACCGGCCTGGAGCACTGGCCTTGGCGGCGGTGGTCGGGGCACACTGCTGCCCGCGTAACCCACCCCTAGGTTGCCCCGGCCGTAACGCACCCTATGGGCAGGCACGGGTCCCCATGCGGCAGCCACGCCGCGCCCCGGCCGCGCTGCTCTGGCGGCACATGCGCCGCCACGTGCTCCTCCGCCGCCTCCAGCGCCGAGTCCATGCCCAAGCCCAGGTAGCTGTGCGCGTATAGGCGCGACGGGACACCTGGGGGAGCCAGAGGTGCCGTGAGCAAGCATTCACGCCTGTAGACTTACAACGTGTCAACAGAACCCACAACATGCTCAGACGCAGCGCTGCAACACGTCCTCCACCAACTCCTAGCCAAGTTATAAAGCTCAGCCTTGGCATATTGTGACATCATCTTACCTGGCAGGTGCAGCTGCCCCCCGTGCTTCTCCGGAAGCTGCTCGGCTGCGTGAGGCAGGAAGGTGAGCTGCATGCTGGCGCCCCCCATCTCCAGCAGCCCCGTGAACAGCTGCGAGGCGTCCAGCACCTCCTTGCGGCTGTGGTGCGCGTGCCCCGCAGCCTCCTGCAGCACGTGCCAGGGGCAGACAGGTAGTCGGTGGTTCACGGCTGGTGCTGAACAAATTAACAGCAATTGTGCGGCACGGGTGGCACGTATGAGGAGGAGCCAGGTAGGCCAGGCCATTTAAGAACGCGCATTCGTGCTGACATGCCACGCCGCACGAACAATCCTGACCAAGAACACCTTGCGTGCCTCACCAGCCTTCTACAGACCCATGCTTGCACACCTGCAGCGCTCCGGTGACGTAGTTCACCGCCGCCCAGCCGTACAGCCCCTCCATCACGCCCCCGATCACCGCCGCCCACTCGGGCTGGAATTGGAAGCGCGAGGCCGCCAGCCGCGCCCGGCACGCCTCCAGCACCGCCTCCTGCTGCTGCGCCGTCAGCAGCCTCAGCCCCGCCGTGGCAAGCAGCCGCACGGGTGTCACGTGCCACAGGTGCCCTGGCACGTGCTGGTAGGAGAAGTCCAGTAGTGGACCCAGGCTGTCGGCTGCCTGCTGCGGGGCCTCCGCGTAGGCGCTCAGACCGGGCTCGACTGCGTAGCTGGGCTCCGGCAGGGACAGGGCCACGTAGGAGGGCCAGCGGCGGGAGCGGTAGTGGAACACGCGCACGCGGGTGCCACTGCTGCCGCCATCTGTCGAGGTAGGGGAAGTTGGTGGGGCGGGTGGGGCGGGTGGCGTG
>VFQN01002699.1_pt1 | contig 26743 bp, 19 predicted proteins | sample 3512371 | NCBI WGS metagenome assembly VFQN01 (sample SAMN10412370, study PRJNA504923) | tailings metagenome | isolation source: Replicate 2 from Balatoc abandoned mine | place: Philippines: Itogon, Benguet | collected 2017-08-28
AAAATCAAGCCATCCTATCCCCCACCTTAATTAGACGAGTAGTTCATTATAACTTCTCCATACAATTACTATATCACCTTTCTTCTTTTTCTTTGCTGTACTTGTTGTCCTCATATTTATTGGTAGACGTGAAAAATGAATCCAGAAAAGGCTACAGATTATCTTGCAAGAATTAATTGGAAAAGTTTAGTAGAATGGTTAACAGCTGAAGCAATTTTAAATCGTCCACAAGATCCTATACAATTTTGTCGTGATTTATTAGGAGAAAAATTAGCAGAAAATAGTGGTGCACCATTCCGTCCTGAATTAATTACTGATTGGTTAAGAAACTGTTACACTGAAGCAACTGCCCTAGTAGATGAACATGGTATCATACAAGGGAAAAAGATTGATATTGCACAGAAGTCATTACCTGAACAAATTACTGAATTACGTCGTAAAATTGATGGTATGCAAAAGTTATTAGATGCTTCATCGACGATTGCTACTTTAGATCCTTTACAAGCAACTGAGAATATTGTCACTGAGACTTGTCGCATTTTAAATTGTGATCGTGCAACAATCTTTACTGTTGATAGAGTGACTGAAGAATTAGTCCTAACGGTTGCTGAAGGAGCTAAGAATATTCGTGTTCCTATCGGACAGGTAAAGCGTACTCTATAATTCCATTGATTCTTTTTTTTTCATCCTCTGCTCTTTTTAGGGAATTGCCGGTACAGTTGCAGCAACTGGTGAAACTATTAATATTGTTGATGCCTACTCTGATCCTCGTTTCAACAGCAAGTAAGTCGGAAAGCACTCTGTCACTAACGGTATTCTCACATTCCTTCTATTAGTGCCGATAAGATGTCAGGATACCGCACCACAACCATTCTCTGTATGCCAATTAAAGCTGTAGATGGTACAATTGTTGGAGTATTACAAGCAATTAATAAGAACGAAGGTACATTTAGTTCAACCGACGAAGAAGTTATGAATATGTTATCTACACAAGCAGGAATTGCATTACAAAATGCTAATCTTTTCCGACATGCAGAATCAGCTCGTGATAAATTCCGTTCTTTATTAGATATTATTCGTGCAATGCAAGGTGAAATGGGTGTTAATTCATTAATTTTCACAATCACACAACGTACGATACGCGTCGTTGAAGCAGATCGTTGTACATTATATTTAGTTGATAATATACATCGTGGTTTATTTGCTATGCAAGGCGAAGTAAATATACGTATATCAATGGATCAAGGAATAGCCGGTTTAGTTGCAACAACAGGACAGAAATTAAATATTCCTGATGCTTATGAAAATCCTCATTTTAATCAAACCATTGATAAAAAAACAGGATATCGTACAAAGGCAATTTTATGTATGCCAATTAAATCAGATGATAAAGTGATTGGTGTATTACAATTAATTAATAAATTAAATGGTTCAGGTGTCTTTAGTGAAGATGATGAAGATATTATGCATATATTTTTAGCAATTGCTGGCCCAATTCTTGCTGAATCGAATTTATATGAACAAATTCAAGGAAAATCTAAAGGACGTGGTGTTGAAGGTATTGGTGGTGAAATTGAAACATCAGGAAAAGGTGATCATCCAATTCAAACTTCTGCATCAGCATCCAATAAGAAGGTCTTGCCAGGATTTGCCGAAGAGGATAATGAAGATGATTAAATTAGGTGTGTTAATATAGGAAGAAACGGAATAAGAATTATGTATAGATATCACTTCGACATTTTTCCCAATAAAAAGGCTTGAATCAGAAAATAGACCGCTTTTCAATCTTCATGTTTAGTATATGATTGAGCTATTTTTCCCTTTTGCTTTGCGTGCTCATTCTCTCTTTCTTCCTGTTGGTCTGCCTTGACTTCTTCTCTCTTTTGCTTTGTTGTCGGTGTTGTTGAAGCATAATTTCATTTCTTTGCTTTTTTTTTTCGCTCGTCAAATATTACTTTGGCGACTCTTCACATTCCCTCCAACTTACCAATACATTTCATTTTTCATCAAATGGATGGAATTGGGCAAAGGCAGGCTCTCTCTTACTCTTTCGCTAGAAGTATTAGCGAGAGTAAAGATGCTCTCTCTTCGTGTTTTTTGTTCTTCCCTTGCCATGTTTATAGTTTCACTTCACTAACCCTAACTACTGCTATAAATCAACTTCGAATCGCCAGAAAATTCTTGGGGTGAGGATGTGAAAGAAGATCGAGATAATTATTGTGAGCTTCATTAAATTATATCTTCTGACTAGGACAACTTCTCAACCAAAGAACATGAGGAAGAAACAATGAGAAGAGGAGGAAAGCAAGGTAGGATCACTTTGTTCGAGAAATCTATGAAAGAAGTCAAAGTTCCAGACTCATTGGTTAAACAATAAAAACTATTTGCGAGTTAGACGAAGGCGAAAGTTCTTCACAGCGTCAGAAATCGTGTAATGATCCTCCAGAAGTGAAAGGTGATCGAATAATACGTTTGTTCTTTTCAAATCCTTCGAAGTCAGACATATAATAATTTCTTTCAAATGAACACACGACTTCAAAGCCTTGATAAGATTGGGTCGCTCTTCAGAGTCAAAAAAACCAAGAGTGTTGATCTCTAGTTTTTTCAAATACTTCGCGTTAACTATTTCACTTAAAAGTTCCTCGTCAAGCGTATACATCGTATATCGACTAAGATTTAAATGAGTAACATGACTAAAGTCCGGTACATCGGTCATGTCCTCCATAATCACGCGGAAGCTTCTTATATCGTTGGTGCAGACTTTGGTCAACTGCGCTAAAGCTAACGAAGGATCAATCTCGAAATCAGGGGCTTCTACTCGCCTCACCTTATTAGGGGCTTTATAAATAAATTGCGCTATTTTGATAGAATTCATCTGCGGAATATCGATATTAGGACAATTGGAAAGTGAGATTGAAGTTAATCGATGATTCCTTGAGACAATAACAGGGACTGTTACAAAAGATAATGATAAATGTTTTAAAGTTTCAAGTGAGTCAGGTAGAGTGAAAGGAATATGAATCTCCTCGATTCGCAATGTTTTAAGGGATGGTGGTAAAGTGGAAGAATGAGTGAAAGGGATGACATTTCTCATCCGATTTTTAGGACCATAAATTGATAAAGATTGCACATGTTGTAGTATATCAAGGTTAATTGGCTTAATATCAGAGTTATCAAAATATCTTACAGAGATGTTCTTACTAAACTTAAAAGAATTCGAATAATCATTAATGCAAAAACAATCCCTGATATTAATTTTCGTATTAAAATTAAGACTAGAAATATCAGTAACACGATCACAAAAGATAAGCGATAAATCATGAATGTGCCCTAAACTACTAACATCAACTAGTTCCACACATCGTTCAAATTTCACAACTCGAAGATTGGGGAAGTGATGAAGAGGGATAGTGCTCTGGTAACTATCAGAAAAACTGAGAAGCTCCAGGCTAGGGATTACAGGGAAATTGTTCACTTTAATTCCGTTGAGGGATAGTTCAATAACACCCTTCTGAGATGCTTGTGTCATTATTGCATCATATAACGATGCTTTTGCTTCTTCTGCCTCTTCATCATCTTCCTCATCACTAACCTCACTTCCACTATCCCTTTCATAAGGAAGAGAGGGAGTAAGTTCTAATCGATAAACTTGACTCACTATCGGAGCAAGATAGTGGGAGAAGTCTTCAGGGGATGCTTGAAGAACATAAAAAGAAAAATTTTGAGTGACTTCAATCACACCTACTCCGTGATCAGGCATGGTAATACTTAGTTGCTTGCTTGGATGACGAACCAAACTCAAGACATACTCTTGAAACTTATGGTCGTTGAAGAATTGATTCGCTTCATCTTGCTCCAAGCTAATTTTTCGGGTATCTTTCACAAGACTCTGATAAATATTTCGAGTAATTTTTAAATAGTCAAACTGATCGTCCAAATCAAGAAAACATAAAAGCTCTTGATGGATAGAGGTAAATCTGATAATCTCATTCTGCAAATAAGATTTATGATTTTCAGGTTTTTTGTGAACTTTTCCCGGGCTTTTTATTCAAATTGTGGTACAGTTTATTTAATTATAAATGTTATTCTTTGAAAAAAAGAAATGTTTAACAATGCTTGTTCTTGAAAGCTGATATCCCAGAAAGAAATAGATCTTCGTTACTTTAGAGGGCATTTGATTCATTTCGTCTCTTTTTCTTTTTCGAAATTTTCTCTCTTTTCATCCTTTCATCTTGTAGAAAAGAGGCAAATTTCATAGGATCTTCTGTTTGCTTAACTTCATAGAAAGATAACCCACCAAACAAGAAGGTTTTCACCAACCAAAACACCGCTGGAAGATTTTTACCTTTTGCAATAAAATAGGCTTGGCCAGCTAATACCGCATTAATACCATATACAACTACAAGACCTTGTTTTAGGAATGTTCTAATTTCGTTTGGTAAATCAGTTAACGGATTTCCTGGTGAATATAAGAATGCTGAGACCAACGCAATGAATAAAAAGATCAAATGTCCTGCTTGCAGGTACGATACCCCAATACCAAGTAACTTCCCACTACCAAATATAGATGGAATGATATCAAACTAAGCATCGATGCGAAGAAGTTGATAAGACTATAGAGAAGGAGATTAAGAGTGTTCTAATGCTATTCTTACCTCTTCTGTGAAATATCTTTCGTCAGAATCAGCGTATGGATTTTTTCGTAAAAACTCTTGATATTCATCAAAGTTTCTTCGATTAACTTTTGGACTATTTAATGGAACGAATAAATCCGCTGGTTGTTCTTGTTTGACGTCTTTACTGCTTGTGTCTTGAAGAAAGTCTCGAAGCTCAGGCAATCGAAACACTTTACTTCCAGCATCCTCTCCTTCCACGACCTTTCCTGTCGCTTTATCTTCTTGGGGAACTGGTAGTTCTAATTCCATGAGATCTCTAAGTTGATCATCTTTCAAGCCTATTAACTTCTCAGCGAAGCTCTCAAGACCTTCCTCTAATTTAGACCCTCCATTTGATTGCAACGGTTGTGAATTACTCTTTGGTGGAGTTTGAGCCTATTGGAACTCTTTTGTAATCGGATTGTAGACAAAACGGTGAAAATATCATACCACAGGTTTCGCTGCTATTGTCTCAAAGGGCACTTTTCCTCTTCGCTTTTTCCTTCGTTCCACAACATCAACGTTCTGATTCATACTTAAATATGATTCTGTTCTCCGTAATTCATTCTCAGCAGAGCATTTAATCCGCCTTATCTATAACACAGATGTCCTGATGCCTGACTAAGAAGAATATTTGATTACCTTGCCGAGGGATTGCACATTCTGAAAACCTTTTCCATAATCAATTCTCAAAAGAATAACCAGTACTACAGCAAGCACAAATCCCATCTGCTCGCTAGAATTGGTTGAAGGTATTGTTTGTATGTAAAATGATTCTGAGTTCAACAAAACGATTCGTTTTCGACTAATCGTTTCATCATTCGATTGTCATTGTTTGTAAAGACATCAAAGAAGACATATCATTATTACGCAATTTTCATCACACAGTTGTACAAAGATTATTGTTGCTTTGATGTTCTATTTCATGCAACGAAAAATTACACAGTTCTTTTAATCCGGTAAGGTCCACAACCATTTGATAATCTTCATTTAGATTGGTCCAATTCATTTTTACTGAAGAACCTTTTTTTCCAATTATGATTAGATTCTCATATAAGCTTCATCTTACTTTCTTTTGCATTTATTTGCATATGCTCTCCATAAAGATTCCTGCTGTAACTTCTTACTGCATTAACTCTCTTCTTCGAAGTAGAACAATAGGCAGTAGAAGCTCCAAACTACGATTTCCTCAACGCGCTCTCAAGTCATCAGTTAGAAGATTTTCCTCCTCCTCACTTGCTTGGCCTGTAGAGAAAGTTCGAGATCAATTTATTGATTATTTCGTTGACAAACATGATCATATTAACTATAAATCCTCTCCATGTGTGCCAGTGAACGACCCAACGTTACTCTTCGCCAATGCTGGTATGAACCAATTTAAACCAATTTTTGTTGGAACAGTTGATCCAAATTCTCCATTATCAAGTTTAAAACGCGTTGTAAATACTCAAAAATGTATTCGTGCCGGTGGAAAACATAATGATTTAGAGGATGTTGGTAAGGATACCTACCATCATACTTTCTTTGAAATGCTCGGGACTTGGTCCTTTGGCAATTACTTTAAAAAAGAAGCCATCGATTGGGCATATGATCTATTAGTAAATCATTATAAACTTGATCCAAATCGTTTATATGCCTCATACTTTGCTGGTGATGAAGGACAAGGATTACCGTGTGATACTGAAGCACGTGATTATTGGTTACAATATTTACCACCTGAAAGAGTATTACCATTTGATAAAAAAGCAAATTTCTGGGAAATGGGTGATACAGGACCATGTGGACCATGTAGTGAAATCCATTATGATCGTATAGGTAATCGTGATGCATCAGCACTAGTGAATGCAGATGATCCAAATGTTATTGAAATCTGGAATTTAGTATTTATACAATTTAATCGTGAAAATAATGGACAATTAAAAGCATTACCTAATAAACATATTGATACTGGTATGGGATTAGAACGATTAACTTCTATTTTACAGAATGTTCCTTCGAATTATGATACAGATGTATTTGTACCAATCTTTGATGCAATTTCTAAAGAAATTGGATGTTTACCCTATTCAGGGAAGTTAGGGAAAGACGATGCGAGTCAAAACTATCGTGATACAGCATATCGTGTGATAGCAGATCATTTAAGAACCATTAGTTTTGCCATTACTGATGGTGCTTATCCATCCAATGAAGGACGAGGTTATGTATTAAGAAGAGTATTACGTCGTGCAGTACGTTATGGTATGCAAACATTAGGTGGTAAACCAGGTTTCTTTTCTAATTTAATTCCTTTTGTTGTCAATCATTTTAGTAAAACCTTTCCTGAATTAAATAATAAAGTCAATGAAGTTGTTCAAGTCGTTCGAGAAGAAGAACTCTCCTTTGCTGCGTTATTAGAAAAAGGTATTAAATATTTTAATGATGTTGTTTCTGAACAACAAAGTCAAGGAAAGACAATCATTGAAGGAGAGACAGCGTTCTTCTTGTATGATACTTTAGGCTTTCCGATTGATCTTACACAGATTATGGCTTCAGAGAAAGGTTTCTCGGTTGATCTAAATCGATTTCAACAATTAATGAATGAACAGAAGGAGAGAGGAAGAAAAGCAACTATTCTAAAGCGATTGGAAGGAAGGGATGCACTTGTTCTTCAACCTGATGATATTGCGTTTCTTCAAAAGACCAAGAATATTCCCCCAACGATTGATCAATACAAATACTCCTCTGATTATACAACTCCTTTGGCTGCTAAGTTAGAAGCTATCTACACCCTCAAAGACAAGTTTCAAGAATACTTCCATTTGACCTCCACCTCTGACGATACTGTCATTGGTATCATCCTTGATCGAACGAACTTCTATGCTGAATCTGGTGGACAGATTGCTGACACAGGCAAGTTAGAGATCGTGAATAGTCAAGGAGAAAGAATCCTGCTAGATGTTCTTGATACTCAGGTAAAACTAAATCACCTTTTATCTTAAATAAGGTACCCTTTGAAATCTACTCTATAGGTCTACGGCGGATATGTATTACATTCTTGTGTTCCGTCATCCGATTCTATCGTTGGAAAAGATGTTAGCTTCTCGGTGAAAGATAGTGTCTTGAGTTATGTTGATGCAGAAAGAAGGAAGAAGATTGCCCCTAACCATAGCATGACACATGTCTTAAACTACGCATTACGCAAGGTTCGTCAAAATACTCCCGAGTATGGAATAATTGTATCTAATTTTGAGAATGATAGGCGTTAGGTGAGGGTATCGATCAAAAGGGATCGCTGGTCTCTGATGAGAAGCTAAGATTTGACTTCTCCTATCCTAAGGCGATGACAAAGCAAGACTTAGAGCGAGTAGAAGGCATTGTCAATGATATTATCAATAAACAATATATAATATCGAATGATGTGATTCCATTATCTCAAGCTAAGAAGATCGCAGGTCTTCGTGCTGTCTTCGGAGAGGTTTATCCAGACCCTGTCCGAGTACTGTCGATAGGCGCGAAGATTGATGAACTGACATCAGATCCAAGCAATGAAAGATGGAAAGATTATTCCATTGAATTCTGTGGTGGAATACATCTCACCAACACTGCTGATGCACAACGATTCGTCATTGTTGAGGAGACAGCTGTCGCGAAGGGTATTAGACGAATCACTGCTGTGACGAGAGAAGCAGCCAGAGACATCGAAAAACATTCAAAACAACTCCTAAGCACTTCACTTCAATTGGAAGAAGAGTTGAATCAATTGATGAACTCTCTGAGTCAGAAGAATGAACAAGTGAATAATAATCTGTGGAAGTTCGATGATGATGATCGTAGAGCGATTCAATCACTGGACGGCAAGCTGGGATCACTGAGGTAAGGCTAAGAACACATAATGTCAATATATCTTACTAATTTTTGATATCAGACAAGAGACTGAATCATCGACTACGTCAGTGACTCTTTTATCTCAAATTAAAGAAAAGAATGACGTCATAGTCAAGCAACTCTTCCAACTGAAAAATCAAGAATTACAATCAACAATTCGATCATCAGTGCAATCTATCGCACAGGTAGGTCGCGTCACTCCCTTATTTCAACGAATTAATCATTATATCTCTGATACCGGTATTCGATTGATAGGAGATCACATCGTCGCAATCGTCTGATAGCATCGCTGTCTATGTGCTAAGAGATCTTCCTATAGAGAATGGGAAGATATCGAAACTTATTAGTGATGAGATTAATAAGGTAAGGAAGAAAACACGATAATGATAATTCTCTTATGTGTTGTTTCTTCTCTCTTACAGATCGATCCCAATGCTTCCTTCGTCTGCATCCTCCCTAACTCAACAGTCAATAAAGTTTCTGTCTTCTCCTCGTTACAGCCATCGGTATTGAAGGCGCGAAGCGATTTCAGTGCTCCGAAACTACTGCAACAGCTCATCGATGGAGTGTCGGAGTTAGCTTCGGGCAGATGTGGTGGGAAAGGAGGATTTGCTCAAGGCTCATTGCAACCCCTTTCCTCGTCATCAGAATATGAGCAGTTAGTAAACAATGTACTGACAAAGGCGAGAGAGATCGTTGATTCTAAATAATCAGAAGAAGATAAGGTATTAATCGATGTAAATATAAAAGAATGATCATCCCCTTTAGAAAGAAAGAAATTCAATAGAAACATTTAAAACCATTCAAATTATCTTATACGAGACTATGCAGGTATTTTCTCTATAACTTAATAAGAAAAAGAAAGGTAAGGAATAGTATATTCTTATCTAGTCGAAGTCCATCTTCTTCTTCCTTTTCTCTCTCTAACTCTCTCTCTTGTTTATCCATAGTGTGTATCATTATCTTCCATATATTTCGGATCCATATGAATGAAAGCACATTTCCTATCTCTTTCACATCCTTTCTCATGGAAATGATAATTCCAACAATGTTGAGAATGTTTCTCTTTCCATATAGTAAAAGCATCATCTTTCGTCATTTTCTTTAATCGTTCAATCTCTTCAATACTTGGAACCTCCGCGCCTTGATTCACATAAAATAATAAATCTTTTTTCCCTTCTCTTTTCGCTTTTCGAATCATTCTTTCTTCAAATAATTTTCTTTTACTTTCTTCATTTTTCTTTTCTTCTAATCGTTTCTTCATCTCTTGTTCAATTTTACTATTATAATGAAATAATGATGGATTCTTAATATAATCTTCTAATTTATTAATTAATATTATCATTTCTTGTAGATTAGTAATATTATTCAGACATTCTTCCATTAATTGAAATCTTGTTAATTCATCTTTACAAATTCTTCGAATATGAAAGATTAATGTTTTTAACTTTACTGGATAACTTTCAACGTATTGTAAATATTCTTTTGCTAATTGTATGGCTGGTATTGTGATTCCATGATTAAAGATTGCAGGATTATCAAGTAAACCCTCTGCTGACATCACTCCATTACAGGCAGTGAACTGGAGGTTGTCTTGAACATCCTGCCACGTCTTAATATTCCCATTGGCAATAATTGGGATATGACGTGGGATAACCTCTCGAATAGCTTTAATTTGATCTAAATGTGCAGGTCCATCTCTGGCACCAGGACCAGTACGATTGACAAGATTTACACGATATCTTCCATGTATTGCGATCAGAGCAGCGCCTGCTTCAACTAACTGTTGACATAGACGTATTGTATCTTCTATAGTATCTAATAAACGTATTTTAACAAAAATTGGTACAATAGAATTCTCAGCGATTGTTCTAACCATATTTAACACTAACGGTCTATCTACTTCATCTAAGAGAAAAGAACCAAAATGCCCTTGATAAGCAACACGTTGTGGACAACCTAAATTTAAATCAATTGCATCACATTGATTTTCAACATATTTTACAGCTTTTAAGAAAAGTTCAGGATTATTAGCAGAGAAATGAGCGACTAGAGGACGATCATCGTTATTGGTTTGAAACTCTTCTTTACGATATTCTTCATCATGAGCAAAGCGTTCAGAGTTGATCATTGGGGTATAGGCGAGTGTTGCACCATATTTTCGGACTAATAATCGAAAGGCTAGTTCTGATGCTCCAACCATAGGAGCACAGATATACCGCAAGACAGCATCAGGGATTCCACGCTTAAAATGGAATGATCGAGGAAGAGAAGATGAACTATGTGAAGGAATAAGAGCGGAACTTTGATCTTTCTTCTTCTTTTTCTGTTTTTCTTGAGTTTCTTCGACTATCTGATCGACGGACTGTGAGAGGTCTTCAGAATGCTTTCTCTTCTTTTTATTCTGATTATTATTCTCTGTTTTGTCTTGGACTAACTTCCAATCAACTTTACTCAAACTAACTTTAATAACATCTTCAGCATTCTCTATTGCTTGTAATTTACATTTTGTTGTTGTATCAAATCGTTTTAACTTCAATACAACATATTTCACATATTTCTCCTTCTCTTCTGATCCCTTCCCATTAGAAGAAGAAGGAAAACGAACCTTCAAGATAGATCCAACTTCGACCCCACTTTCTCTTGCTTCTTCACTCATCTTTTCTCAATCAAACTGTCTCCTTCTCTCACTTCAATCGATTTGATGGACAGAGGCTATCGGTAATCCGGTAAATGTCGGTAAAGCGGTGAGCTGATCTTTTTATTGATTGTGATTAGAATTAACTTTAAGTCCAGAATTATTGAGAATGAGCTCCGATTCTACCCAGAAAACCCATGAAAATAAGATAGAAGATCTGAATAATCTTAAAACTTTGGTGAAAGAGATCAATTTAACGACCAATAGTCGTAAAAGTCGTAAGAAGAATCAAAATGAATCCACAAAATCAACAAATTCTGATGCAAGTGGGAAATCACATCGATTTGAAGATGTTTACCTATCACATTTATCAACAAAGGCACCATTTTGTCTTTGTGAAGCTGATGAAGTCCCCGATTGGCAATTCCAGCACCGTCAATTGAACTATGGTTATCGCACCTGTGAGACCTTTTACGAAGCATTTCTTTCATTGTTCTACTTTCACAATGAATTTATTAATATTTGGTTACATTACCTCGGTACTGTTGCTTTATTATGGAAGGCTTGGGCCTATTACCAACAATTATCCCCAACGATCACTACTCTACCACTAGAGTACAAATACGACTTCTATGTGATGTTTGTCTGTATTATTATGGGTAATTGTTTCCCAATCTTAACATCAGGTCTATGTCATCATTTCTATTGTATTAGTCAAGAGATTCATCGGTTTTGTTGGTATTTAGATTTTATTGGAATGTTGTCAGGCATTACCTTCGTTAGCTCTAATTTCCTTTATTTAACATTTTACTGCACACATCATCCAAATCATACCGATGAAACCATGTCAAATCCTTCTATTACTGGGTTATCACATGATGATCAACAACACCCGCCTTTATTAAAGAATTATTCCACCTACCACCAACTACTAACACTGTCACTAGGAGGATATCTCATAGCCATGTATCTATGTTGGAAACGATATCAAGAACGTCTTAGTAAAGAACAATTATTTCCAAAAGATCGTTTCCCTGAATTTAGTTCAACTTTATCTTTTTATTCTGTTTTCACATATATTCTTTCTATTGGATGTAGTGTATACTTCCATCCACAATACCTCACACATCCTATACTTTCAGAGATACTTCTTCAATCATGTCTTTATCCATTAGCTATGGCAATGGGTATTGTAGTATTTGCACAAGGAAGTATACCTGAAAGATTTCATAATTTATTTGGTGTTTCACAACATTTCTTTGATTTGTTAGGACATTCTCATCAATTATGGCATATTGTCTCATTTCTTGTTTTGTTCTATTGGATTGATGTAATTATTTTCCATTATAATATTCGAGCAAATATGACTTGTCCTCTCTAATTTGTAATTAGTAATGAGAATATTCTAACATAAGAATGATAGTCTGACTCATCTATTAATACTTCAAAATGATGTTCGACGAATAAACTCGATTCCCTTTCAACATAAAGAAAAAAAATTAAGTGAACTGTGAGATGCATGATTAAAAGGATCTCAGTTAGCTTTTAATTATTCTTATCTTTGCTTCTTCCGTCTGAGCGATGCATTTACTTATTTTAGTTTCGAGCAAAAAAAAAGAAGAAAAAACTAGAGAAAAGAAAAGTTTCTTTATTCAGTTTTTCCCAACACTGACATTTCAAGCTATACTAAGACATTTCTACTATTCTAATCATAATTGAACTAACTAAACGCACAGAGCTCGTAATCCTGTGATTCGATGTCTGTCATCTGACAATAGATATTTCGAAACTTCTCTACTAAACCATGAATCACCTTCACGTCAGGAGATGGTGTTGCTTCATCATTACTTTTCTTCTCTTCTTTTTGCATCTGTCTAATAATCTTTGCATAGTGATCTAATAACTTGGTGACTAGCCACACTCCATCAGATCGTTCGTAGAAACCAGGAATACCCACTAGACTGTCAGCGTAATAATACACCCAATGAGCGAAAACAGGACTCTTGATGATCTCCTCCTTCTGCTTCTTCTTCTCGCTTTTAACCTCTGAATTAACTATCGAATCCTTCTTCAGGGACTTGGCACGAAAAGATTCAAATAATAATTTATTCGCAGACTTCTTCCACACTTTGCCGTGTTCCGATAACAACAATGTATTTACAATCTCTGCAGATTGTCCAGCAACACCGTCATTAGCGACCTGCACACGATCATTCAATTTCAGCGACTTTGAGGTAAAAGAAATGAAAGCATGGAAGAATAATTCCATATTGCGATGATGTACGGCATGATAGAAGCTGATTAATAAGCCAAAGTAGCTGGCAGCACGACTAAAATCACGATCAGCATAAGCTCTCGATCCCAATAGATTCCACACTTGCAATAACTGCAATAAAACATGATTGTTATTCATTTGTCGTCTCTTTTTCTGACGATTGCCTGTACTCGTCAATCCTTTTTCATCAAAGAATGACATATCCTTCACTTCTCTTAATGCTTCATCAATTTTATCCCATTGTTCCTCTAATTCTTCATCTCTTTCATTCATTATCGTAATAAGAGAATTTGATATTTCTGCTTTCGTCGTATTACGATTGTTATCATCATTCTTCTTCATAAACTCTTTCATCTTCTTTTCAGCTTTATTTAACATGTTTTCTCGTAGTTTCCATTCTTTTTGAACCATTTCTAACAACATTCCAAGAGATAATTGTCTCAACAACTCCTCTGCAACGCGCTCCTCTTCATCCCGGAAAATAACTGTCTGAATACTTGAAAATAATGAAAAGAAGTCATAAGTGAAGAACTTCTCTCCTATTAACTGCAGAAAATGCGCATTAGACATCTGAATATGTTCTAAAAAGACACTATTCGTTCTCCAGCCTTTATCTTCCATAAGACTTTCCAGGTAATGAGTTTTTCTAGAGACCTGTTCGAGTAATAACTGAGACGATGAAACTGGTAAAATGGACTTTAGACACACTGGAGCCGTTGCATTTTTTAAGAAAGTGAAGATGGTCGTATTGGTAAATGCCTTTTTAGGAAGTTTCCTTACAATCTCCTCATATTCCTCATTTCCTCCGTCAGTTTTAGACAGTCTTAACACTGACGATCTCAATGTTCCTCCTAATGCCGCAATTCTACATTGCAAAAACCGAATATTCGTGATCATTGTATCAGATAACTCCATCACAGACTTTCTCGAACTCAATGAAGCAACAACATCGTCATCCGAGTCATCGTTCGTCCAAGAGAGGTGATATTCCTGTAATAAACGATCCATCGCATCATGTGCTCGCTTTAAGAAAGTAAAGACTTTCTTTAATCGTTTCTTCTCATAGGCAAAGACACTAATATCAGTATATCTTTGAATGGTAATCATTGTTAAATTATTTTCACCAGCTAATACTGCTTGTTTCTCAAATAAATCAATTTTTTCATCGACTGCTTTCTCATATTCGATCTCATACTGATAATTCACTTGGTAAGGCTTCTGGTTGTTATTGTTTTTCTTTTGCTGAAGTTGTTGGTTTTGATTATATTGCTCTAATGATTGTAATTTATTGTCAACGTAACTAATCTGATGTGACCAGAAGTCTTGTAATAGTTTATATGATAATTTATTCGTGAAAACACATTGTAAATTCTTTAAACATAAATGCATTGCTTTTTCTAATTTTTCTTCATAATCAGAGAATAAATTTGATGAAGAAGAATGTGAAGAGGTAGAAACACTTGCTGCTTCTTCTGTTGCTTGACTTAAAAGAATCAAAGCTTCGGTGTATTCAATATCACAAAACTCTGGATCAATGGATTTCGCTTTCTCCACCATCTTCATTGCTTTATAAAAGTTCTTATGATTAATATAAATTTTTGCAACTTGTAAATTAATCTTTGATGAGTTCGGGCAAACCTTTTGTGCATGAAAGAAGAGGCTATCATCATTCTTCCAGGCTAAATTATATAATCTTGTTTGGTTCGTGTAATAAGAGATGAGGGCAATCACAATCGTCGAGTAAATCATAAACAGAAACCAACTTGCTTTTCCTTGTTTGGTCTTACCGGTAATGAAAACGATAAGGGAATAGAGAGAGGCAGCAAGGAGAATACAGAAACCGATCGAACAAAGGTATAATAATCTCTCTGCAAGCAAAGTTCCAAGCGTAAAGATAACACCAGTTAAAGGAATAAACGGAATCAAAATCCAAAAGAGTGTTTCAATAACCTCAAATGATGGTTTTTCAATTCTCTTGACTGCAATAGCTATGGCTTCCTTCACATCACCCGACTTTTCAACATTAGATCTCGCTCCACTCTCGGCATTTTCATTTTTATCCTTCTCTTTCTGTTCCTTTTTCTCGTTTGTACCGTCATTATCATCTCGATAACTTGACACATAATCAAAGATTTTCTCATTCGTCTTTGCCGACAATGCTTCCGTCCATTCCTCTGATAACCTATCATGTGTTAACCTCGCTTGATTTAAAAGGTTTCGGAAGAATTGATAAAGACCAATTAAAATTAATAATACAGCCGCTGTAATCAATAAATAAGACCAATGATTTCTAGGATCATCAAAATCTTTCACAGTAGGAATACAATTATAAGAATATTCAGGAGATTGCTCATTCGGATAGACTAACAAGGCGAAATATCTGAAATACAGATACTAACACAGGAAGTTAACAAATACCAGGAGAATCAAAGAGAATGACGTTAGCTTACCAGAAATGACAGAATTCTCTCAGTTCCTTTAATAAAGGCGAAAGGATTCTCAGCTCTCCGAATCAATGCACTTGAATTTAAATAACTTGTTGCTCCATTATTCTTGAATAGAAAGGTGAAAAAGAAGTAAACTAACTCTTGAGGATTCTTTAAGATTCTTAAACGGTCATGTGAAGTGATGATCTCTCTCATGACGAAATAAGTGTAAATCAACGCAGCATTTAAGAAAACGAAACTGAAACCTGCAAACACAATTCTTCCTTTACGATCACTCAAAGTTATTTGCAACTGTTTGCTGGGTGGATCTTTTCCAATCGTCTTCTTCAGGTTTCGAGTAAAGACATAATGGTAAACAAGAAGATAGAAAGAAGAAACTAAAGTATAAGCAAGGCAAAGCAAAAGAGCAATAATACCAGTTTCCTTTAACAAAATAGCGGTTACAACAATAACAATCCAAAAAATAACTTGCAAGGTAACCGTAATATTCGATCCCTTGGAATCAAGGAGATTTTTATGAATTCTTTGGAAGAGAAGGTAAGCGAAAATGATAAACAAAGCACTCAAAGGCTCCGCTAAATTCACAACAGCAGTTACTGATTCAACGTGCACTGGATGGGCAGCAAAGAAAAGAGCACTAGCCAGAGCAATGAGGAATTTCCCATCATTTTCTCGGTAAATATGTTGCGTTAAGTGATACATCATATAACTTGTAAGGAAATGAGCTACAATACTCACACTTCGAAAAATATAAGCTTTATTTTCATAATTCCAAAGGTAATGAAAAATCACGATGAGGAGAGGTCGATAGGACTTGTGTGAGTCAATCTCCACTAAATCCTTTCCCCAGATATCATGAAACCAGAGATATGAATCATAGGACTTTCCAATGACATCGTGATTACCATCAATCGCTAAATGGTCATCAAAGGTAAACTCATTATAAAATCCAGTAATGAAGCAATAATAGATGATTCCAACAAGCAGTCCAAGAACTGCAAGTTCTCGCAAGAAAATCGACCATGCACTTTCTTTTAACGCCTCTTTCATGTTTTTGAGTTCACTTGATCACGTTTAGCTCGCAAAATTTGATGACAGTCTCTTTTCTTCTTCGTGGCAACGAAAACTACAAGTCGATCTCTTCAATGATTCTGGAAATTAAGTTATCGTACAACTAGACGAAAACGATCGAGGGAAAACGGTTCTTGAGTTGCAATTTGTTTTGAATTTCAATTCAGATGAGACAACAGAACAACAATAACAGAGGCGAGAGATCATCGTCGAGGTGGAGTGGTTATATTTGGTTAATAATTTGTGCTCTGCTTTTGTTGGGTTGGATCATAACGCATAGAATTGTTGTCACTCAAGAAGAAACACATTCCTCTGAAAACCAACAACTGAAGGAACTCTACCTTCAAACAAAGAACTTATTTCGGGAGATTGCAGGAATCAATTCTTCTTCGATTTTACCGACGCTTCCATCTTATCCAGATATGATTGATGAAGTTAATGAGGAAAAATGGAAAAAATGTTCTTCAGAGCTCAAGACAATAAAAGACGAATTAAACTATTGCAAAAGCTTTGTTGAACAAAAGAAAAATATTGTTAGTACTCCTCCAATAAGCTCATCTGATGATAAATGGTTGGTAATAGGTATACCGACCGTTGCAAGAATTCACGATGAGCCGTACCTCCTCAGAACATTGGAATCTATCGCGCAGCAGCTTCCCACCGATCCTGATGATATTCTCTACAGTAAAGTTCTAATTATTGTTGTAAATATGCAAGTAAATGCTCATGCTGACCGAACACATAAAGTATTTGAAGAAGCTAAGATCAAATACACAACAGGGGAACATGCTCACCTCTCTTCTTCGTTCTTATTTACTGAACTGAAAAAGGAGGAGATTATTCCTGATCCTATACCAAATCGTAATCAACATAATGATCTTGGTAATGCAAATGTTCCAGGTTTCCTTGTTCGTCGTCAAACGAGGAATATTGTTAGTGTAATGAGGAAGAGTTTCAATAAAGGCAAATATTATCTATTCTCAGAGGATGATATGATTTTATGTCATCAAGGATTATTCGCTATACAGTATTTACTTCGAAAAGCTAATGAATATCATCCAAACTGGTTAGCAATTAGAACTTCTTATGGAATGAATGGTATTTTCATGCACAACAAAGATTTAGAAACATTCTCAAAATATCTATTAAAACATCAAGCAAGAAGACCACCAGATCATTTAGTAGTGGAATGGTATGCTGGAGAAACACCTGAAGCAAAAGAATATCGTGGAAAGCGTGCTAACATCGGATTTAAATGGAATTTATTTGATCATTTAGGAGTTATTTCGACTTTAAGATCTCAAAAAGCCTCTGCCATGCCTCGATGCTATGAAATGCTAGTTGAACCTGTCGTTTTTCAAGTTGAAGCATATAATCCTCATGAATGCCCACATGAAGATATTTGGCCATGTAAAAATATTCAACATAAGAAAATCCCTTTAATCGATTGGTCAAATGTTCGAGGCTGAAAAAAGAATGACTCTTTATTATGTATAGATTTTCCTTTGTTTACTTAGTTACTTATAATTTTTTCTTTCCTAATTTTCTTTTATTGAATTAAGTTTGATCTCTACTACAGACTCTTTTTATCGACCTAACAACAAACTTTATTTAGTATAGGAGGGCGGCGCCTTTGTTTTGAGAAAGGAATCTTCAAATCTTGACGTGAAGAAGTCAACAGAAACAGCAACAAACAACCAACTAACTACAAATACAAACTAATAGAGAAGCTTTCAAAGGAGATTTTTGTTTCGTTTTCATAGTTCATTATTTTTGATAGTTTTACAAAGGTATTAAATGGAGGAAAAGTTTCAAGTCGCCAGTGAGGATGGTCCTTATTATGCGAAGGCTTATCATGAGACGAAAATGATCGGATATCTCCTCCCAACAGAAATTGAGGATGCTATCTCTAAAGCAGCAAAACTCCATCCAGACTTGGAGTTGCGTTATGAGGCGATTAACCAGTATGAGCCAAGCAAGGAAAGCCTGTATGAGTATGCCAAACATGGCACACCCATTCCTCGGACTGCCGAAGTTATTTCCGCTTGTATCAGTACCAGTGAAATATTTATGGATTACGTTATTCTTGACCCTGTTGAGTTGACCCCAACGGAGACTAAGACGATTAAACCGTCACAAACCTTCACGGACAAGCAGACAGGTCTTTCCCCTGATGAATATGTCTTCGTCGAGAAGTTAACGAAAGAGTATGGCCCACTTCGTGATGCTATTGCTAAGAAAGGACTTGACCCTGAGTATATTGTGGCCGATGCTTGGTGTTTGGGTCATATCGGACCTGAATATGATCCAAAGGAAAAGCTATGCTGGCCTTCCATGTACTACTACGACCCTCGTGTAGATGATCTTCCTTATGCTCGTCCTATTGAAGGAATTCATATTCATATTTCATTAACACAAAAGAAGATAGTCTTCTTCGATGACTCTGAGTTTCATCTCTTTCCTGTTCCTGGGTCAAAAGAGACTGACTCTCATTACTGCAAACCAGAGAACCTTCGAACGGACTTAAAACCTATTCATATTGTTCAACCCGAAGGTCCTTCATGGAAAATTCGCGACACTAATCATGTTTCCTGGCAGAAATGGGATCTACAGGTTGGATTCAATGGCAAAGAGGGAGCTACCATTCATGGGGTGACTTATCAAGGCCGTCCAATCCTTCATCGTTTAAGTGTAGCTGAAATGGTTGTACCTTATGGAGATCCTAGACCTCCACATAGCTGGAAGAATGCTTTTGATGCTGGCGAAGATGGCTTGGGAAGAAATGCCAATGCATTGGTAAGAAATATCTTTTGCGTTGTCTTGACCATAATGTTCGCAATATCTTAGAATTTGGGCTGTGATTGTCTTGGTGTAATTCATTATTTTGATGGAAATATTGCGAACGATGATGGAAAGGCGAAGGTGATTAAGAATGCGATTTGTTTGCATGAAGAAGACCATAGCATTGCTTGGAAACATACTGGTAAAGTTCAAACGATACCTGTGACTGCCCAACATCCCTAACAACTACTTTTTTAGATTGGAGAACTAGTATTCCTAAGCTTGCTCGTAATCGTCGTTTGGTGATTTCTTTCATCTGTACGATTGCGAACTATGAATATGGCTTTTACTATCACTTCTATCTTGATGGAACTATTGAAGTGGAGGTGAAGCTGACGGGTATTGTGAGCACTGGTACTCTTTCTTATGAAGAACAACAGTCGATTGGAGGAAGGAAATATGGTATAAAGCTTGGAGGATGTCTCTACACACCAGCCCATCAGCACTTTTTCGTCGCACGTATTGATTTCCTGGTTGATGGTAAGAAAAACTCAATCCAGGAATGGAATGCTTGTGTAGAGGTATGACATATGATTGATCAATCAAATCAATGAATTGAATGTTGTAATATGATTTTGTTGTTGATTGTAGGATGATGAAACTGCGTATAACCCCAAGTTGAATGCCTTCTACTATTATGAGACACCTCTTACCTCAGAGTTGAATGCGATTCGCGACTGCGATGCTTATGGTGGGAGATTCTGGCAAATCTTTAATCCAAATGTAAAGAATCAAATCGGTGGTCATACATCTTATAAATTGATTCCAACTAATTCCATTAAGCCATTTGCACCTTTGAAGCAGGCACCCCATTTAAAACGAGCTGATTTCCTTGAACATCAACTGTGGGTCACTCAGTACGATGAAGAAGAAAGATGTCCAGCAGGTGAATTCCCGAACCAGAATCCTCATCCTGATGGATTGAGTTTATGGACTCAGAAGGACCGTTCTCTTGTAAATGAGGATTTAGTGGTGTGGCATGTTTTTGGCGTGACACACATGCCAAGACCAGAGGATTGGCCTGTTATGCCTGTGGAACATTGTGGTTTTCGCTTAAAGCCTTATGGATTCTTCCATGTTTCCCCGGCTTTAGATATTCCCTTGTTAAGTAACCATCACTCTGTTATGACGAAGACGGACGGATCCGACGAGAAGCAATGCGCTTCATGCCATTAATATGATTTAAGTATTGAGATTCGTTCGTGATTTCAAATTTTGTACTTTCTTTTTTTGAGTACCTTCCTTCGAATTTATTAGACTAATGAACAGCAATATATTCTCTTTAAGAAGCGGTAGAGGCAACAAACATATAATTTTGCTCCATTGTATAACAAAGTATTGATTGAACATTTAACTTATTGCATATTGATCACCTCTACACCTCACAACTTTCCCTCACAACCTTACACCTCATAACCCATTAATTAAGGAAATCCTTAATAATATTTGAGGAATTGCTTAGTTTGGAGGATTACCACGAATCATTCCAATAGAAATAAAAGAAAAAAAAAAAAGATATCACAAATAATACCAAAGATATCAGAGGATTTCACGACATACATCGTGAGAATTTTCATAATAGTTCTTATTATTTATTGTACTTCTTCCCGACATCACATCTTCTTCCTCAGACGATTTGAGTTATTGATCATACCACCACCGGTCATCCTCAATCATGACAAGTATAACATTTGATTCCAATGATTTTATAAAATTTATTCCATTAGCACGTAAAAATGCTAATAAAAAAGGTTATTTAAAAGAAATTAAAGTTGGTATCGAAACGATTAAACCAATCTATTATTGTTTGTTTGGGAATATATTATATTCCTTTGATTCAGAGACTGATTTGAATTCAATATTAGGTATTTATTTCCTTGAAGGATGTACGTGTAAAGTCACAACTGTCATTGATACAATCGTTCTCGCCATTACTCTAGTAGGTGGGAAAAAAATAACTTTTACAACGATTACACAAGAATCATCACAACAACAACAGAATGAATTACAGGAATGGATGGATTGTATTGAATCAAATAAATTTATACAGATTACGCGGAAATTAGATGATTATGAATCGAATCTATTACAATTACAACATAAAACGGAACAGAATGAAGCAGTACATGTTGAATATGAACAAACGATCTCTGATTTACAGAAAACCATTAAAGAATTGCAATTCCAACAACAACAATCCGAACAATCTATCAAACAATTACAACATGAGAAATATGATTTACAAAAACGATTGAATACGACCGAATCCGATCGTTTACTCTTGTTAAAGTCACGCGGCATTACACCAAAGACATTACCATTATGGGCACTACAACAAGATCGCAAAAACACCAACAATAACAATGCTCTTACAATCCCATTAATAGAGAAACTTCGATTATGGACGGGTAGTTGGAATCTCGCAGGGAAGGAACCTTTTCTAAACATTCCAATACAGAAAGCAACAACTCTATTAATACCATATATACCATCAGGCTATGATGTTTATATCCTTGGTGTCCAAGATTGTCCATCAGAACATTTATTTGAATGTATTGATGCGCTATTAGTCGCTGATGGATGTCGTCGTTTTCGATTAGAAAATACAAACCTTGTCAATCAAGGAAATGCTACGACTAACACCTCAGACGATAATAATAATGGTAATATTAGTTCAGAACCAAGTAAGATTATCTCTCGTAGTACAGGTAACTTCCATGGTATCGTAGTCTATGTGAAGTATACTTTATTCTCTGATATTAAACTATTATCCATTACTAACCTCACATTAACAAATGGTTCCTCCTCTACCTTACAAGGTGCGATCGCGATAGCTATGTCATTAGTTGGTCGTAATATTATCTTCATTAATTCAAAATTTGATCATAAGAATAATGAAATCCGACGTGAACAATATCAAACTTTAATGATGTCATTAGGCAATCAATTAGGAGAGATCGGCTACCATCTCAACGAACAATTCCACCACATACTATGGTTAGGTGATTTATCCTTTAAACTTGTTGATACGTCAGGGAATGAAATGCCTTCAGACACTGTCATGAACATGTTATCTGATCCACGACTGATCAGAACATTATTTGATACACATGATCAATTAAATTATGAGAAGAAACAATCAAATATCTTCTATGGGTATCGTGAACCTATACCATTTCCTAACTTCTATCCAACCTATAAGAAGATTGAAAATCGTCCACCAGTGAATTATTCTTCGTCAGATTGGGCAAGGAATACATATAAATTATATATGAAAGAATCATTCTTTAAAGGTGGTAAGAAGAAAGAGTTTATACCACATTTCTCTGATCGAATATTATTTTATTCGATGAGTGATTTAGCAGAGGATTTATTACCTGAGTCATTACCATCCGATATGTATATATTACGTGGCACTTCTACTGACGACAGTAAAGAGAGCCACGGTAATGGTACTGCTAATGGTAGTTCCTCGACGATGACGATGGTTGCGAATAAACCTGTTAATGTGAGTAATAACTATCTTACTACAGTCGTTGATTCAGCGAAACTGTCAGTGCAAGTGGATAATTATCGTGCAATGAATGATGGCGAAGGAATGACTGCATCAGATCATTCACCAGTCTTTTGTACTTTCCTATTACGAGTACGTCATGATCATTCGTCATTAATTGAAGCGAAGGCAAAGTTACAGTCAGTCAATGGAGATATTAATGACGTGTTATCGGTGTTGAGTAATAACACGGTGAGTGTGGAGGATGGCAAGAACTTTGCTTCTTCTTTAGGCAAATCACCGTCAAAGAAGTCTTATTTACTCGACTATAATAGCAATAAAGCGGTGTCAGAGGAGCCACCATCTACCCCGAAGAAGAATAAGAGGGATGAAAGTGATGATGTCACTCCTTCGACTCCTACCACCACTACTGCTGAGAAAGAGACTGCCTCAGCTGGAATCCCTTTTAGTCCCTATTCTTTACTTCCTCATGGTATCTATCACGTCAGAATTAGTGAGATGAAGTTGATCTGGGGAGTGAATGAAGAATATCCTGTCAACGTTCAGATTCTATTCCCTGCACCTTATGAGGTATGTCAGCTGATAGAAACTCTCTTTCCTTCTCTAATCTTATCTTATCTCCGTCTTAATAGGCGATGGCTGGAGAGAGATTCGCAGAATATCGTTTAGATGATCAAAGTTCAATGATGTCATCAGGGAAGAGAAACACTCCGAGTATGAGAATCCCGCCAGCATCACCAACAAAGTCTCCACAGCCTGTTGCAGTGAATAAAGATCTTAATCAATGGAAACGATTAGGAGCTTCCAAGACTGGTACATGTCTTCGTTTAGGTATTGATCGTGCGAATGACGCTGTGCATGATCCTGTACCAAATATTATTCTAACCTGGCGTGGTGATGAACCACTCGATCGTCTTCACTTATGTGTGAAGGTGAGTAATGTATCTCTATTATAGATTCCACTGTCTTATCTATCTGTTATTTCGAATAGGCAGCGATGGCCAGCAAGTCTATAGTCACATCTACTAGATCCCATCGCAGCAGCTCAAAGTCTGATGCAAGTATTTCTCATTCTATTGATAATGAGGATAAAATCGTTGGACATTGTTCTATATCATTAGAACAGTTATGTAAAGTTGCTTTAGCTAATGCTGCAACTACTTCAGCTTCTGTTGCAGCACCTAGAATTCTCATACATCGTGGTCGACCTATGCATAATCTAGACAGCAAAACTTTACAGGTAAGATTGTTATTCAGTGCGACTCTACTTTCCTTTGAACTGATTGTATTGAATCATAATAGAGGGAGATAGTGACTTTCTGTTGTCGATTGGAGTTATTACATTAAATGAAAGGATCGACAGTAATTAATATATAATATAGGTTTATCCAATGATAGTTCTAATTTTCGTGCTAAGCTATTAGTTCTTTTGTTTAGTGATTCCATTATCTTTGTGTTAGAATACAAATACATCATACTCATACTATAGTAGCAAATATTAAGTCAGATCACACAAAGCATTGTTTAGCTTGACCTCTTTCAATTGTTTCTTGATCTCTTATATTAGTAGTAGTAGTAGTCGTTGATGTCATAGGAGGGAGGGGTGGGATTTGTTTTGTTTGATTGCTTTTGTTTCCTTCTTTTCTCTCGTTAGATATTTATAGTAGTTGTGATTGGAATAGTCTTATCTTCACATATGACAGACGTTAGTAATGGTTTTGTTTTTCTCGTATTTTTATTTTACAAATAATTCATAATTCATAATTAATACTATCATCGCTCATCCGAAGACATGACTTAAGTCGAGGTTGCTGATTTGATAGGACGTTGATGCATGTGAAAGACGTTTTCTTGATCGTATTTCGCTTTAATAAGAGATAATCGATGAAGTAGATCAGGTGAAGCTCCATAAATATTCCCACGACTCTCTCCAGCCAGAGAGAAAGGTTTCAACATCTCAAGGACGGTATTAACCCATCTTCGAGCCGCTTCTTTACCTTCCTTGTCATGCTCCGGCTGCCAAGTTGCTTGGATTAGAGCAAGATAGCGACATTTACGCAATCCTAAAGGCACTGCAGTCTTCTCATTATTTGCATCTCTAATCCTTCCATTACTATTACCCAAAGTTAATAAGATAACTGCAGCAGTATCTACTTTAGCTGGTAATGATTGGCGAAGATAAGATGTCAGATCTTCGATCAGTTTCTCAGGAAGAGATTGAGTGAGAGATCCAAAAGGAACCACTTCACCAAGATTATAACTCTCTGGATTATGCTTTTCATTTGATAATTGTAAATCATGATAGTAAGAGTTCTTTTGAACTGAATTTTCGACAGTGGGCCAACCTCCATAGTTTGGAACATTTTTGATGATTGGGATATTGTTAGGTTTCGTTTCAGTACCAAAATGAGCCCAGATAGTAATAATCACAGGTGCACCAGCTGGAAGGACAACCCCGGATGATAATTCATTGGGAAGATCATTGATTGCTTTGTCATAATTGCAAACAATTGTTTTTGCAGCAGCAGAGGTTGGTGCCATCTTCACAATGCCTCCAGATATAACAGCTGGCGGGAGAGAATGGGTTTGAAAGGTAAACCTCGTCACTATTCCAAAGTTACCTCCTCCACCTCTTAATGCCCATAATAAGTCAGAAAATTCGTTACTACCATTCGCAATGACAACTTTTCCATCATTCAGCACAACCTCAGCTTCTAAGAGATTATCAACGGTCAGTCCAAACAAACCTGTGAGCCAACCAGAACCTCCATCCAATGTCAAACCTGCAATACCAAGATTGGGATAGGTGCCAACTGGAACAACTCGGTTGTAAGGTTCTAAAGCAGCATCTAACTCCTTCACGAGAACTCCTGATCCCACGTGAACTGTATGAGAAGACTGGTCAAATGTAATTTCTTTAAGGTGACTTAGTTCCACGACTATTGTGTTATCGGCCATTGAATTCGAACCATGACATCCAGATGCAACACAGATAGAGACATCAGTCGTTCTGGTTCGTAGAAAGCGAACAGTGTTGCTAACATCTGAGGTGTTCTTCGCTCGCACTATCACTAAAGGAAATCCCCGTTGATCCTTATTCCATACTCGAAGTCTTATCTGGTCGTATTTTCCGTCATTGTCTAAGGGCGTATGAAGAGAGCCTTCGATGGAGCTCTTCAATTCTCCTAGACTTTGGAACCATGATGCCTTTTGCAGCTTGATAGCAGCAACTTTCTTCCCTTCATCATCTCTCTGCTTAACAAGTACCTCACGTTGCGCAGCGTTTCCCATCGAATCTTCGTTCAATAAAATCTGTCAAACAGAGAAAGTACAATAGTTTGATCGGCAAAGATAAAGATATCCTCCACCTTCAAACACCGCACTTGAACTCTCCTAACAGAGAGAGATAAAGCTTCCTGCCTCCTTGAATCACCGCCC